>Ga0315278_10001003_pt1 | contig 24353 bp, 17 predicted proteins | sample YL17G06_0_MG_FD_203880 | JGI IMG/M metagenome (GOLD analysis project Ga0315278, IMG submission 203880) | Sediment microbial communities from Yellowstone Lake, YNP, Wyoming, USA - YL17G06_0 | ecosystem: Environmental > Aquatic > Freshwater > Lake > Sediment | place: USA: Wyoming | collected... | reverse complement strand
CGTCAGTGTTTGTAGGATCAGATTACGAAAACGTCAAGGATTTTCAGCAGTTATTTAGAATGCTGGATGTGGAGAAGATCCAACAATTGGAACGAGCGATTGATGACATTAGTCAGGCGCTCGCAGAATGGCACAGGGGCAAGCGTGAGTTAGATCGTGGTTCCGTGCTTGAGAGATTCCAGGCAATGAATTTGTTCGATATAGACCGGTTGGTGCAGCAGTTCAATGTAGAGTTCGAAATCGACGTGCCTGATTCGGTGGTGAGTGTTCCGCGGTTGAAGAAGAAAGTGTACCACCCGCAATATGTTTTCGAGAGGATGTTAGAAAGCAAATCGTATCTACCGACATACGAGTCCATTTGCCACGGTGATCTGAGAGGACAGAACATCTTCGTCGATGTGCACCACGATAGAGTGTGGCTGATTGACTTTGCCAAAACTGGACGAATGCCAGTACTACTTGACTATTTGAAACTTGAGTCGAGCATCAAGTATGAACTTATCACTAATTGTGAACTAGAGGACTTCCTAAAGCTTGAGAGAGCCTTATGCACCCCACTTCATTTCAGTGACAGGCCCGGTCGTGCCCCTAAGACGGAGAATCAAGATATCCTAAAGGCGTTTGAAGCTATTCTCTGCGTTCGTCGTAACGCATGGTCAGTAGTAAGCCCACTTGATAATTATGATGAGTACTTGTTAGGCCTGCTCTTTCATGCGCTTCAGTTTCTCAAATTCGCAGGAGAGAAGCGTTTTCGTAAGTACTGCGCCCTCATTTCAGCTACAACTCTTCTTGAACGACTTCATCTTGTCTGATTTGCCTCTCGTTGTGAATCGAAGATGAAAGGTGCGGTGTAAGCCGCACATGTTCGAGAACGTCGAATGGAACGCATAGCACTTGACGTCAATTGACGCTGCCGCTAGTAGGCTAACTTGGATCACCTGAAGTGGAATCGAGTTCGCTAGATTCAGTTGTAGATGGGCGCCAACGATATCTTGGCTGTTTAGTTGTGTATTCCCGGCTGTCTTCACTAGCTAGTTATGCCCCATGATTCGTAGGAGAAGGGCTGACAATCCGCCGTGCCTTTACCAACATCCTGACCCTCGAGGTTTCCATGTCCGCCAAAAACTCAGACCCTGGTCAATTCAATTTCGACTTGACTTCGGGCAATCAAAATAGCTAACTGATAGCTTGAAAAAACGTTGCCGGAACTGACGGGACAATGAATCACAGATTTTTCACCTGACTCATAGCTGGTGAGAAATCGAACACTGGAACGGCAAGCAGTTAAGCGTGAGTAACTCAATTGGCTAGAGTCACAGTCTTCCAATGAGCATCCCAAGCCAATGTTGAAAGCTAAACAGTATCGTTTCTGGGTGCTTTCCGTCGACCCTCTACAGTTTTTTTGTTGAGTAAAGTCTCAGGTTTCCATATCCTTTGGTGAATGAATACAACGAGGTGAGTGCCTGATTCTCCACGGAATAGAGGAGAACCGGCATCCGTAAGTAGTTGAGAGTCAAGCGCAGAAGGCCGGCGTAACTCAGTAGGTAGAGTACCTGATTTGTAATCAGGCTGTCCTCGGTTCGATTCCGGGCGCCGGCTGTTTTCAATAGGAATCATTTGCGAAATCTATCTACCCAATTCGTCGCTGCGCTGTTTCTCCTGATCGGCGCGGGCGGCAATATTCCGGCTCAGACGGCAGATACTGTTAACGATGGTCCCTATGTCATCTGGCACGACTCGTCCAGAGCCACCGTGTTCTTTATCTGCCAGAGTAAGTTGGTTTCGCAGGAATATGGCGTCACCGATACCCTGCGCTTCACCGACCTGTGTGGCGGCGATATGTCGATTTATCTGGTCTCAAAATCAGCCCCACCAGTGGAGCCGGCTCGATTCGACCATGTCACCCGGATACTGGCAGTCAGCGACATCCATGGCGAGTATGAGGCGTTTGTTGACTTCCTGCAGAAGGCGGGAGTCGTCAATTCAGACCGGCACTGGTCATATGGCAACGGGCACCTGGTCGTAAATGGAGATATTGTTGACCGCGGGGACGGCGTCACCGAGTCGCTTTGGCTGGTCTATCGCTTGGAGCAAGAGGCCAAGCGGGCTGGCGGGAGAGTTCACTTTACTCTGGGAAACCACGAAAAAATGATCTTGCGCGGCGACAACCGGTACATCAACGAGAAATACATAGAAGGAACTGCTAAGAAGTCGCGCATCTTGCATCAGGACCTGTTCGGTCAGGACACGGAATTAGGCCGGTGGCTGCGCACTAAACATACGATGATCCGGCTGAACGACATTTTGTTCGTCCATGGCGGTATCAGTCCGGAACTGCTGAAGCGCGGCTGGGATATTGAGACCGTTAACAGCAAAGTCCGGGAGTATCTCAACTGGTCCACAACCCAGACTGCTTTCGCGGAAGAGCCCCGGTTCCTGTTTGGCAAGGAAGGACCGCTATGGTACCGAGGGTTCTTCAAACCCGAGGACTCCTCGTGGCAGCAGCTATCGGAAGCAGAAGTGAATGCGGTACTGCGATTCTACGACGTCTCGGCAATTGTGGTCGGGCACACTCTTAATGATCGCGTGGACTCCTACTACGGCGGAAATGTGTACGGGGTAGGAGTAGAGGTCGAAGGGGCAGGAACCCTGCAGGGCCTGCTGTGGGAAGACGGACATTTCTACCGCATTACCACGGCGGGTGAACGCGAACTGCTCAAATAGGCTGGGCGGAAGACTCGGCTGTTGGTTCAGTGCTTGATCAGGTTCGAGAAATCTTCAAACGGAATCACTGGCCAGGTCTCGGTCTCCAGCACGCCCCGGGCGTTGATCTGGGACGCTACCTTGAACGCCACATATTGATCCTCGGCGTCGAACATCGCCAGGATGTCGTATCGCCCCATCGTCGCAAACACCTTCAGGTTCTTCGCCTTGTTTTCGGTGAATACGTCCAGCGAGAGGTCGATCTGGTGCGAGAGATCGGCGTGAGCCTTGCGGGCGTCGGCGACGATGTTCATTGCCATGATAAACGAAGCCATAGCTTCTCCTTGTGTTAGGTCTGACGCCTTATCATAGCAAACGTCGTTTCGGGTATCAAGTAATGACTGCGCTCCGGATTTGTTGTTTACTCAATTGAGCCCGCGCGGTATAATTAGTCGGCCTGCCAAAAGCAGGCGATAGGACTGGGATAATGACAATGGCCAGAGAGTATAAGCACAGAATAGCGGTCACCGGCGGTGCCGGTTTTATAGGTTCCAACCTGCTATTGCATCTTGTCCCGAAGTACCCGGACTATCTCTTCGTCAATGTCGACTGTCTCACTTACGCAGGGAATCTGGCCAGCCTCAAGGCGATTGAGAAGGCCGACAATTACCGGTTCGAGAAGATCAATATCTGTGATTTTGCGGCACTGGGAGCCTGTTTTGAACAGCATGCTATCGACGGTGTCATCCACTTGGCGGCGGAGTCACATGTCGATCGCTCGATTACCGGACCGGCCGAATTCATCGCCAGCAACATCAATGGGACCTTTAATCTCCTTGAACTGGCCCGCGCCCGGCACGGGAAAGGGCTGAAGTTCCGTTTTCACCACGTATCGACCGACGAGGTCTTCGGTTCTCTCGGCCCCAAAGGGTATTTCACGGAAGAGAGCCCTTACCGACCGAATTCGCCGTACTCGGCTTCCAAAGCGGCAGCCGATCATCTGGTTCGGGCTTACCGCAGCACCTATGGTCTGGACACGGTGACGACCAACTGCTCCAACAACTATGGTCCGTATCAATTTCCGGAGAAACTGATCCCCCTGATGATTCGCAACGCCACGACAGGCAAGGAACTTCCCGTCTATGGGGACGGCCGCCAGATCCGCGACTGGCTGTTCGTGCAGGACCACTGCGAGGCACTCGATCTGGTTTTCCACAAGGGCAAGAGCGGTGAAACATACAACATTGGCGGCCACAACGAGATCGAGAATATCGAACTGGTCAGGCGGCTTTGTCGGATATTGGACGAGATTCTGGGCGGCGTGCCGAGAGAAGATCTGATCCGGTTTGTGAAGGACCGCCCGGGACATGACCGGAGGTATGCAATCGATGCGTCGTATATACAACGGGAACTCGGCTGGGCGCCACGACATTCTTTTGACCAGGGATTGCGTTTTACGATTGAATGGTATCTCAAGAATACGGAGTGGCTGCAGGGCTGTATCAGCGGCGAGTACTTGAAGTATTACGAGATAATGTATTCTAAGCGATAGAAGGGACCAGGTGGATGGTGAAGAAGGGTATAATTCTCGCTGGTGGCAGCGGCACGCGCCTTTATCCGGTCACACAGGTTGCCTGCAAGCAGTTACTTCCGATATATGACAAGCCGATGATCTACTACCCGCTGTCAACCCTCATGCTGTTCGGGATTGCGGATATTCTGGTCATTTCCACGCCTGACGACACTCCGAAGTTCAAAGCTCTGCTGGGCGACGGCTCGCGGCTGGGGATTAGACTTTCCTACAAGGTGCAACCTCGGCCTGAGGGGATAGCTCAGGCTTTTCTGGTGGGTGAGGAGTTTATCGCTGGTGACCCGGTGGCGCTGATCCTCGGCGACAATATCTTCTACGGAGTCTACGATTTTCTTCGCGAGGCCAGACGGTTTTCCGACGGAGCCATGGTTTTTGGCTACTACGTGAAGGACCCGCAGCGCTACGGCGTTGTCGCCTTTGACCATGGCGGCACCGCAATCTCTATCGAAGAGAAGCCGGTTCGGCCCAAATCGCACTACGCCGTCACCGGTTTGTACCTGTACGACTCCGAGGTGGTCTCAATTGCCCGCAGCATGAAACCTTCCGCCCGTGGCGAACTGGAAATCACCGACGTAAACAAAGCCTATCTGGAACGAGGCAAGTTGACCGTTGCCCGACTGGGTCGCGGGATCGCCTGGCTGGATACCGGCACGCATGACAGCTTACTTGACGCCGGGAATTTCATAGCCACCATCGAAAAGCGGCAGGGGCAGAAAATCGCCTGTCTCGAAGAAGTCGCCTTCCGCATGGGCATGATTGACCGCGACCGGCTGGCGGGAATAGTTCGCGATATGGGCGACAACAGCTATCGTGAGTATTTGAGCGGTGTTTTGAGTGATGCCGATGGCCGCAAGTGGTAGGATTCTGATTACCGGGCACCGGGGACAACTCGGCTCGGACCTGGTGACACTTCTTGGCGCCGGGCACCAGGTCAAAGGGGTTGATCTGCCGGAGGTTGACATCACCGATTTGAATCAAGTCCTGAGTGCGGTCAGGCATTTTCGGCCTGATGTGGTTATTCATGCGGCTGCTTATACCGACGTCGACGGCTGCGAGACCGACTCTGAAACTGCGTTCAGTGTGAATCGGGATGGAACCTGGAATGTAGCGCAGGCCTGCGCCGAGTTGGGTACCCGGTTGATCTACTACTCGACCGACTATGTTTTCGACGGAACTAAAGCGACACCCTACGTCGAGACCGACCTGCCCAATCCAGGGACTGTCTACGGAAGAAGCAAGCTGGCGGGGGAAGCAGCGATTCTTGAGTCACTTGATGACTTCGCCATTCTCAGAATCGCGTGGATCTACGGGTATCATGGCAAGAACTTCGTGAAGACGATGATAAAGCTGGGTAAGCAGCAGTTGGCCGAGCGCAAAGTGGGCGGACCGGTGACTCCTCTCAAGGTAGTCAATGATCAGATCGGTAACCCTACCTGGACTGAGGATGTAGTCCGGCAGACCGAAAAGGTGCTTGATCACGATCTGCACGGGACATTTCACGCTACAAGCGAAGGGGAGACGTCGTGGTATGACTTTGCACGGAGAATATTTGAGATTCTGAAGATGGATGTTGACATAAGGCCGTGCACCACGGCTGAATATCCGCGGCCGGCACCCCGACCGGCCCGCTCTGCGTTGGAAAATGCCCGGCTAAAGAAAACAGACTGCAACGTGATGCGAGACTACCGCGTTGCCCTGGCAGATTTTCTGGGACGCCACGGTCAGGAGTTGACAAGATGAAGTGTGATATTGAAGGGGTGGTGATCCGCCCGCTGAAGCGTTTCTCCGATCCGCGGGGATGGTTGATTGAGCTATTCCGCCATGATGAACTCGAACTGGAATACTATCCCGCCATGAGCTACGTTTCCATGACCAAACCCGGCGTTGCCCGAGGACCTCACGAGCACGTGGATCAGGCCGATTGCTTCGGTTTTATCGGGCCGTCAACTTTCCGCCTCTACCTGTGGGACAATCGGCCGGATTCACGCACTTACGGGGGAAAAGCAACCTTTGATCTGGGCGAACAGAACCCGGCCATGGTCATTGTTCCGAAAGGAGTTGCTCACGCCTATCGCAACATCGGAACAGTCGAAGGACTGGTCTACAACGCTCCCAACCGGCTTTATAAGGGAGAGGGTTACCGGGAGCCGGTTGACGAGATCCGCCACGAAGACGATCCGGACTCACCGTTCAAACTCGATTGATTGAAGACTACCCGCACAACACCGCGCCGCCATTGACGTTCAGTATTTCGCCAGCAATAAAAGTCGCCAGATCTGACGCCAGGAACAAGATCGGTCCAGCCAGTTCCTCAGCTGTTCCGGCGCGACCCATAGGAATCTTACTCAAGATGTCATCCCGCTCCGGACCGATCAATGATTCGTGCGACATGTCCGTGTCGACCCAGCCGGGAGCGACACAGTTCACTCGTATGTTGTATTCAATCAGTTCCGGGGCGAGTGATTTGGTCAGACTGATAATTGCGCCTTTCGAAGCTGCGTAGGGCGAGTGAAACGCCTCACCACGCTGTCCGGCGGTCGACGAAACCAGGATGATATTGCCCGAGCGTTGTCTCTTCATGTGTGGCACTACCGCCATTGTGGGGTAAAACGTGCCGAGGATGTTGACATCGAGTGTGCGTTTCAGGCGAGCTTCGTCCATTCCATCTATAGGGTTGTGTTCCCAAATGCCGGCGTTACAGACAAGTATATCGATTCTGCCAAACTCCACGACGGCGTTGACAATCATAGTTTCGACTTCTGAGCGAATGGCGACATCGGCTTTGGAGAGAGTCGCCTTCACACCGAACTCCTTGCACTGCTCTTGGACACGGTTAGCGGCATTGTCATCGGTGCGATAATTGATGATTACCTGGCTGCCGGCTTTCGCGAACATGATTGCGGTAGCCGCACCGATACCGCGTGACGCGCCGGTGATGAGGGTGACTTTGTTCTTGAGTGATATCATGATTCAGGCCTCTTCGATTGTCATACAATCACACTTCGACAGGCTCAGTGTGACGTATAAGCAAAACGAAAGGTTATGTTCAATGGCAGAACCACTCGCCAAAGGCGAGGGTTCTGCCCTACAAGTCATCGACTATAGTGCAGACGATTTCAGATTCTCTTTTGAGAACAACTGCTCCAGTTTGGGGTCAGTGAAGACGCCGTCCTTACGGACCAGCTTGTCGTCGAACCAGAGTTCACCACCGCCATAGTCTTTGCGCTGGATCAACACCAGGTCCCAGTGAATCGACGACTGATTGCCGTTGTAGGCTTCGTCGTAGCACTGGCCGGGCGTGAAATGTATCGAGCCGGCTATCTTCTCGTCGAAAAGCGTATCCTTCATCGGTTTGAGAATAAACGGATTGACCCCGATGGCAAACTCGCCGACGTATCGCGCACCCTCGTCGGTATCGAGAATCTTGTTCAATTTGGTCACGTCGCCGGCACAGGTAGCCTTGACGATCCGGCCCTTTTCGAAAGTCAGGGAGATGTTGTTATAGACTATGCCCTGATAAAGTGAGGGCGTGTTGTACGTTATTGTCCCGTTAACGGAGTCGCGCACTGGAGCGGTATAGGCCTCGCCGTCAGGGATATTGCGATCGCCGCTGCAGCTTATGACCGGAATGCCCTTGATCGAAAACGTCAGATCGGTGCCGGGAGCCTTGATGTGGACCTTGTCCGCCGCTTGCATCAGAGCCGCCAGACCAAGCATGGCGTCTGACATTTTGGCGTAGTCAGCGCAACAGACGTCGTAATAGAAGTCCTCAAAAGACTCCTGTGATGTTTCAGCCAACTGAGCCATGGCGTTGTTGGGATAGCGGAGAACCACCCAGCGAGTCCGCTTAACGCGCTGTTCGAGGTGGACCGGTTTGTAGAACACCGAATTCCATAGATCCATCTGACTCTGGGGGATGTCAGCCAGGTCAAACGGGTTGTCCGAGCCGCGAAGGCCGATATAGGCATTGGCCCGCTTCATTAGCTCCATGTGCAGTTCAGCCTGCTTCTGATGTTGTTCTTTGGTGGCTGTCCCAATCCACTGGCGGAGAAGGGACTCATCATTGTAAAACCAGAACGGAACGGCACCCCGCTCAGTGGCCATGCGGATAATCTGCTTGCCGATTTCGAGGGTTTCTTTCCCCTTGATCTCAAGATAGAGAACTTCGCCCTTCTGGAGCTTGACTGAGTAGTCAAGAAGCTGTCGGGCGAGTACTTCGTTGCGCTTGTCTTTCATTTCTATTCCTCGCAATAGTGGTTTTCGTTTCTGCGAGAGGGAAGATAACGTCTTAGTTGCCACGGGGCAACTGGGTGAATGCGACCGGAGCCATGAACTATCGGCAACGCACCTTGTTATAGTCGCCATGGCGATTGGAAACGCGTATGTCGGAACAACCGGGTTCAGCTACCACGACTGGTTAGGAAACCTGTATCCCCAATTCTGTCCGGCGGCGGACTTCCTTCGCTGCTACAGCATGGCTTTTTCCACAGTCGAGCTGGATTCGACGTTTTACGGCGTTCCGAGTGGCGAAACGGTGAACAAGTGGGTAAAGACGACACCGGACAGTTTTCGGTTTGCCGCCAGGTTTCCCCAGACAGTGACCCACGAGGGTGATGTCAGTTCCCGTGTTGATAACGCCGGCCGTTTCATCGAAATCATTAGTAGGCTGGGAGACAGGTTGGGACCTCTGCTGATGCAGTTTCCGGGCAGCTTCGGGCCAGAGAGTCGCCCGGTGCTGAAGGAGTTGCTACGGCAGTTGCCGAGGGGAACAAGAGTAGCTGTTGAGTTTCGCCAGCCTGACTGGTTGGTACCGGAGACGTTTGACTTGTTGAAAGGGCACAGCGTGGCGCTGTGCTTGACCGAGCTCCCGGGCATGCCGCGCCTGGAAGTCAGAACCGCTGATTTTGTCTATCTCAGATTCATTGGTGATCGCGACCAAATCACAGAGGACTTCAGTCATGTGCGTGTAAGTCGGGAGGAAGAATTGAACTGCTGGGTCGGGGTAGCCAAGAGGTTGGCCGGTGAAAACGCTGAAATCTACGCCTATTTCGATAACCACTTTTCGGGCCACGCACCTTCGACAGCCATACAATTCCGTGAATTGCTTGATGAGCACCGTCGGGGTCACGGTTAAGTTATAGTCGGACAGCCTGTTACAAATGATGCAACGGGTGTTCAAGCCGTGGACATTTGTGTCCAGAGGCCCCAAAAAGCCCTCAATATCCTGACAGTCGGGTCGATAAGTAATACAGTGTAGCCCGTTTAAGTCCTGCCGCGAGCGTTACACTATGATTTTGCTGGCGGAGGGGAAATGCGGGGAGTGGGGCCGACAATTCGAATGTACTGCTACCGATAGAGGGCAAGAAGTCTATAAAGAGGGGATGTACTCAATGCAGAAAGAAACCACGATCAAACAGGACGGCGCTGGGCTGGCGGCGTCTGGCGAGTTGCAGCTTGTTTCCTTCAACATCGGCACTGAGGAATTCGGTGTAGACATTTTGAAGGTACAGGAGATCAATCGGATGGTTGAAATCACCCGCGTACCTCAGGCTCCGCACTTTGTTGAGGGTGTGATCAATCTGCGCGGCAAGGTGATTCCAATCGTCGATCTCAGGAAGCGTTTCGGTCTCGAACTGAAAGAGCACGACAAGAACACCCGCATTGTGGTGGTCGATATCGGCGGGAATATTATGGGCATGATTGTTGATTCGGTGTCGGAGGTTCTCCGCCTGCCGGCCAGCACAATCGAGCCGCCGCCGGAAATTGTCACCGGTATCAACTCCGAGTATATCAAAGGGGTGGCCAAGCTCGAAGATCGGCTGCTGATATTCCTGGACTTGTCTCGGGTGATCGATGCCGAAGAACTGGCTACCGTAGCCTGATCGATTTAGCCAAAATAGGATTATCCGGACCGGCCCCTGGCCGGTCCTTTTTTGGGTCGCAAGTCGCGGTGGCCTTGCCGGCTTTGCTGATTTTTTCTCAAGAAGATTTCGGCAATGATCTTTGGCTCCTTGCCTGAACGCTGTATATTCTGCCGAATATGATCAGCAAACCAGTCGCCTATGTTCGCCAGTTTGACCGCAATCTCTGGGTTCTGTGTGTCGGCTGGTTTGTAGGGGCGCTGGGGTTTGCCGCAGCGATTCCATTCCTGTCTATCTATTTCCATAACAAGCTCGGCATGTCGATGACCGAAATAGGGCTGTTCTTCGGAGCTATGGCGCTGGTGCGCGCGGTTTTTCAGGCGGTAGGCGGGGAGATATCCGACCGGATGAGCCGCAAGGACTTGCTGGTATACGCTCAGATATCTCGGGCGGTCGCCTTCCTTGCGCTTGGTCTGGCAATCGATTATGACCTCGGATTTTGGCCGATCTCAATCTTTATGACGGTCAATTCGATTTTTGGAGCCATCTACTTCCCGGCCCTGCACGCTTTAGTGTCCGATATCCTGCCGGAGGAAAGACGCCTCGACGGCTACGCGCTGACTCGTTCCGCCGGTAACCTGGGCTGGGCGGTTGGACCGGCCATCGGGGGATTCATGGCCCATACTTCCTATGCCGGGTTGTTCTACATCGCGGCTGCAATCCTGCTTGTCTCGGGTCTCATTTTCTGGTCGGTCTTTCGTCCACCACCTCATGCACGAAGGGAAGAAGCCTTTCGCTTTTCCGATCTTCTTGCTCTGAAAAACGACAAGAGACTGGCGACCCATTGTCTGCTCTCGTTCCTGCTGTATCTTGTAGTTGCGCAGCTTATTGCGCCCTTTTCGATCTATGCCGTAGGGATAGCCGGTCTGAGCGAAATTCAACTGGGTTACTTGTACACAATTAACGGCCTGATGGTGGCGCTGGCCCAGATAGCTGTCACACGATTATTGGGCAAAGTCAGGTTTACGACACAGCTGGCCATCGGCTCGCTGTTCTATTTTGTGGGTTACGGTGCGATGGGTTTTTCCGGAGACTTCGCTTACCTCGTGGCTATCATCATTGTCGTGACGACCGGCGAAATCATCATGTCGCCGCCGTCGCTCACGCTGACTTCTCGCATGGCGCCCGAGAAGCAGATGGGACGCTACATGGGGATTTATAGCTTCTTCACGACGGCCGGCTGGTCACTGGGACCGCTTTACGGCGGCTGGTTTCTGGATCATCTGGCGGGTCAGCCTGGGCCAGCCTGGTTGTTGATCGCTTCCCTGGCTATCTTTGCGGCCCTTGGTTTTTTCTGGTTCGGCAAACGGCTGAGCGACAACCTGAATCTCTGATGTTCATTTGATGATCACCTGTGTGCCGATCTGTGTCTCTTCCGGCGAATCCACGACCCAGTAATACAATCCGGCAACTGCCGATTGCATGTTGCGGGTTATGAGGTCCCAATAGTCGTGCGTAGACTCCGGTCCGCCTTCCGAATAGTTGTGATCGATCTGTCGTATCAGATCGCCGTCGAGCGAATATATGCTGATAGTGCAGACGCCGGGGAGATTATAGAAGTGAATGCGACGAGAACGTTCCGGGTCAGTGATGTTGCGCACACGGTTTTCAAATCCGCGCTCAAGGTATTCGCCGTCGATCCGGTAGGGATTCGGCACCGTGAAAATGGCGAGATTGTGCTGTTCGACCTCGCTTGATGACGGCATGGGAAACTCTGCAATGAAGCTGTTTTCCGGTTTGCTTTCGAGAGACTTCAGCCCGGAACGAGGTGAACCGTAGTCGAAAGTTGTCACGGCGACATAATACGGGACAGTCGGCAACAGATTGTCCAGGACGTATTCGTATTCGTAGTATTTCGGCAGCGGTTCGCCATAGTCAAAGACCAACTCTTCGTCCTGCCAATTCGACGGATCGACTCCTGGATTGACCGCGTCGGGATAGACCTTGCGGATTCCGTATGGACCATTGAGGTCAGACTGATTGAAATCCTGTTTTTCAAAGTAGGCGATTTCGCCGCCGTAGTCCACCGGATTGTCTCGTGTATACAGGAGCGGGTCAAACTCCAGAATGTCATAGATTTGTCGCAGTTCCTGAATGGTGTACGGGACCTCGTCGCGAACCCACTGGGCCCGGCCGCTTTCTTCGCGCCAGACCACGCGGCTGAAGTTCTCACGATCATATGAGCTAATCACGGAAAAACTGGATGGCCGATCGTCAAGTGCGGAGTATATTCGGTAGCCTTCAAAATCGATTCGATTGGTGAAGACGTCCTTTGTGGTCTCAGAATAGAAGCCGTTGAAACGAACAGTCAGCTTGCCGGTAGACGGAATGAGTCGCATGCGTGGCGACGGAGGTGGGCTGGCTCCTCGAAAATCGGGTACGCCGTCGCCTTCGTACCACAGCGAGTCGTCGGACGTGGTGTCGACCGGGGGATTGCCACTCGCGTCAGGGCAGATACGCGCTTTGCCCTTGTAGCCGTCGCCATCGGTATCTATACCGGGATTATCGTAAACCCAGGACGCCCAGCGGGAGTTCAGGGCAAGATTCCCGAAATTCAATTGATCATAGTAGGTTGATGGATTGCTCGGATCAAAATATGAGAAGAAATCGCCTGGCTGTTGATGGAAATCCTCACCGCCAACCCAGGCGAAGGTTACAGGTAGGGACTGGCCTGCTTCAATGTCAAACGGGCCAAAGGACAGCAGGTAGCGGCAATCAAAACCCTGGGCATATGTCGAGGCGAGGATTGGAGGAGGAAGCCAGCCTTCGTCGGAGTGATCTCGCGCCATCCACATTAGGTCGTAGTCGAATTCCGGTTGACTCATGACGTAGTACTTACTTCGGTCCCCTTCGGGGGTCCCCAGGCGACTGCCTAAGCTCCTGAACGGTCGTTCCCTGGTTCCGCGCATCCTCGGGCCGAAGTCGAGCGTCGGGTCAGTGTAATTGATGATCCACCAGTTGAAAGAATACTCCAGTGACTCTGACGGCGTCCTGACCACGCGCGTACCGACAATGCCGGTGCAGGATCGATAATCCCAGTTGACCGGGTTGTCCTGTGGAATCGGGTCTCCGTCGTTATCGGCGTGCCAGGCGATGTTGACGGTGTCAATGAAATCACAGCCCTCGGGTGCAGGGTGAGTCCGATAAAACCCCGAGATATCGTCGTTCCATCCTTCGGCGTTATTTCTTGATACATGCCAGGTATCACCATCAACCCAGATACCGATATAGACTCTTCGTAATCTCTCGCGTCCGACGTTCCTGATCTGGTAGTCGAAAAGAATGAAATCGTCGGCATAGTCATAGCTCCATGCCATCGACCGTTGCTTGATTCTTATGCCAAGAGGTATGTGTGTCCGCTGATCTGTATCGTCTTTGCCCACGAGACTTGGATCCGTCTGTGTGTCTGAATATTCCGCGAGAATGTCTTCCTCGGAATAGGCCTTGACATCGGGTGTATAGTACTTGGAATTGATGTCGATGGAGCCGAGTCTGAAGCTTCCGCCGGCATCGGGAGGATCCGGCCAGAACTCCTGAGTCTCGTAGAAGTCTTCCGAACCACAGGACACCAGGGTGTCGCCCTGGACGATGGCGCCGATCCACATGGCCGCCACCCAGAGGAACACGATGTCGCTGCCTCGTGGATATTCGCAGGAAGGAAGGAGCTCGCCTGTGAATGGGTCCAGAATAGTCTGACCGAAAGTCCCGAAGGTCCCGTTGTTGGCGACGGCCAGACGAATATTGCCCCGGCCGTGGGCCGTGTGCATCACAACAGGCTCATTCTGGGTGGCCAGTCGTTCTCTGAAGTGAAGCGCTGCTTCTGCTTTCCGATTCGTCAGCGCTTCTCGAGCGGAAAGCACTTGCGGTAGGAAAGAACAGCAGAGAAGCGCTGATACCAGCAAATAAAGGAAACTGAGGCGTGTCTTGCTCATCTATCCGGCTGCAGCCAACGACCAAAAAATGATAACCAGTCTTCCGATCTTCATTTGCCCGTTGTCATCATTCAATACTTCAAGAACTTCGGACTTGCCGTAACAATGTGGTCCGAACCAATCTAATGTAAGGTGCCGACGTTCTGAAATCCAAGCGGAAACGCGAAAAGGTACGTCTGCGCGCCCTCTCGGATATAATCAATTACCCCCAACCAAGATCTTGGGTGCCTTGCTGATGTTCCACGCTGGGCAAGCTGATTCAGCAAAGGACCTATGAGTCCAGATTATTCGAGTTCCTCTTGATTCGGCGCCAGGTTACGGACGCCGAATCAAGTAAAGAATAACGTAATCCGAAATCGTCTGCGAAACAGAGATCATCACACAGTCGCAGCTGCTACATGATCACGACCAGCTTGCCCATTTGGACATTACCGGCTTCGTCCTCGACCGTCCAGTAGTAAACACCGGAAACCACCAATTGCATATTGCGCGTGATGAGATTCCAGCAGCTTTCGTTCGCAGTGCTCGGACAGCCGACAGTCGGAGTCGGATCCGGATGCTGGATTTCTCGAATCAGATCGCCGTCAAGGGAGAAGATGCTGATTGTACACCTCTCCGGAAGGTTGGCAAAGTGGATCAGGTGTACCCGGTCTTCGGGCCAATCGGTCTCTCCGCGAGCTTCGAAGCCCTTTTCGCGATAATCGGCATCACCCCGGTAAGGATTGGGCCAGAGAAAAACCGGAGACGCCTCGGGATTGTCAGGATCCGGCCTGTCTAGCGGGTACATGACTTCGGGACACAGTGTGGGATTGGTCTCCAAAGAGGCAAGGCCGGACTGGGGCGAACCATAGTCAAAAACTGTCACGTCAAGCCAGTAAGGAACCGTAGGCAATACTCCTTCGATCAGATATTCATACTCATAGAATCTGAAGAACCCTTCTTCCGTGAGGTAAAGACTGTCCGCCCCATCGGGAAAGAGCGTTCGAATCGAGTCAGCGGTCAGCATCACTAAAGTATCCGGCGGTTTCGGTTCATTGGGGTAGGTCTTGCGAATCGCCGTCTGGGCATTTTCGTAGTTACCCAGGTTAGATTGATTGAAGTCCTGAGGTTCGAAATAGTGAGTTGAAGTGACTCGGCCAAGTTCGTCTCTTACCTTGAGCGGTATTGCCCTCGGGTAGTCAAGTGGGCTCCAAGTAGTATCGTCGGGGGCGTACAGGCTGCGAAGTTCCTCAAGAGTAAAGGGACTCACTAAGAGCTTAAAGCCCACCGTGTCGTTTACATAATCCCAACGATTGTAGTCCTCGATATCATATGATGAGAAAAGGGAATAACTCGACTCGCGTTCATCTAGTCCCATCCAGACGCGATAGCCTTCAAAGTCTAACTCCTTTGAAAAGACGTCAGGAGTATTCTCACACAACACCCCGTTCCAGCGGATTAATAAACGACTCATACCGCTCTCGACCCGCAGACCCTGATGGACAACGCCAGCCGCATCCGTAGTGGAGTACGTGCACGGCGCAGGCGGTGGACTAGCGCCTCTAAAATCCGGCACACCGTCGCCTTTGTACCAAACCACTTTGTCTTCTGAAGAAGCGGAGCCAACGCATGGGCGGGACTCACCAAAGTATCCGTCGCTGTCGGTGTCCACGCCCGGGTTGTCATAGACCCAGTCAGCCCAGGTAGCGCTGGTGCCAAGAGAGTCAAAATTAAGACCCTCATACCAGCTATCAGGATTCAACGGCAGGTTATCGAAATTATCTGCAGACCGATGGAAGTTCCAGCCCCCCACATAGGCGAGTGTAATGGGCAGGCTCTGACCCGGCTCTATGTCGAATGGGCCGAACGACAGCACGTAGCGGGTGTCCAGTCCGGTCGCCCAGATGGGCGCATTCTCCGCAGGCGGCGGAATCCAGACTGAATCGAGTGAATTAATTGTGGCACATCGGGCCTGGTCAAAATCAAACTCGCCATTGCTCAAAATGTGGAACTTGTTGCGGTCGCCTTCAGGTGTCCCGCTGCCACCGGTGCTGAAGTCACGCACTTTCCGCCTTTGCTGCGGTCCGTAGTCCAGCGCGGCAATACCATTACTCACCCACCAGTTGAAAGAGACTTCCAGTGAATCAGACGGGGTGCGTATGATTCGCATGGCAGTAACGTGGGGCACGGGTTGATTATCGGTAGCATCTAAGTCACCATCGTTATCGGCGGTCCAGGCAACATTAACTTGATCAGAATCCGGAGGGCTTTGAGGACATTGTCGCCGCATGTACAGCGCAGGTTGCCATTCCCGGAAACCGTTCAAGTCATCCTGTGCACCTTGGCCACCAAGGGCTACGTCGTGAATGTCGGCGTCGACATAAAACCCCATGTACACACGCCGCAATCTCGCATCGCCGATGTTCTTTATGGAATAGTCGAAAAGCACGAAATCCTGAGCATACGAATAGGACCAGGCATAAGTTCGTTGGGTAACCTCAATGTGCAAAGGGCGATGGCGGCGGTTGTCTATCCGATCCCATCCTACACCGTCGCAGCCAAGACAGGTGTCGGCAAAGCGAGCAATATAGTCCTGCTCGGATTTGGCGCCTATAAACTCAGAAGGTTTGGCAGGGTTGATGGTGGAGCGATAAATCATGTTACCCATGGGGGGTTCGTCCGGATGAAACTCATTTGCGGCTACGGACCACCCATCGGCACCCGTTGAGACAAGAGTATCTCGACCCAGGACAGCTCCGATCCAAAGAGCCGCACCAAAACAATAACTCGTGCGGCTGTTCTTGGGAAACTCGCAGGAAGGCAGAGGTTCACCGGTTAAGCAGTCCCGAGTGGAAGCGGAGACAGAAAGCTGGGTTGCAAACGTGCCGTCGTTGCTTACCCCGAGGGCTATTCTCCCCACATCGTGTTTAACATTACAATAGGAGGGAGTAGTAGCGCCAGGCGGTGAAACGGGCCTGATTCCATCCATTGTTCGGCCCTCAGCAACTGACAGTGCGAGTAGAACGAGGCACCCAAGGATGCCAAGCGTGGTAAGTGAACTCCTTGCCATTAGCTTATCCTCAAAAATCTTCACACAACGTTGATTCAATGACGTCTTGCCACATCTCATTGTGCAATGAGCACATACTTTTTCCGTTCAATAGAACGGTCCTAATGGTCCGAAAGCAAGCCTTTTTTGAATACCAACTCCAGCGGTCCAGTCCGTTGAACGACATTGCCTTGCAGAATGTCCACAAGAGGATGAAAGAGCGGAACTTAGGGTTTCTCAAACATTTCCGTCGGGATCTCCGGATTCACCAGAATCTCGGTATAGACCGAAGTACTGAACACTCGGCCATTCATCGACCGAGTGATCCTGACCGGAAGCCGGATACCTTTGACCTCTCTCCATTCAATGAAAGACTCGGTGATTGTCCCTTCGCCTACGGGTGTCTTGCCCCAATATGATTGATTCAGCAGGAAGTGTGTGTCCGATTGAATGCCAAGTCGGCAAAGTCGGGTTCCGTCGGGTCGCAATAAAGCTACGTACTCTACCGGCGTCCCACTCGCTGTGTCTGAGCCATCATAAACAACCTCCAAGCTCAGGTCTTCAGACCGTTGGAATATGAACATCAAGCCTCTGTTCCTGTCCCGAATTTCTTCCTTCAGCTCCTCGGCGCTCTTGGCGACAAATTCCCCGGACATCCGATCGGTTTTCCAGCCGTTGGTTCCGTTGGTTACGTCGTACATCTTCTTTCCCATGAACTCTATGACTGACCGTGACTTGTCCGGCAGGACGCGTACCGTTTCAAGCTGCATTTGCATTTCGTCTCCCCCCAAGATAAGGGTCATCGTACCTTTGAAAGACAATGAGTGCACGTCTTTGAATCGGTCCAGACCCCCATGAGCCGCAACCGCTTGAGCGAGGAGCGTGCGTCCCTTGCTCACGTCGTCAATGGTCTTGGGCGGGTCGAGCGCGGCCTCGCTGGAAGGAATAGCAATATCTATTGTGTGAACAGGTCCCAGGCCGAGAGAGTCGAGCGGAATGTCGAAATCAGCAGGCTTGCCCACAACCAGAATCCTCAGGGCGTCCGGTCGCAGGTTCATCTTCGCCGCTGCAACAACATCCTCAGCGGTGACCTGCTCGACCCGGTTTCTGACCTGGAGCAGGAAGTCCTCAGTCAGGCCAAAGTAATCGTAATTCATTATCCGATTGACGACTTTGTCGGGGGTGTCAAACTGAAAGACGAAGGAATTGAGGTACGAGTCTCGGCCGTAGCGAAGTTCCTGGTCGGTCGGCGGCTCGGACTGCATGCTCTGAATGACTTTGATCATTTCGCGGATCGCTTTACCGGTCGACTGGGATTTGGTGGCCGCGTAATTCGTGAAAACCCCTGGTACGTCGAAATTGGCGGAATAGGATGAGGACGCCGTGTACGCCAGTCCTTCCCGCGAGCGAACCACGTCAAACATTCGGCTTCCGGAGCCTCCACCCATGATAGTATTCATCACTATTCGCGCCGGGTAGTCCGGGTCCATGATTAAGCCACCAATGTGGCCGAGATATATCTGGGATTGATTGACATCTGGTTTCTCGATGAGATACACGCCCGGCGCAAAACTGTAATCCACCGGCGGTGGAGGCGGCACCGTCGTGGTCCCACGATTCCAGTCACCGAAGAGTTTTCTCATGGATTTGAGCATGGCCTTGCTGTCGAAATCCCCACAGATCGCCATCTGAACAATCTCCGGGTGGAACCAGGTTTCGTGGAAATTCACTAAGTCATTACGGGTGATGGCATCAATAGTGGCGTACTCGGAGTGTCGGGCGTAAGGGGACTCCCGGCCATAAATAATCTTGAAAAACTCACGGCTCGCGACCTGGCGCGGCTGATCGTTGCGTCGGGAGATCGCCGTTCGCTCACCGACTTTGGCAAGGTCGATTTTGTCCTGGTTGAACACCGGACGACGGAGGATTTCGGCCAACACTTCGAGACCAAGATCAGTGTTTTCGCTAAGTACCCGCACTCCGGCACTAATCTCGGTGATTCCGCCGGATGTCTCCACGCTGCCGCCAATCCCTTCAAGCATCTCGTCAAGCTGGTCACCGGTCCATTTCGTCGTGCCGCCCGTGCGAAGGACTTCGCCAAGGATATCGACCATCCCGATCTTGTCGGTCGGCTCAAGGTAGGCGCCACAGTTGATCCTGACGGATACGCGAAATGTAGGCAACTCATGATCCTCGGTGAGGTAGAGTCGAAGGCCGTTGTCCAGGGTGGTCTTTTCGACCTTGGGAATCTCCAGTTGATTGAGTGCAGGGTACTGGAGTTTGCTGACTTCCGTTGGCTGAGCGGCTGCGAACTGGGAGGTCAACGCGACCGCAAGAATTGTAGTGAGGAATAGATGTTTTTTCATGTCCGCTAACCTCTATCAGTTCTGTTGATTTTCGATCTTGACGACAGTCCTGTTCTTCTTGGTAAAGTACTGGTTCGCCACTCTCTGGATGTCCTGATTCGTTACGGCGTTGATTCGGTCGAGTTCGCGGAACATCTCCCGCCAGTCACCATAGGAATTCTGGTAGCTCGCAAGTTGGCCCGCCAGTCCGGAATTAACGGCCAGTCCGCTGATAAAGTCCGACTTGGCCCGCGCCTTGATCTTAAGCATCTCGGCTTCAGGTACGAGGTCTGTTTTCATCTTCTCGATCTCGGCATATATTGCTTCTTCACATTCGGCATTGCTGTGGCCGGCAGACGGCACAACATCGGCTATGACAAGAGTCGGATACTTGTTGCCGGCCCCGCCGGGATAGATAGAAACGCTGCTCGCGATCTTCTTCTCCTTGACAAGACTTCTATAGAGCGGGGAAGTCCGCCCCCCTCCGAGATAGTCCAGCATTGCGTCGATCGCGGGGCGATCCGGATGAGTAATTTCCGGGATATGCCAGGCGGCAGAGAAGATTGGTTGTGACGGATCTTCCATCACCATGCGCCGCTCGCCCAGCTGCTCCGGCTCGACCGTGGCGATTGGTTCAGGGCGCGGATGATATGGGAGACGCCCCCAGTACTTCTCGGCCAGCGCAAAGACTTCTTCAGCCTTGACATCGCCGACAATCGCGGCAACCAGATTCGCAGGGCAGTAGTACTTATCAAAGAAGGCTTTGGCTGCTTCGCGTGAGTAGTTCTGGATATCGGACATGTGGCCGATACCACGGATGCCGTACGGGTGCGCCTTGAACGCCACTCCGAGCAATTCCTCATAGAGCCGTCCGGATGGACTGGTCTCCACACTTCGGCGACGTTCCTCGGCAATGACGTCACGTTCCTTGTACATCTCGCGGAGCACGGGCTTAAAGAAACGTTCCGAGTCCATCGCCATCCAGAGCTCCAATTTGTTCGAGGGCAAACTGTAGAAATAGACAGTACGGTCGACATTTGTAGCTGCATTGATTCCAACGGCGCCCTCCCGACGCAGGACTTCCCGATAAGCATTGGGTATCACCAGTTCGTAGGCGGCCTTGCGAGCGGCTTCAAAATCCCGAGCCAATTCGGCGACCCGGGCAGAGTCGGCCAATCGCCCCTTCAAGCGCTCGGAACGGAGTTCCAGGTACAGCGAGTCTTCAACGGCCATCAACTGCAATTCGCGTTCGATATCCTTGCTGCCCAGAGAGGTAGTCCCTTTGGAGGCCATGTGTTCGAACATGTGGGCCAGGCCGGTGTACTCCTTCGGGTCGTCGGCCGCGCCGACGTTGGCCAGGATCACAAACGACATCACTGGCGCCTGATGTCGTTCCAGCACGATGAATTTCATCCCGTTTTCAAGAGTGTGTTCCTTGACCGATTTTTCCAGAGCGGAGAAATCGAAACTGTTTGTGGCGGGAGCAGTCAGAAGTGCAAAGAATGCAACAACCGCTAGGGTGTACAGAGATCGAGTCATCGATACCTCCAGGGTGAGAGAGCAGCGCTCATTTGTTCCGACAAGAAAGGGAACTGAACCGTAACCGTCAAGCCCATAATCGATTATCTCACATTCCAGAACGGTCGCCTCAACCTTAAAACCGGGAAGAAACTGATTCATGGCCGGTATTAGGCTTGAGACTGAAAAGACAGCCTACAAAAGGAGCATATTATGAGAAGAGTTCTGGTGGTTATTGTCCTGGGTGTGGCAGTGCTGTTTGCCGCGTCCGGTGTTACAGCAGGCGACAAGCGCGAATCGGGTCAAATCAGCGGTTGCGTGACTGACGCGCGATCCGGTCAACCCCTGGCTTTCGCCTGGGTGGCGGTCGCGGAAAACAATCACGGAGCCGAAACCGATTCGTCAGGTTGTTTCACGATCACTGGCCTTGCCCTCGGAGTGTACCATCTGATTGTCACCCATCCTGATTTAGGCAGCATTCAGGGTCTACCGGAACTGACGGTTTCTCTAAAGGCGGGCAGTGCTGCCAGTATCAGTCTTGTCTTACCTTCTGTGGAAAAGGCGTCAGACCGCAAAGATGGGGAAATTTCCAGCGAAACCCGAGAGCGTTCCGGCGCATCTACAAGCGTCCTGGGCATCTGCCTGGCTCCCCAGGTGAGTCGAGAACCGGGCCGTGACAAGAGCGAAGCCAACAAAGGCGGGTTCGATAATTATCAGAGTTATCCTCCTGGCGGCAGTTCCGGTCCTTACATCCCAGACTACGGGGCGACACCGCCTGACATGTTCTTCCGAGACTATGGCACAAATGGGTTTGTGGATACGAAACGCGACCGCTTCTCGACTTTTGCCTTGGACGTTGACGATGCTTCCTTCAATCTGTCTCGCCGTTATCTGCTCGATGGAACGATGCCGCCTCCGGACGCCGTCCGGGTCGAGGAGTTTATCAACCATTTTGATTATGATTACAACGTCCCGGCCGACGAGACCTTCCGCGTGTTCACCGAGCTTACCGACTCCCCGTTCGAACGTGATAAGCAAATTCTAAAAGTGGCCGTCAAAGGACGTGAGATTGATCGGTATGATCGACGCCCGATGAACATCACGTTTGTGATCGACGTATCCGGTTCGATGGCCCAGGGGAATCGCTTTCATCTCGTGCGGGAGTCGATCAAGACTCTGATCCGGCAGCTCAACGGTCAGGACCGGGTGGGAGTGGTTGCGTATGGATCGAACGCCTACGTGGCGCTGGAGCCGGTTTCGGCTGATCGACAGAGAGAGATTTACCGGACTGTTGAACGACTGACCCCCGGTGGCTCAACCTACGCCGAGGCCGGTATTCGAATGGGTTACGAAATGGCCAATCGGCAGTTTGTCAACGGGCACAACAACGTGGTTATTCTGTGCAGCGACGGCGTGGCCAATGTCGGCCAAACAAGTCCTGAGGCGATTATGGCCGATATAAGCCGGTTCGCTCGACGTGGGCTGATTATGTCCACTGTCGGTTATGGTATGGGGAACTACAATGACGTTCTGCTCGAACAGTTGGCCCAAAAAGGGAACGGGCGGTATGCCTACATTAACGATATGAGCGAGATCCAGAGAGTCTTTGTAGACGAGTTTGTCGGAACGCTCCAGGTGCTGGCGCGCGATGTCAAGATTCAGATCGAGTTCAATCCCGAAACGGTAAAGGCGTACCGGTTGCTGGGGTATGAAAACCGCGACGTGGCCGACCATCGCTTCCGTGATAACCGGCAGGACGGCGGCGAAGTCGGCGCTGGCTGCGAGGTGACGGCGGTTTATGAGTTGGAGCTTGCGCCCAAGTCTCGACAGGGCAAAATCGCGACGGTCTTTGTGCGGTGGAAGAACGCTGACGGCACCGAAGTATTTGAACTTGCGCGCGAAGCCCTGATGAACAAGCACTTCAGTTCGTTCGATAACTCACGACCGGAGCTGCGCCTGGCAGTTGTTGCCGGACGCTTCGCCGAAATGCTCAAGCACACTCCTTACACGAGCGAAACCAGCTTTGAAGAACTATACCGGATAGCTGAATCTTTGCACCGTGATCTGCCCGGCGAACAGACCGATGACTTGCTGGATTTGATCCGTCGCGCCGCTGGACTGTCCGGCGCGCATGCCTGGGAAGAGGACGACGATCCGTATTTCGGGAACTACAAGAGATGAAGGTGGCCATTAAGGGCCTGTTGAAAAACCCTTGTACATGGTCATTGCAACGTGCTGTCAGGCGTCTCTGCCTGACAGCCTTGCAATTACAGGTGTCAGCCAGGGACGGCTGACACCACATTTGGGGTTTTTCAACGGGCCCTGAGGCGGCAGATCGCAGCAACCTGCCGCCTTTTTCTTTGCTCTCACGAGTGAGTCAGACGTATACTCCAATACATGTTCTACTTGTTGAAATTCACGTGCCCGGCAGATGCCTGCCCTCGACCTGATCGGGGGTCCTCATCTGTTCACGTGCCCGGCAGATGTCTGCCCTCGACCTGATCGGGGGCCCTCATCTGCCGGCAATTATACGGAGACCTTCAAAATGCCTGTGATCAAACACGAAGAAATAAAGCTTGAAGACGTCACAATGAACGGTGTCTTTAACGCAACCAAAGCCAATGTCATCGGTCCGGCTCAGGGTTGGAGCGATAACACCATGCGGGTTTTCAGGATCGGTCCGCACGGTTACACGCCGCAGCATCAGCACGACTGGGAGCATGTAAATTATGTAATAAGAGGGCAGGGAACTCTGACAATTGGCGATCAGACTTACCAGTTGACAGTCGCGTAGGGCAGAACCCCTTGGTGGTTCTGCCAATGAGTCACCCGGAGCTTGCGCCGCCCTGAGCCAGCCGAAGGGTCGAAGTGTGACTAAAAGTACCCCACCCATCGGGTGGGTCTCACAAACAGTCCTTCAGCGTCGCCGTCTCCGGTCCGCTAATGAACAAGTTGTCATTCAATGTCTAAGTATCACCGGCTCTCTTTCATGCCACGCGCATCCGGTCTAATCCTTTACGCAGCGAACGGAAAAACCAGCCGCGTTCTCATCAGTAAACCGATCTACCTCGGAACGATAACATTCCACTTGACGGTACCAGGCATCGGTGCCGTTGTGCTCCGAGGAAGACCAAAAGCAGCCGTAGTAACCCATTCCATATGGGAAAATGCTAACAGAGTTACGAAAACCGCCAGGCAACGCGGAAAAACCGCTCTCGTTTGTGGCACCCGTGTTGGGGCAGCGCCAATGAGTTGTGCCAGCTTCTTTCAGTTTATCGCCCTCATCTGTGCCACGCCAGTAAGTTTCATCAGCTT
>Ga0315278_10001002_pt1 | contig 24355 bp, 16 predicted proteins | sample YL17G06_0_MG_FD_203880 | JGI IMG/M metagenome (GOLD analysis project Ga0315278, IMG submission 203880) | Sediment microbial communities from Yellowstone Lake, YNP, Wyoming, USA - YL17G06_0 | ecosystem: Environmental > Aquatic > Freshwater > Lake > Sediment | place: USA: Wyoming | collected... | reverse complement strand
CACGTAAACTATGAGACGTTTGGCAAAAGCAATATTAGTATTATTTATAATAATTCTGGCCGCTGCGTTTTCTGTAAAGCCGCTCGTTATCGCATTAACTAAGAAACAGCTCGCGGCCGTTTTCGTTAAAAGCAAGATCATTGTAAAAGGATGTTCAATTTCGCCGGCTTCCGGATTAAGCCTTTCCGAAATCGAGATCAAAAGGGAGGGAGTATACAGCGTCAATATTGATCATGCAGCTTTGCGATATAAGCTGAGCTCAGTATTCAAGCCCGATTTCCTGAGCCTTTCTTTGAAGGATATCCTTGTGCAAGTCAATGCTCCTTCAAGGAGGGCGCAGGAGCTGGTTGGTTATCTCAGGCTTAAACCCGGCCGTTCTCCTTTGGGCTCAATAGAAGTCTCCGGGCTTTCGCTGGATGTCAAAACAAAGGACCTTACCCTTAAATCATCCTTATCCGTTAAATTGAATACCGCCAGGCAGGAGCTGGAGAGCGCTGGCTTAAGGATCGAGGAGTTCCAGATGCTCAACGCTAAAGTCAAAAATGCCTCAATTGAGCTTGTGTCCGGGCAGGGAAGCCTTAATGTTGAAACTTTAAGTTATGACAAGGCCAGCCTTTCTGATATTAAAGGAAGGATCAGCCTGCAGGGAAAGCAGTTTTTGTTAAGCGGGCTGGCGGCAAGGACAATCGACGGGACAATCGAAGGAGAAATAAGCGCTGACCTGGGGCAGGAGCCGCAGTATTTTGTGGATTTAAAATGCGCCAATCTTGCCATAGAGAACCTCATCCGCGATTTTAAGCTTAAGGATAAGTTTGATATGAGCGGAAGATTGAGCGGGACCCTGAAGCTTGAAGGCGCAGGGGCTAAAATAAATATACTGGGAGGGGATTTTTCGACGCTGCCTCCCGGAGGGACGCTGGTGATCACGGATACGAGGGCCGTTGAGGGAGTGATCAAAGCGTCGCGGCAGCCGGCGGATTTATTAGTGGAAAGCTTGAAGAATTACCGTTATAATACCGGGGTTATGACGCTTGGGATTGAAGGAGATACTATTATCTTGAAGATAAGGCTTGAAGGGGATGCGGGTAAGCGCTCCCTGGACGTGGCTTTCCACGGACTAAATATCGCAAAGGAGATAGAATGAAAAAGATAGTTTTTATATTTGCGGCTGTGGTTTTTATTCTTGGCTGCGCGCGGGTTAGCGTAGGAGGATCCAAAGAGCCGATCAAGGTGGATATCGCCATGCGCCTGGATGTTTATCAGCACGTTGAGAAGGATCTCGACGCCATCGATGATATCGTTTCTGGCGGGAAAAAGGACGACAGCCAGAAGAAAATTGAAGGGAATCACAGTTTCTTGGGCAGCATTATTTCTAATGCTTATGCGCAGGAGGCTTTAAGCCCGGAGGTGGAGCAGGCCGCTTACAGGCGCAGGGACAGGATCGATGAGCTGCAGGGCTATGAGGCCAAGGGCGGGATCGGGGAGAATAAGGATGGGCTTGTGGAGGCAAGGGCGGTTTCCGCTCCCAAGGCGCTTATTGACGCGGAGAATAGCGACAGGATGACGATATATAAGCTGGTAGCCGATAAGAATAAAACTTCTCTGGATGAGGTCCAGAAGCTTAACGCCAAGAAGATGCAGGCCAAGGCCCCTTCGGGGACCCCGATCGAAGTCATGGATGAAGTTTCCGGGTCTTATGAGTGGAAGGCTAAATAAGCAAAATAGGGGGCATTCCCGGTGACGCTTGAAAACGCGCGGGAAAAGAGGTATACTATTATTAAGAGCAAAGGAGGACAATATGTGCAAGAGTTGTGGATGCAGGAAGAAACCGAAGCCGAAGTAGCTCCTGTATAGTTCTATCATTATTTTGAAAAACCCGTGTCGCTCAGGCGCGGGTTTTTCGCTTTATTAAGGTTACTTGTTGACATGCCGGGGCGGTTGTATAATAATATGTGTCTTAAAAAAATTTTAGAAAGGAAAGGTGGATTTATATGAGACGGTTCATCCTGTATTTATTTCGTTGGCAGTTAAGCACTCCGATTTTGTGGCTGGTGGTCCGGCGCATGGGCACAGGGGTGTGGGCTACAGTCGTGGCGAACCTGATCGGAGGCGCCATATTCTTCTGGATCGACAGGTTTATATTTACCTCCAAGGCTGTTGAGGTCTGGCATATAAAAGAGGGGACCTGTGACAAATGCGGGGCCAAATCCCACCTCTGGAGGCTGGTCAAGACCGCCGGTTACGATAAGAGCGCAGACCGGCCGGTATTTTTGTGCATGAAGTGCTCCAAGGAGAAGACGGATGAGCTGCGCGCAAAAGGCATACCCGTAAGGGGAAAAAGCAGGTAGGAAAGGATATTGCCATGGCCGGTTTAAGGCAGGCAGGGAGGCTTGCGGTTGCGCTTGCGGCAGTATTGACCGCGGCGTTTTGCATATTCCCATCTTTTTGCGCTTCACAGGAGGAGAAAGGGTGGAATACGAGCAAGTCCACGCACTTTATTGTTTATTACAGGAATGCCCCCGATGATTTCATCTCAGAGCTTCAGTCAAGCGCCGAAGATTACTATAAAGAGATAACCGAGGATCTTGGCTTCAACCGTTTTGATTTCTGGACATGGGATGCGCGCGCCAGGATCTATGTTTACGATGATGCCGGCAGTTACCGTAAAGCAACCGGCCAGCCGGAGTGGTCCGGAGGGATAGTCTTTACCGAGCAGAAGCTCATTCAGACTTTTGCTTTTGCCGAAGGTTTTCTCGATTCGGTGCTGCCGCACGAAATAAGCCACATAGTTTTTCGGGAGTTTGTGGGTTTCAGGAATGCGGATGTGCCGCTATGGATGGATGAGGGGGTGGCGGCTTTTCATGAGAAGGAGAAATACTCCGAGGCAAAGGAGTTCTTGAATAAGGCCAGGGAGCAGGGCGCCTTCCTTTCTCTGGATGCGCTTTCCCGCGTGAAGAAGGTGCAGTCGCTGGACGCATTTTCCGCCGGCGTGTTTTATAATGAGGCCTTCTCAATAGTAAGTTTCCTGATCAATGAATACGGCAGGGACGAGTTTGTGATCTTGTGCAGGGGCTTGCGGGACGGCAAGGATATGCGGGATGCGTTTAAATCAGCGTATTCATTTGAGGGTCTTGGCGAGATGGAGAAGGCCTGGCTGGCCTCTTTGGAGTGACAAAGGAGGACGGCTTGAAGCCGCTTTAATATCTTTTGAATTTGTCAAGGAGGCGGTCGGCCTGCTCTTCCTGCATCTTAAGCTTATTTGATTCGTTTTGCTCCTGCATCTTTAATTTATTCAAATCGTTTTGCTCCTGCATCTTCAGCCTGTTCAATTCATTTATTTCGCGCAGCCTCTGGGCGCTTTCACGCTCCCTGTCGGCTAAGCTTGTTGCTTCTATCTTAGGCGATGCAGCTGTATATTTGCGCATACCCGACAAAAAAACATTGTAGACCATCAGCATGGCAGTTATTGCGCCTGCTGTCATGAGTACTGCAGCCAGGACCATCTTGGAGTCCATTTTTTTCTCCCTTCAGGGCATATTATAGCACCAGGGATACCATGTTCCAAACCTTTTGTCTTTTTTCCGTTCGAATGGTATAATCAGGCAATAAAGTTTAAGGCAGTCAATCAGATAATCCTAAGGAGGGGAGATGTTCCGCGAAAAGATCAAGGTGTTGGATTGCACGATAAGGGACGGCGGCCTGATAAACAGCCATCAGTTTGACCTGCGCTTTGTGCGCGAGGTATACAAAGCGATCGCCGCGGCGGGAGTAGATTACATGGAGATAGGCTACAAGAATTCCCGGAAGCTTTTTTCTGAAAAAGAGTTCGGCACGTGGAAATTCTGCGACGATGCGGATATCTTGAAGGTCATCGAAGGTGTGCCCTCAAAGACCAAGATATCGGTGATGGTGGATATTGGCCGTGTGGATTTAGAGGATATTAAGCCCAAAAAGGACAGCCCTGTGGATATGATCCGCGTCGCCTCTTACGTCAAGGATATTGACAAGGCGATAGCCATGGTCAACAGGTTTGCCGACTTAGGCTATGAGACTACAGTCAACATCATGGCCATTACCAAGGCCATTGATAACGAGCTGACCGAATGTTTCACCCAGCTTGAAAAGGAGTGCAAGGCCAATGTTATCTACATTGTGGACAGCTACGGCGCGCTCTATCAGGAGACCACGGAGTACCTGGTCAAGAAGGCTAAGGGCATCATCAAGACCAAAGAGATAGGCATCCATACCCACAATAACCAGCAGCTGGCCTTTGCCAATACCATCGAGGGGATAATCCACGACGTCAATTTCGTGGACGCCACTGTTTACGGGATGGGCAGGGGGGCGGGGAACTGCCCGCTTGAGTTGATGCTGGGTTTCTTGAAGAATCCGAAGTTTGACATCCGCCCGATATTGGACCTTATATCCAAGGAGTTCATCCCTCTGCAGTCGAAGATGGAGTGGGGGTATTTTATACCTTACGCCATCGGAGGAATACTGAACCAGCACCCGCGCGCGGCCATTGCCCTGCGCGAGAGCGATAAGAAGGAGAATTACCGCGAGTTCTGGGAGCGTTCGGTCGCCGTCGATGAGGATTAAATGGACGTAGCAAAATTCAAGGCACAGCCGCTGCTCGGGATCATCCGCGGGATAGAGGCGGATATGGTCGAGCCGTTGGTGGAGGCGGCCTGCGGAGCGGGCCTTAAGACCATTGAGATCACCATGAATACTCCGGGCGCTCCTGAGCTGATCCGTAGGGCGGTGGAGCTCTCAAGCGGCCGCCTGACTATAGGGGCGGGCACGGTTTTAAGCGTCGATGATCTAAATGAGGCGGTTGGCGCGGGCGCAACTTTCATTGTCAGTCCGACGCTGGTTGACGACGTCGCCTGGCATTGCGTAAAAAACAGGATACCGTTTTTCCCGGGCGCTTTTACGCCCCAGGAGATCTATAACGCCTGGCAGGCGGGAGCGGCCATGGTAAAGGTGTTCCCGGTGAAATTCTTCGGGCCGGAGTATTTCAGTGAAGTAAAAGCCCCGTTTAACGATATCGAACTTTTGGCCTGTTCGGGGGTGACTCCTGAGAATATGGGGGAGTATTTCGCCTGCGGAGCCAGCGCAGTAAGTTTCGGCGCCAATGTATTCAGGCCGGAGTGGTTAAAAACCGGGGATTTTGCAGCTATCGCCTCAGCGATCAACAGATACATAAGGGCGTTGCCGCACGATTTGCCCAAGGAATATAAATAGGAGATAATATGCCGTTTGCGCAGGAGTTGTTGGTCAGGTTTCCGGTGTTTATTTTGGGGCTTATTGTCATAGGCGCGTTCGTGTTTTTTTACATAGTGGGGCTGTTGTTTGTGCGCCGCATCGTGCCTCATTATAAGCTTGTTAAGCATCATGACGTGGCGGCTCCTTTACTTGGGGCGCTGGGGGCTGTTTATGCGGTGCTTTTGGCTTTTATGGTAGTGACTGTCTGGGAAAGATTTGAGAAGTCCGAATCAAACGCACAGATGGAAGCGAATTTTATTGCGGATCTTTACCGCGATGCCGAGGCATTCTCGCTATCATTCAGGCTAAACCTTAATCCGTTATTGCGCCAGTACCGGAATTCGATAGTGGAGGATGAATGGAAGCTGATGCAGAAGGGCCAGATGAGTTTTGAGACGGAGAGATTGATCTCGAAGGTCTGGGCGCTTTACGTCGCCTATTCTCCGGTGGGCACTACTGAGACGGTATTTTTTAATGAATCCGTGCGTAAGCTGAATTCGGTGAGGGAGCTTAGAAGGCAGCGGCTGATGGATTCAAAGTCAGGGATCCATCCTTTATTGTGGTTTGTCCTGGGGATAGGGGCGGTCGCCACGATCTCGTTTACTTACCTTTTTGGCGCGGAGAACTTTAAGGCCCAGTTGATCATGGGGGTAATACTTTCGGCGATGATCGCGCTTATCATATTTACAATCCTGTCGCTGGATTATCCATTTTCAGGCAGTGTTTGCATATTGCCGGATGCCTTTAAAGAGATGATTTTGGATTAGTACTCAAAACTAAAGGGAAGCTTCGCTTCTTTTGTGCGCGAGATCGCCTAGGGAGCGAAGCCTTTTTTGGTAAAAATGCCTCAATTTGCCCCATTTATGATCCTAAATCATTGATCTATAATAGATTAGGGAGAATAGCCCCGCTTAGGAACCGCTTTCTTGCTTCTTGCCAGCGCCTTGAAATTTACTTACCTATATAGTATACTTTCTTTATAAAGCTGATAGGTTTTTTTCTTTGGCCACATAATAAAGACTTTAAAAAATGAATAAACAAAGTAGAGTGTCAAGAGTTATGGCGATTCTCTTGAGCTTCTTGCTGGTTTTTCAGCAAGCAGGCCTGGCCCAGGTTGCGTCCAGCATAGACTTATCCGGCAAGCTTGCAACTCTTCGCCAGGGCTTTACTCCCGAGGCGCGCTTTCGTCCGTTGCATCTGCGTTATCTTTCCTACGATAGTATAAATAACAATTTCAAATTACTCGTAGACAAGGGCACGCTCGCCAACCCTAAAACTTCCGACCTTGAGAGCGCCTCCAAAGACCTCTTAAAATACTTCTTCATAGGTTTAGCCCTTCCCAACGATACATTCTGGGTCAACCTGCGTCCTGACTCACCTGACCAGATCATCGATCCTTTATTAGAGCAGACTGATATTGGAAGGATCCTGCTTGAGGCGGATGTAGAGCTTAAGAAAGATACCGCCTCTGCCACTTCGCCTGACACCAAGGAAGGTAAAGTTTACTGGGATAAGCTCTACCAGAAAGCAGGGGAGCTCTTCGGAACAACTGAAGTCACCATCCCTACGCTCACCCGCCCCTGGATTGTGCCGGATGAGGTGATCATCAGCGAGAGTTCCGATTCTGCATATATCTACAAGGCAACCCTTAAAGTCATGTTGGAAGAGGACTACTTAAAGCAGCAGCACTCGTCATTGCGAGCCCCGCAGGGGCGAAGCAATCTCAAAGACGGGATTGCTTCGTCGCTCGCTTCGCTTGCTCCTCGCAATGACACTTACGACTTCAAGGATGACCGTGCCAAACAGCTTAACGCCTACTCCACCCAACTGATCAAAGAACTCATACTTCCCAAGATCACTCAATCAATCAACACCGGAAAGAAGTACGCTAGCCTTCGCCAGGTCTACTACTCACTAATATTAGCCAGCTGGTTCAAATCAAAATTCCAAGCTAACCCCGGACAATATTCTAATCTTATAGACTCTAAGGACCTCTCAAACCTAACTACTGATATAGCCTATACTAAGGATACCTATTTCAAACAATACCAGAAATCATTCCAGAGCGGCGAATACAAGTTCCAGATCCCCACACCCACTCCTCAGGGCCAGGTCATAAGAAGCTACTTCTCAGGCGGAGTTAGCCCCATTCCTTCCATGCCCCCCGAAGGCCAGACCAAAGCAGGTATCACCAGGACCCCCAGGCAGAGGTTAAGGACAGTTCCTGATTCGGTCATCGCCATGCTTGCCCGAGATGTAAACGGCCAGGTTATTATCAGTAAGGAGAACGTGGAGAAGGTCCTGGGTAGGACGCTTGAGGATGATAATATTGATCTCATGTTAATCAGGGCAGCTCATAAGGTCGAATCCGACAGAAGCTACAAGCAAGATAAAACAGGAAGGCCGGTAAAAAACTCCGATCCCGATCAGGCCTACACCAAAGAGGGTATAGCCAAGAAAGCTAAAGTCTTAAGCGTCAGGTTCAGTGATCCCGAAGAGAGGCGCAAACTCATGGAAGCGGGTCTGGCGGGGAGGGCGGATAGGGATCAGCCTCCATTAGCACAAATTATCGCAAGGATAAATATCGAGCATGGTGCAACTTCGGAAGGGGCCAGGCAGGTCCTGGTCGCATTAAATGCGGCCAGCGCAGAATATGACACTTTAAGCATTAGGGCGGCGAAGGACGCAGTAAATATACTTAAAGTCGGAAGCGAGCATGGCCTGACTCATTCAGAAAAAGAGGTTTGCGCTCAAATAAAGGCGATAATTGAAGAGCGCATTATTAGAAGGAATTTTAAAGGGATAGTAGGCCAGATAAAATATGAGTTAGAGGGCAGGATAGAGATCGTCGCGATGGGTATTCAGGCGCAAGAGGGTGGGGATTTACCTTCTCCGGCAAGAAATGATGCGCAGCCCGAGGCAGGGTCGAGCAAAGAGGCAGGTCCAAGGGCCGATCCCCTGGAACTGATTGTCGGGTCCCTTCAGGGCGGCATGGATGCCGGTATCGCGGCTTCCTTGGTGGAAGCTTCAGGGTGCAGCTTCGAAGAGTTCCAGCGGATAAGCGATGGGCTTATGGAGATGGCGTCTTCGTGGAAGGTGATGCGGGAGGAGAGGGTGCGGTCTTTTCCCACCGGGCTTGAGGTGTTCAGCTTCTTTATGTATCTGGCGCAGGATAAGAATATTGATCCGCGCATACGCAGCCTTTCTCAAGGCAACCTTAGGCCGCTTGAACGTATCTTGGGCCAAGAGTGGCGGAATGAAATAGCAGGCCTTATTGAAACAGACCGGCGGGCAAGCCAGGACCTGCCTCAGCAGGGCGATATCTCCACGGCGCTGGATAGATTGGCAAGAGGAGCGCAAACTGAAGAGGACGTACCGTTTCTTACGAGGAGCCTGGGTATAAACAGCTTTGGGAAATGGGGAGCGCGCGGTGCGGATCATGCCAGTCTGGCTCTGGAGGCTTCTGTGAGCCAGAATCCCCGGTTAGGCATGATCCTGCAGCACCTTTTGAGAAAGGCGCTGGATTCTAAAGACACGGAGAAGGCCAATAGGATAATTGACTTGATGATTGTCTGGTCGGGGAGAGAGCTTGAAGCTACGCAGGTTTTCCTGGCTTTGGCGGCTGAGCAGATGCATCTGCCCCTGCCGCAGCTTCTTGACGAGCGCCTGAAAGCCCATGGGCAATATGTAAGCGAAGAGGATGCCTGGATCTTCGGGGGATTTTTTGAGCGCGCGGAAAAACTAAAGAAATTATACGCCAGGCTCGAAGGTAAGTATGTTGCCGATGGGGGGTTGATATTGGAGAAGGACTCCTTGAAAAGTAAGGCGCTTGTGGCTTTGGCAGGGGTGATTAAAAACCCCCGCATGCGCAAAACCATAGCTGATACTATCGCTAGTGCTATTTTCGAGGCCCGTCAGCTAGGGATGTCGGTTGGTTTTAGTATGATGGAAGAAATTGGCGGGATGATAGAAGGCGAACTTACTAAGGATGAGTTACGGCAGAAGTCCGGAATCATATGGGATGCGCTTTCTGAGATAGGTTTTTATGACCATGAAATCGGCGGGATAACGGACGTTTCAGATAATGGCTTAGAGGAACCTGAAGAGGGCCAGGCCCGCCCCGCAAGGGTCGTCGGCCGCCTGCACGGGCTTTTTGTGGTCCAGTATAATACCCGGTTTATTTATGTGAACAGGGGTGACATCCGGGGCCATCTTGGCGACTTTGCTCAGGCCCTGGGTAAAGATAAGCCTACAGAGGATGAGGTCCTGCGTTATCTTGACGGCCACGAGACGCTCCATGCCCTTATAGACAAGCTGCGCTCCCAGGACAACCCCCTTAGCGAGATAAATGAGGAAGAAGAGGAGCGCCTGGCGGAGATATTCGGCAGGGCCTTTAGTATATGGTCCGGGAATGTCGACCTCGACCTTATCGACGAGGTCAGGGCCGTTGAACGCGCTCTCAGGGTGTCTTTAGTCAACGAGTTGAACCAGCTGCCGAGAAATCTCGAAGCGCTCCTTGCATCTTTAGGGATAAGCGTTGAAATAAGGGTGGCCACGCCCGAAGAGATGGAGCTCTTTGCGGCAAAAGCCCGGGAGCGGGGCGCTTTAGTGAAGGAAGCGGCTATCGGAGGGCGGAAGGAGTCATTGGAGGTTGCAAGAAAAAGTGGTGCGGGCATAGAGAGCGATACCGCCTGGGACGCCGGGGACAGTGATAAATTCATATTTGAATGGCAGCGCGGTAAACAGCCGCGTGCCGACAGGGTCATCCTTGAGGCGCGCTGCCCGATGCGCGAATCAAGGTTTTTGGCCAGAATGAATGAGTGGTTCTATTCCCTGCGCGGGGCAAGTATTTTTCCTAAGGTGTTTAAAACCGATGTCTCATTCAAGGCGTCTTATGCCTATCGGGAAGCGATGCTTTTTATCACCCTTTGTGATAATATGAAGAGAGACGGCTCTCTTCCGGAGCGTATTTATGTCTATGAGTTCGGGCCAGGCAATGGCAATAACGCGTTTAAATTTTTAAGCTTCCTGCGTTTACATAATCCTGAATATTACCAGAGGGTCAAATACCGCATCTTTGATGCATCCGAGAAGATGCTTGAGGATATCAAGGCGCAGGCGGGGGAGTATCTGGATAAGCTTGAGTTTGTCAGGCTGGATGTCACCGCCGGGCTCCCTCAGTTGGAACCGGCTGCGCTTATCAGGATGAATGAGCTCCTGGATGACCTTTACCCGACCGGCATGTTGGGAAGGGATGTGTCCGGGAAGTATTACGAGTACGCAGTAGAGTGCAGTATAGACCCTGGTTCGGTCTTTCCCCGCAAGAACGGCCCTGCGCTTACCGCGGCAGAGCTGGCTGATTATATCGAGTCGGGCAGGATCTCCGAGATAACGGATATCGACCCGTCATTCCTGGAGAAGATAAGGATAGGGGTGACTAAGGTGCCGGTTGAAGACATCAATGCGTTTCCTTATGGAGAGGTCATCGCGGAGAACTTTAAAAACCCCGGGCCATTCATAATGCCGGTGAATATCGCGGCTTGCCGTTTCATGGAAAGCCTCGCCGGGCTTCTTTTGCCGGGATATGGGCAGATCATCTGCCGCGATTACGGGGAGTTGAATTATTCAGTTTTCAGCTATCGCGAGGATGACGCGGAGAGGATCCCCGCGGATCGTTACGGCGGACAGCCGACCGTACTCGTGAACTTTTCTCTTATTAAAAATATTCTTGAGGCCAAAGGGACCGAAGTGGTGTTGAGGGAACCGAAATTGGGTGAGGTATTCATGCTCCATGCCGGAAAACCGGTGGTCAATTTTCCGAAGGGCCCGCTTCCATCGTTCGAGGACGACGCCAATGAAGATTATTCTTCCAGCAATCCCCAGCAGAGGGAAACGGGAGGGATTGACTTCCGTTTTATGCCCATCGTTGTCCGGGCTATGGCTGATCTGAGCGCCGGGGCAGCGGGCATAAGCATGTCCCGGCTCAAGCGTGTGGACCTGGGCAAGGAGTGGTCGGATATAGAGCAGCTGGTATCTTCTGGCATTGCCCCTTCAGGGGAGAGAATAAAGGAATACCTCCAGGCCTCAAGTGCCAAGGGTGAGCTGGATAACGATATAGATAAGGTACTGACTTGCATCTCAGAAGTATTCCGGCTTGAAGAGGATAAGGGGAGTTCCACCGATGAAGTCCTGCGGGATGTCCTGGTCGTGCTTGAGGCGAGCAGGTCGTCTGCGGAGTTGACGGAGGTGTTGGTGGGGGCGGAGGTGAGTTGATTGTCATTGCGAGCCCCGAAGGGGCGAAGCAATCTAAAATCGAGATTGCTTCGTCGCGAACACACGTTATAGCGGCGCTCCTCGCAATGACAATATGTGCGAACAATGAACTATAAACTATGAACAAAACAAAAGTTTCAAAAATTCTATCGATCTTCCTGAGCTTCCTGCTTATCTTTCAGCAAGCAGGCCTGGCCCAGGTTGCGTCCAGCATAGACTTATCGGGCAAGCTTGCAACTCTTCGCCAGGGCTTTACTCCGGAGGCGCGCTTCAGGCCGTTGCACTTGCGCTATCTTTCCTACGACAGTATTAACAATAATTTTAAATTACTCGTAGATAAAGGGACCCTGGCGAACCCGAAAACCTCTGAACTTGAAAGCGCTTCTAAAGATTTATTGAAATATTTTTTTATCGGCTTAGCCTTACCCAATGATACCTTCTGGGTCAACCTGCGTCCTGATTCACCGGATGAAGTTATCGATCCGCTCTTAGCCCAGACTGACATAGGGCGTATTCTTTTGGAAGCTGACGTTGAGCTTAAGAAAGATACTGCTTTAGCCACCTCACCTGACACCAAGGAAGGGAAGGAATATTGGGATAAGCTTTACCAGAAAGCCGAAGAGCTCTATGGTACCAATGAAGTCACCATCCCCACGCTCACCCGCCCCTGGATAGTCCCGGATGAGGTGATCATCAGCGAGAGTTCCGATTCTGCGTATATCTACAAGGCAACATTAAAGGTAATGCTTGAAGAGGACTACTTGTCGTCATTGCGAGGAGCCGCAGGCGACGAAGCAATCTCAAAACCGGGATTGCTTCGCTCGTTTTCGCTCGCTCGCAATGACGCGTACGACTTCTCCGATGACCGGGCCAGGGAGCTTAACCGTTACTCCACCCAACTGATCAAAGAACTCATACTTCCCAAGATCACCCAATCAATCAACACCGGAAAGAAGTACGCTAGCCTTCGCCAGGTCTACTACTCACTAATACTAGCCAGCTGGTTCAAGGCCAAAAATAAGAAACAGTCCTCTTCGGGGACACTCCCTGGTTTGATCGACTCCAAAGACTTATCCAATCTTACATCAGAAATGCCTTACTCCAAAGACACATATTTTAAACAATACCAGAAATCCTTCAAGGAGGGCGAGTACAAGTTCCAGGCTCCCGTATCTACGCCTACGGGCCAGGCCATCAGAAGCTATTTTTCAGGCGGCGCTTTTGTTGTCCCTGATATGTCTGCCCCGGGTTCAACGGGGATGGGCCAAAGAGGAGAAAGAGTGACCCGGGAACCCCGGCAGAATGCTATACCCGCTCTTTCAGGCAGCGTTACGGGGGTAGAGATCAAAGTCGACCCGCAGACATTAAGGGAACTGGGCATATTATGCACAGGTGATGCCGGTGTCAATGCGCCAAAGAGAACCGGCGCAGATGATCAGGCCAAGCCGATCAACGATCCATATTCAGGCAAGGAATCAGGCGGGATGCTGCCGGCTCAGCGGGATGCAGTAGGCCAGCTCGGATACAGCTCCGAGTACATTAAGGCTGCCATTGAGGAGGCAAAGCGCACCGGTTTTGTCAGGAAATCAGCAAGCATACTTGAAAGAGCGATACTTACTAAAGATCTGACCGGAATATTAAGCGATAAGAAGAGCGGTTTCATCCGCGCGCTTTTGGCTGCTTTAGATGAGCCGTCTGTGCGCGATATCGCGGAGCTTGCGGATTCTGTCCGCGGCCTGCCTCCGGAGTGGGTAAATGATATTTTAAGGGGCGCTGCCATTAACGCCTTATCGATAGCGGCCATGAAGGGAAATAATGCGGCGGTCGAGGCGATAGGCAGGCTTAGCCAGCATCTTATGAGCGACATCATTAAGCTGGCGCTGGATAAAGGCGATTTTGCCAGGGCCAGCGCCCTTGCCGCCATAGCGATCGCCGCTGCAAAGCACAATGACCAGGCAAAAGCTGTGCTCATGAGCCCGTTGAATAAAATATACCTTGAGGAATTTGTTAACAGGAATCTTCAATACCGGGAAACTCCCCTGTCTGACGTAATCGATGTCACTTTGGAGCTGATACGCCAGATTGAGGGCGGCATTTATTCCGAAAAGCTGCCCGGATTTAGCGGGGGACTGCTTTCATTCCCGGCCGGGGCTGTTTACGGAGTGAATACGACTATAAGCCCGATCGGCGATGGCGGCGCCATGGCTTGGGGCCAGGCGCATCAGAAAGGATTAACCACGGGAGGCCTGCGCAAGAAAAGAAGTCCGGATAATGTAACCGCAGAGAATGCAGGCGTTGAAGAAATTAATTTTGAACACATGAGCATGAATGATAGGGTACGATTCGCTGTTAAAACCCTTGAAGAAAATAATCTAGAAATAGTTTTAAGCTTTTCCCGGGTATTGCCTGCGCTCATAAAAGAAGGATATCTGGATGAGTCTAAGTTTAAAGAGGTTTTGTCTTTAAAATCTTTACCTGAACTCAGAAGGGGCCTGCTCAATAAGGATCCGACGGCTATAGCAGCATTGAGAAACATTTTAACGGCGAAAGTGCTTGATCTTGAGGGGGCTAAGCGCAAGTTTGATAATGGGCATACATTGAAACCTGCTGACCGGGAGATGCTGCTGCAGAGCATTCGCCGGGCGAATACAGGCAACCCTGTTACTGATGCGGTGCTTAATATTGGGGCCTCCGCCATTATTGATTCATCCGCCAGGAAATATATAGCGCAGAAGCTGCCAGGCGCAGATATTGTAGAAGTCGCGCTTATAGCGGATACAGTCCAGCAGAGGAGGGCTATCCTTAGCGAAAGCCTTATGCGGGATATTTATGAGGAGGTCCGTGAGGTCCGGATCAGGGTAGCCCGGGCCTGGAGGGGGAGGTTTCCTCCTACCGATACTCAAATGAAAGCTATCTGGAAGGCGCATTTAACCCAAGCTCCCGGCGAAACGGGCAACATCGGCACTCCGGATGATAAAGGCATATATCACGGTGGTTCGTTATTGCCAGAAACAATAGACCTGAAGAGGGAGGTTCTGGAACAGGCGGGATTTATTCCTTTTCAGATTTCTGAACTTTTTGCTTTTGGTGTCTGCGGCAATGGGGAGGAAGGCGGGTACATCCAGCGGCCCGGAGTTCTTTTGCAGTTTGACGGCAAGGACGGCGTGTGGATAACGGGGGAGGCGGATTCAAATAAAATGTCCCTTGCTTATGAATTGTGCCGGGCTGATCCGAGGTGGAAGATAGTCTCGCCTGAAACGACCGCCTTCATGAAAGTCGAGGTGTCAACTGACGGGATCGCCCTGATAGGCAGGAGGGCGCACGATAAGAACGAGATCGACCTCGGTGATGCCGGGGTGCGCGAGGTAGAACTTTCCGGCCAGCGTTCGGTGAGGGTGAAGTGGGTGGTGGCGCTCGATGACAGTCAGAAAGATTTCCTGAGGGATGCCGGCAGGGGCTTAAGCGCCGAGGAGGCTGGAGCAAGGATCATAAAAGCTCAAGCGCTTAGCGCTCAGGCTGTATTGGAGAAGGTTAACCGGATCGTCGCCCCGGCCGCGAAAGGTGAAAAGCTGTCTCCCAGAAGGGAGATAGAGGTAGACCTTACAGGAAGGCCTTTTGAATTTAAGGGTGTTAAGAGTATAGAACAGGGCGTATTCGAATTGCCTGAACACTGGGATGAAAAACTGTTTGCGATAGCCAAGGTAATAATAAACGGCAAGGAGTTTAAAATAGGAAGCGGCAATTACGTGGTGGTGGAGTTGGCTGACGGAAAGAAGGTTTATTGGACAGGCCAGCATAATCTTACCTATTCATTATTCTTTGAGCATTATAAAGAGGAGGCGGCCGAGGTTATAGCGCAAAAAAAGCCCTGGTTCCATATTGATGCGCATCGGGATATGGGGGACTTTGATGGGAAAGATACTTCACCCAAAAATATCCTTGACTGGAAGAATGAGCGTAGCTTAGGCCTTGGCCTGTCCGAGGCGACGTACTTCGGGCACATGGTCCATAACGGCATAGTGAGCGAGTATGGATTTTATGATTCCGTAGGAGAGGTCCGTGAGCTTGCGAAGAGCGGGATAGCCGGCGGGATAATGGACCTGGACATAGATGTCATAGTAGGGGTTGCAAAAAATGTGCTTGGGTATGAAAGTTTCGGGAAGATGCGTAATGACCTTGTTGCAATCGCGCAGCGCAGCGACGTCTGCTTTTTTACCAACAGCTCGGAGCTAAGCAGGCAGAATCTAGGCGTGCCTATGTATATCAATCCGGAGGCCGCGGTAAGCTGCAACGGCGAGCTCATCGAGGAGCTGGCAACGGCCGCGGCTGCTTTGGCCGGCAGGGATTCACAGGAACCGGAGGCGGATGCGGGTTCCGGCATTAAAGCTGGAAATGCCAGCAATGGATTGATGCCGGGGACGGGGTTGGGGCGCAAATCAATTGAAGGCTCCAGCCAGCTGATCCGTAAAGCAGAGGAGCATATCAGCAAGGGAAGGTTTATACCGGCAAATGACTTGCTTGAGGAAGCGATTGATAATTTGAATGCAATAATCAGGGCGGCCGCGGGAAAGAAGGGCGTGGGCGCCTGGCGTACTCTTGAGGCGGCAAAAAATAATATCAGGATCGCTGAGGGCATAAAGGCAGATGTTGATGCCTCTTCCGTGATAAAGGGCAGGGAGAAGGCCATATATGACAGGTTCATGGAGTTGCTAAAAAAAAATCCGGAGCTTATAGCTTTTATCCAACTTAAGAAAGAGTTTAATAAGAGCCCGACTAAGCTTAGAAAATTATTGGTCAAGTGCGGTTATGGATCTGGGAATAGGGAAGCGTATGCCAGGCATATAGACAGCAGGTACAGGGTTTATACTTATTGGCGTGATAACGGCATCGACGTAGATAAGCTTTATGAGGCGAAGTACGGTAATGACGAGGCCTTGTTTGAAGATATTCTTGCCAAGCTGCGCGAAAAATTCGGGCCGGATAAGATCATCCCCGGGCCTGAGTCTTTGCGCGATCCCAGGAAACACCTGGAATTGATACTTGGCGCTTTAAAGAGGTCTGGCAGGAAGGCCAAGCTTATTCCTTTCGGGTCAGAGGTGGATTTTTTAAGGCGTTTTGATTCTGAAGACTCATTATCGGTTCCGGAGCAGTTGATGACGGAGGAAGAGCGGGGCATTTTAGAAAAGATGGTAGCTGTAGGTGCCCTAGACCAAGATACAATAGATAGGGCGCTTGAGCTGGCGGATGTCGGTCAACGCAACGGCGCCCAGAAGAAGGAGTTTGACGGGTTGATCGCAAAGATCAAAAAGGCTCTTGCGGATCAGGGGGGGGATTTTGGTTTACCCGGGGGGCCGGGCAGTAGTGTTCCTTTGCTTTCGAAAGCGCGCAAGGAGATACCTGCCGCTGCGCAGGAAAAGAAGTCCCCGCCCCTTTCCATCGAGGAGTTCGTTGGCGGGATGTCCGCAGATGTATATGAAATATTACGCAAGGGCGGTAATAACTTCGCGGACATAGAGAAGAAATATAATGTCGAGCGTTTGTATGGGGGAAGGAGCGGGGATGTCGTATTCAAAGCCGTGATCAAGGGCAGGGAAGTGGCGTATAAATTCTTTAAGCCCGCGAACGCCTCAAGCATAACTTCCGTAGTCGAGGCCCTTAAGATAGTTAAAGGCAATCCTCTTTTTGAACAGTATCTGGCGCACGGTGTAATTGATGGCGGTTTATCCGGCTGGGTCGCCACCGAGTTCATACACGGCGAGAAATTTAAGGATGATGAAACCGGCTGGAGCCCTTTAACCGCGCAGGAGAGAAAGGCGGCCATTGAAGAGCTTGAGGAGCTCGTCAGGGGCATGCCGGATGAGCACTGGGACCAGCTGGCAGAGATCTTCAGGTTTTGCAAGGAAAACGATATCGCCATAGACCCGTCCCCCGGCAACTACATCTACGACAGGCAGAGGGGGTTTACGGTCATAGATCTTTCCGCCGGCGAAAATAAGTATTCTTTATACCAGGCCATGGTTGATCCTTGTTTTCCGCTGTTTTTATTGGGGGCTGCTTATATAGGCGAGGAGGGGCAGCCTATCAGTGATATCATATGGGAGAGATCCAAGCAGGCATACGAGCGGATGGAGCAAGGAAAGAGCCCCGGTAGACCGGACAGCGCAGCTAAAGAACTTCCGGCGGCAAGAAAAGCCATTCTTTTCTTAGAGAGCGCTGATTCCGCGGATAAACTGGTTGAGGCGTTGCATTGGTATTTCCAGGATCTCATCGCTAACGCTATGACCCCGGCTAATGACCTTATTTCCACTATGCTGAATCACGCAAGCAAGAATATGCTGTTATTGCTTGCCGCTAAGGATATGAGAAGAGACGCGGAGCGTATAAGCGGTATTAATTCATATGCTTCCTTGAATAATGGAAAGGTGAGTCCGCCTTCTACCGAAGAGGCCCAGGCCGGTGTAATTTATGCAGTATCGATAAAAGATAATCAGTTAAAGTTAATAGACGATCTGATAGCGGATATGGCAGTAAAGACTGGCGGTTCAGAAGAAGTGACTGAGGCGCTTAGGGGTTTCAGGAAAGAGGTTGAGGATTTCTTCACTCGGCTTGAGGCGAAGGCAAGGGAATTGGGGATAGTGTCCGGAGCCGGAGAGCCCGCACCTTCCTCCGGCCGGCAGGATATAGCTTCAAGCGCGCCTGATACAAAAGGCGGCATCGACTTTCGTTCCATGCCTATCGTCAGCCGGGCCATGGCGAATTTGCGCGCCGGGGCAGCCGGCATAAGCATATCCCAGCTAAAGAGGGTGGACCTGGATAAGGAGTGGGCGAGCATTGAGCAGATGGTCTCAAGCGGAATTGTCCCTTCAGGGGAGAGGATAAGGGAGTACCTCCAAGCTTCATCTGTAAAGGGTGAGCTGGATAAGGATGTGGATAAGGTCATATCCTGCATATCCGAGGTGTTAAGGATGGATGAGGAGCGCTGCTCTTCAAGCGACGAGACTTTAAAGGATGTCTTGGTCGTGCTTGAGGCCAGCCGTTCGCCTGCGGAGCTGGCGGAGGTAATGGCGGGGGCAGAAATCAGTTAGATAGGGGGGTCCTTGCAAAGAGCGCCCTTTTTATTTAACAAAAAGCCCGCCTGATTTTATTCAAGCGGGCATTTTTGTTTAAGACAGTATAGGAGCTTAAGCCTTGGTGACGTTAGTCGCCTGGTCGCCCTTAGGCCCCTGAGTGACTTCGTATTCTACGACATCACCTTCGTTAAGGCTCTTATATCCTTCGGATTTAACGGCGCTGAAGTGCACGAACACGTCTTTGCCATCATCACCTGTGATGAATCCGTAGCCTTTTTGGTTCGAAAACCACTTTACCTTTCCCTTTGCCATTTGCCTCTTCACCTCCTTAAATGAGCAGACAATTTATGGAGCCTGCAAGGCGACATAAATTGTAGCTGCTTTGCTTAATTGTATCCAGCGTCTGCGAATTTACTCCTGCAGCCTTCGCTTATTTTCGCATGCGCTTTACAATTCATCTGCAGGAGCTAGGCATAAAAAAAGCCGTAAAGCATTATTGTTAGGTTACTTTTGCTTTACGGTTTCCTTTTTTTCGCTTGAAAACTTCAAAATCTTAACTCTCCTTGATGCCGTTGTTTACAATAATAATTATAATATTTTTCCGGGGTTTGTCAAACAATTTTTTCGTGGACTCCGGGGGCAAATGTTGGTATAATCTTTCTGGTTTTATATCGTCTGGTTTGCCGATGTAGCTCAGTTGGTAGAGCAAGTGTTTCGTAAACACTAGGTCGGAGGTTCGATCCCTCTCATCGGCTTCTAATTTTGTCCGCAAAATATGTCTAAATTCCGCGACGTCCTTAGGAACCGCAATTTCTTCCTGCTTTGGCTTGGCCAGATCATTTCACAGGTGGGGGACAGGCTCGGGCTTATGGCCTTGATCGGCTTTGCCTACTCCAAGAAGGAGTACGGCTCTCCGATCGAGATCTTCAAGATCCTGTTGTTTACCATAATCCCAGTATTTCTGATAAGCCCGGTAGCCGGGGTGTATGTTGACCGCTGGGACAGGCGCAAGACCCTCTACATAAGCGATTTCCTAAGGATGTTTTTGATCCTTATCGTGCCGTTCTTCCTCTTTAACTTCAGGAACCTGCCCGTAGCCTATTTCCTGATATTCCTGACTTTTTGTATCGGCCGTTTCTTTATCCCGGCAAAGCTCGCCATAATCCCGGAGCTCGTGGAAAAGAAGGACCTGCTGCTGGCTAACTCCCTCGTTAATATTACCGGGATGATCGCCGCCATAGTGGGGTTCGGGATAAGCGGCTTGATCGTGGAGTGGTACGGGCCGAAGAACGGCTTTTATCTTGATGCTTTAAGTTTTTTCGTCTCCGCCGGGATGATATTCTTTATCGTCAAGAAGGCCGGGCCCTCGATGCACCTGGCTGACCTGAAAGACGTGTTTGCCCACGTCATCAGGAAGCCGCTTTTGCAGGAGATAAGGGATGGGGTCCTGTATTTTGCGACTAAAAAGGAGATACGTTTTACGGCCTTTGTGCTGTTTATCCTGGCCTCGGCGCTGGGAGTGGTCTCGGTGGTCCTCATCGCTTTTGTGCAGAATGTGCTGGGCTCGGCGACCAAGGACCTGGGGCTTCTTATAATGTTCCTGGGCGTGGGATTATTCATGGGAACGATAATCTACGGGCGTTTCGGGCACAAGTTTTGCCAGTATAAAACGATTTTTATCTCTCTGTTTTTGATTGGTATAATGCTTGTCGTTTCCGTTTTCTACTTGAATCGTTACCCCGGTTTCTGGCTTGCGGCGATGCTTGCCGCGCTATTGGGTGCGCTCTTTTCGCCGGTGATGAGCGCGGCGAACACCATAATACACAAGGTCAGCGACAGCGAGATGATGGGCAAGATCTTCAGTTCCCTTGAAATAGTGATGCACCTGGGTTTTTTATTGTTCATGTTCATAAGCAGCCTTTTAGCGGAGAAGGTCTCGCAGTCATCCATACTTTTCGTTGTGGGCTTTGTGATAAGCGCGCTGGGGCTGTTTAGTTTCATCTATCATCGTAAGATCTCATGGTTAGACTAGAAGAACGAAAAAACAGGACTGAAAACAAGGCAATAGAAAAAGCGCAGTTGCCGCAGAGGGCATACATACCCCTGTCGCAGCACCTGGGCAGGGCCTGCTCGCCTTGCGTCAAGATCGGGGACAAGGTATCCGTCGGCCAGAGGATCGCCGGTTCCGAGGCACATGTCTTTGCCTATATACACAGCTCATTATCCGGGCAGGTCAGCGCTATACAGGAGTGGCCGCATCCGGCCCTGGGCAGAGGCAGGACAATTGTCATAGAAGGCGACGGGGTTGATAAGCCCGGCAATCTTGGTTTGAGGCCCGCAGAGCAGGTAAAGAAGCTTGGCGCGGAGGAGCTGCGCAGCATCGTTTTTGAAGCGGGGATCGTGGGAATGGGAGGGGCCGCATTTCCTACGCATATAAAACTTACTCCGCCAAAGCCGGTGGATACGTTGATCATAAACGGCGCCGAATGCGAGCCGTACTTGACCGGCGACTACCGCTTGATGGTTGAGAGGGCGCAGGAGATCGCCGCAGGTATTGAATTGTTGGTCCGGTGCCTCGGGGTAAAGAGCGCCTATATCGCCATTGAAGATAATAAGCCCGAGGCCATAGAGAAATACAACAAACTTGCGGGCAGGGGGTTTGAAGTAAAGGTCCTGAAGTCAGCGTACCCGCAGGGAGGGGAGAAGCAGCTTATAAAGAATGTCTTGAATAAGGAGGTCCCGCAAGGGAAGCTTCCTTTTGACTCTGGCGTGGTGGTGCATAATGTCGCAACCGTTTATGCGGTTTACGAGGCGGTTTATCTGGGCAAGGCTTTGTATGAGCGCGTGGTGACCGTTTCCGGAAGCTGCGTTTCAAACCCTAAGAACCTGTTGGCGCGTATCGGCACGCCCATCAAAGAGCTGATCGCGCTTTGCGGGCCGCTTAAAGAAGAGCCTGCCAAGATCGTTATCGGAGGGCCGATGATGGGCATAGCCCAGTATACCGACGAGGTCCCGATGATCAAATCAACGACCGGGATCCTCTTGCTCGGCAAAAAGGAGGCCGGTATCATCGATGAGGAGTTTTGCATCCGCTGCGGCGCATGCGTGCGCGAGTGCCCCTCCGGGCTTATGCCCTGTTTAATAAATCTTGCGTCCGAAAAACAGATGTGGTTCAGGGCCAAGGAGCATAGCGCCATGGATTGCATTGAGTGCGGCCTGTGCAATTATGTCTGCCCGGCGCACAGAAGGCTGGTCCAGACCATAAAGAGAGCGAAATTAGAGGTGAGTAAGTTATGAAAGAAATGATCCGTTACGGTTTTATCCTCGCTGTTATTTGTACCATAGCCAGCGCTTCATTGGCAGGCGTAAATTACATCACAAAGTCCAAGATCATCGGCCAGGCCAAGGCCGAGGAGGAGGACAGCCTAAGAGAGGTCCTTCCTGAGGCGCAGAGCTTTGATCCGGTAAGAAGAGAAGAGGAAGTGCTTTATTATAAGGGGTATGATGCGGACAGGAATTTCATCGGCGCTGCCTTTAAAGCCGCAGGCAAGGGCTATTCAAGCACTGTTGAGAGCATGGTCGGAATGGATAGGGCCGGGAAGGTGACGGCGGTAAAAGTTTTAAGCCAGAGCGAGACGCCCGGTTTAGGCGCGAATGTGGCCGGGGCGGAGTTTACCGGCCAATTCACCGGCAAGGATATAAAAAGCCTGGGGGATGTACAGGCGATAACCGGCGCCACCATATCCTCAAAGGCGGTAATAGATTCAGTAAAGAAGAAGGCGCAAGAGGTGTTTGCCTTGATCAAAAATGAAAAATAATCTCATAGTTTCGGTATCCCCGCACCTGCATAAGGGCGAATCGGTCAGGATGATCATGTGGATGGTGGTGTTGAGCCTTGTTCCCGCGGGGGCTGCCGGTGTATTTTTCTTTGGAATAGATGCGCTCTGGCTTATGGCCTTAGGCGTCCTTTCTGCGGTCGCAACTGAAGCTGTTTTGCAAAAAGCAGCCGGAAGGAAGATAAGCATCCTGGACGGCAGCGCCGTAATAACCGGCTTGCTGCTGGCTTTCAATCTGCCTCCCAAAGCCCCTTTCTGGATCCCTATCGTCGGGAGCGTATTTGCGGTAGCCATCGGGAAGCAGATTTTCGGCGGGTTGGGGCAGAATATATTTAACCCTGCGCTTGTTGGCAGGGTGTTCCTGATGGCTTCCTGGCCGAAATATATGACTGCTTTCACCCGGCCGATGAGCTATGACGCGGTGACCTCGGCGACCCCGCTTGCGATGCTGAAAGGGGGCGGGTATTTGGCGCATACTTCATACCTGGACCTCTTTTTGGGAAAGCGGGGCGGATGTATCGGAGAGGTTTCTGCTGCGGCGCTGCTGGTGGGCGCGTTATTTCTTCTTATGAGAGGCTACATCTTCTGGCAGATACCCGTAATATATGTGTTGACGGTCGGGGTGTTCACATGCATATTCGGCCCGCAAGGTTATTTTAGCGGGGATTGGCTGTTCCATATTTTATCCGGCGGGCTTATCTTGGGCGCTTTTTTTATGGCAACGGATTATGTGACATCGCCCCTGACGCGCAAAGGCCAGGTCCTTTTTGGGGTGGGTTGCGGGGTGCTTACATCTGTCATACGATTATGGGGCGGATATCCTGAGGGGGTGTCATACGCGATACTGATGATGAACGCGGCCACGCCGATAATAGACCGCTATACGAAGAATAAGGTATATGGCAGTTTGAAGCTTAAAGTGAAGAGTTAAAAGATATGCGAAAATACATTTCTGAGTTTTTAAAGGGCATCATAAGGGAGAACCCGACGTTTGTCCTTGCGCTGGGGCTGTGCCCTACGCTGGCGGTATCCGTAACCGTATCAAACGGCATAGGCATGGGCATCGCGGCTACGGCCGTGCTCCTGGGGTCAAACGTTATTATTGCCCTTATCAAAGACATGATACCGGATAAGATAAGGATCCCTTGCTATATCGTCGTGATCGCTACCTTCGTTACCATAACCGAGCTTTTGATGAAGGCTTATAGCCCTGCGCTTAACCGCGCTTTAGGGATCTATGTGCCTTTGATCGTAGTCAACTGTATCGTCCTTGGCCGCGCCGAAGCGTATGCCTGCAAGAACTCCGTAGTCAACTCCTTCTTTGACGGTTTGGGGATGGGTGTCGGATTCACGCTGGCGCTTATACTTATCTCAGCCATCAGGGAGTTCTTTGGGTCCGGGAAAATACTGGGCCTTACCTTGATAAAGGGTTTTGAGCCGGCCTTTGTCATGGCTATGCCGCCGGGCGCCCTTCTTGTCATCGGGCTTCTTTTAGGTTTCTTTAATGTGATCAAAGGGAGGAAGGCATGAGCGCCGCGCAGCTCCTGACCATATTTATCTCCGCCGTATTCATCTACAACGTCATACTTTCCCGCTTTCTGGGCCTGTGTTCATTTATCGCGATCTCCAAAGAGACAAGGCCGGCTTTGGCGATGAGCCTGGCGGTCATGTTCGTCACTACGATGTCCTCGATAATAACCTGGCTTATTTACCGTTTCCTGCTTATTCCGTTCGGATTGGAGTACCTGCGCACCATCTCATTTATTCTGGTCATCGCTACCTTCGTACAGCTGGTGGAGATGGTGATCCGTAAAATAAGCCCTGCGCTTTACCGCTTCTTTGGAATATACCTGCCTTTGATCACCGTCAACTGCGCGGTGCTGGGCGTGGCGGTGCTTAATTCAGATATGT
>Ga0315278_10001001_pt1 | contig 24387 bp, 14 predicted proteins | sample YL17G06_0_MG_FD_203880 | JGI IMG/M metagenome (GOLD analysis project Ga0315278, IMG submission 203880) | Sediment microbial communities from Yellowstone Lake, YNP, Wyoming, USA - YL17G06_0 | ecosystem: Environmental > Aquatic > Freshwater > Lake > Sediment | place: USA: Wyoming | collected... | reverse complement strand
CCCCGCTGAACCCGGAAATGCCAAAGACCACCGGGCTTGAGATCAATCCGGAAATCAGGGGCGCAAGCGCCAGTTGGGCTCCGGTGGCGTAACAACCGGGGTTTGCAATGCGTTTTGCGCCGGCAATAACCGCCTTGAAACGTTCGGGTAGGCCGTAAACCCAGGATTTGTCGAATCGAAAGTCAGCACTGAGGTCAATAATCACTGCTTTGCCATGGTGGCGTTCAATCGCTTCGACATATGCCCCCGCGCCCCCGTTGGGCAACGCCAGCACATACAGATCAGCGGGAAATTGTTCCAGGTTGCCTGGCTGAATATCGCTGAAATGCAGCGGGCAACCGTCCATTCTTTCAAGTTGCCTGCTCACCAGTTCACCCGCAGCACTGGATGAACCTACCGCTTTTATCGTGCAATCCGGGTGAGCGAACAACAGCGGGAGTAGTTCCCCGCCGGTGTAGCCACGAGCGCCGATTACGACCGTCTCAACGGACATGCCCTTGCTCCTGCCAGCTCTCCTCGCGGCCAAGGCAATCGTCCTTGCAGCGCCTGATCTGGTCGAAGTCATGGACTCCCTTGGTGAAGGCTACCCATCGGTCCTGCGTGTAACTTGCATCCGCCTGCTCGTAATACCACTGGGTGACTGGATTGTCGATGCGTGAACGCCAGTACAGCCGGGGGCAACGGCTGACCAGCGCCTGCCAGACTGCAGCGCCAAGCCCGGCACCCTGGGCTTCGGGGGTGACCGCAAATTTGTCGAGGTAGGGTATGTCGTCCACGCCTTTGAGGACTATGGCCATGGCGCCAAATGACTCGCTGGACAGCACGCACTCCAGTTCCAGGCCATCAAAATATCCCGGTTTCAACTGGCGGCCGAAGCTTTGTTCCAATAGCGTTGCTGCACGCTGGCGGGTTTCGTCATCAAATTTGCCCAGTTCGATAATGGCTTCGCCTTTCCTGATCAGGGTTCCTGCACCGCGGTGGGTGAAAAGTTCACGTGCCAGGTTCTCCACCGAAGTAACAGATACCGATGCCGAATCCGGCAGCTTTGCCAAAATCTGGTCAATCTGCTGCAATTTGAGGAGCATCCCGGAATGCACCCATGGCTGGGAGCTGAGGTTGGCGAAATCCGTGCGCAGGCTGATGGCTGAAATGACCCGCCCCGACTCATCCAGCAGGCCACCGGTGGTAGTCAGGAAAATAATCTTGTGGGGTTTTACCGCCCATATCAATTCACGCGCGGCGATGTCTGCATTGATGTTCATTACCTGGCCGGTAGCACTTTCACCCAGGCAGGCTACAACCGGCAAAACGCCACGATTGACTGCTTCGCGAATGGCTTCAAGATCGACCCGGCGTACCTCTCCCACCAGTCCCAGCAAATCTTTATCGAGGAAATCACACTCGAACACCCCGTGCTGGATTCCCTGGGCGCGTACCCCCTGTTCTTCCAGGGCGCTCACGATGGCGCGGTTTGCGCGGTAAATGACGGGGCGCAAAACCTCCATTACTTCAGGAGTCGTTACCCTGAGGCCATCGTGCTTGACGGTTACTATGGATGCAGCTTCAAGGGCTGCATCAAGCTGTGGCCCGGCGCCGTGCAGAATAATAGGCATCAATCCGAGATTACGTAAGAAGGCGAGCGCAGAGGCCAGCGCTTCGAGTTGCTGTTCGATGACCCCACCGCCCACCTTGACCACGGCGAAGCGCATGCTGTCGGTTCCACTGAACTGCCCGAGGTAGTGCCTGGCTTCGCGGCTTGCTCCCAACTGACCAAGCACCTGTTGCACCACACTGCGAATTTCAGCCATCGGCATTCACCAGATTTCGATAAACATCATATGCCCGATCCAGCTGTGACAAAGCAAGCCATTCATCGGTTACATGCGCCTGCTTGATGCTTCCGGGACCCAGAACGAGAGCGGGCAGGCCCGCAGCAGAAAACAGGGAAGCCTCCGTCCAGAAATCAACTGCAGCCCCCTTGGGCAAACCCGCCTGAGCGCAAAACTGCTCTGCTGCGGTTGAGTCACGTCCTGCCGCGGGCAAAGGCTCGCCGGCAAAAGGTACTTCCCAGCTCACGTTTGCACCGCGGGGTGCGCATGACTTGATGGTGCTGAGAAAATCTTCGTTCGAACTCCCCGGTTGCAAACGTGCGCTCCAATGAACGAAGGCTTCACCGGCAATCACGTTGCTCTTGGTCCCGCCGTTCATCACGCCGATGTTCATGCACGTGCCTGGATCTTGCCGGGAAGTCGTGCTGTTTCGCGCGACATCCAGGGCGGCGCTGGCCCATTCGGCCATCTGGTGATTGGCGTTGTCCTGCAGGGCCCTGGCCTCGGAAGAGTGCCCTGGCACGCCCTGAAACCGGGTTTTGACCGAGAGAAAGCCGCGATGTGCCGTAACAGCAGCACACATCGTTGGTTCTGCAACGACTACCTGCTTGAAGCGCCGTGCCTCCCCGGTATTCAAGAATCGTTCAACGCAACAGCCTCCGGCACCTTCCTCGTCGCTGGTAAACAGCAGGGCGAGGTTTTCCGCGCCCTGCTTCGCAAGGGTCAGCAACACCGCCGCAGCGCCCTTTATGTCGCACACGCCACGTCCAAAAGCCCGCCCATCTTCAATCCGCAGTTCCAGCGGGTTGGACGACCAGCCGCTTCCAAAGGGCACCGTATCCAAATGCACGTTGAACAGGATGTTTGGCTTGCCGCGAACCGCAAACCAACTGACATGTCCGTCACCGTGATCCCAAACCCGTACCTGGAAGCGGTCGCCGACAGCGGCGTTACAGTACTGGAAAATGCCGGAATCGCCCGCGATCAGGCGCGGTGGGTTTTGCGTGTCGCACGCCACCAGTTGAGCGAGGTGTTCAATGACCGTCCGCTGGCCCTTCACTTTTTTCCTCGTACCCTGCCGGCCAGGGTGGTGCTTTGCCCTAGCAGCTTGATGAAGCCGACTGCTTCCTCGGGCGTCCAGTCACAGCTTTGCGCGTAAACGGCAGCGGGATTGTGCAGCCGGTAGGGTGTATCCACCGCAACCGCCAAAAGTGACCCGCCGTCGGTCCTGATCGTCACGGTGCCAGAAACATAGTGCTGCGAATTGCGCAGGTAGGCTTCGAGGTCGTACTTATGCGGCTCGTAAAAAAACCCCGCATAAACCAACTCAGCCCAGCGAGTCGCAATGCCAGCTCGAAACTGTGTTTGAAACCGCGTATTCACGGCATCTTCCAGGGCCTGGTGTGCAGCAAGGAGGCTGTCAATTCCCGGGCACTCAAATGCAATCCGGCCTTTGAGACCTATGGTCACATCCCCAGTGTAAATGTGGCGACCAACACCATATTCACCCAGGCGCTGATTGAGCGATTGCAACAAATCCGGGCCACTCATGCCGATTCCGTCCAGGCTTACCGCAATGCCTTTTTCAAATCCAATCTTCAGTTCCAGCGGTTCCGCGGGCCAACTGTTTCGAGCCCTGGTTATGCTCCAGGCATCTTCGGCTGGCGCTCCGTACTGATCAATTTCGCTGCCTGAAATGGTGACACCCAGCAGGTTCTCGTTGACGGAATAGCGAGTGCTGGAAGCTGCGACGGGGATTCCTGCCTCGGCCAGTACGTTCAGTTCATAGTCACGCACCTTGCTGACCCGGGATTGCAGATCCCGGATCGGTGCGTGAATTTCATACTCGCCGAGACTGCGCACGGTCTGGTCGAAGCGCATCTGGTCATTGCCCATGCCGGTACAACCGTGGGCAAAGTGCCTGGTACCGAGCGAGGCACACAGTTCCAGGCAATGCTTCACGATCAGGTAGCGGTCAGAACACAGCAAGGGATACTGGCCGAGCATCCGTGCATGGCTCCACACCAAAGGCACGACAAATTCTTGCCAGATTTCCTGCGCTGCGCTGATTTCATGATGTTGGCTCGCCCCCAGCGACTGCGCCCGTTCCGCAATGCTTGCCTTGCCGGCAGCGGTCAAGCCCCCGGTATCAATGAAGGCCGTGTGTACTTCAAAGCCCTTCTGCACGAGGTCCAGCACGCAATAACTGGTATCCAGGCCGCCGGAAAAAGCCAATACAATTTTCTCACTCATGGCTGGCTCTCCACGGCGCCGCTGGCCCCCATCAAGGTCAGCATGACGGCCTTTTGTACATGCAATCGATTTTCGGCTTCATCAATGGCCACGCAATAGCCCGCGTCCATGACACCGTCGGTAGCCTTGATATTTCGCCGCAACGGCAGGCAATGACTGAATAGTGCGTCGTTCGTGAGACTCATTTTTTGCTCGTCAACCATGAAATGGCGATAGTTCTTGCGTAATTCCCACTCTTCCTGGGGCCGCCCATAGTACGGCAGGGCACCCCAACTCTTGGCATACACAACATCCGCGCCGGAATATGCGGATTCGATATCGTGGGATACACCAAACGTTCCGCCGGAGTGTCTGCAGTTTTCAGTTGCTGCAGCTTCAAACTGCGCATCCAGCCTGTATTCCTGCTGTGGGCAAAGCAAGGTCACATCCATGCCGAAGCGGGTTGCAATCAACAAGGCGGAATTGGCGACCGCAGTATTCAATGGACGCGGGTGCCAGGTCCAGGTAAGAACGAATTTCTTCTTTCGCACCGGGCCCAGGTGTTCATGCAGTGTTTGCATCAGTGCCAATTCCTGGCAGGGATGGACTATGGTTTCCATGTTGATCACAGGCACAGAAGCATGTCGTGCCAATGACCGGATGACCGGATCCTCCCGGTCAATCGACCAGTCCTTGAACAGGGGAAACGCCCGCAGCGCGATCATGTCACAGTAGCGTGACAGAACACCCGCGACTTCGGCGATATGCTCTTCTGCGTCCCCGTCCATGACGACACCCGGCCTGAACTCCACGCCCCAGGCGTCTTTGCCGGGCTGCAACACAATCGCAATTCCGCCGAGCTGCTGCATGCCCAGTTCAAAAGAGGTGCGGGTTCGCAAGGAAGGATTGAGAAACATCAACGCAATGGACTTGCCGTGCAAATGCGAATGCATGGGGTTGCGCTTCAGCGCAGTTGCCAGGTCGAGGACCTTGCTCAGTTGTTCAAAGGTCCAGTCTTGCGTAGTTAAGAAATGCACAATGTGTGTCCTCGGTCATTTACTGCTGCCCGGAAACCAAAAACCCAGCCGGTGGCTGGGTTTTTGGTCTCGCTTGTTTCCTGAATGAAACTTACACGGCTACCCAGCCCCAAATGTGTATTTGGGTCGGCGCAGACGGAGGGATGTTTCTGCTATTTGGCCGCTCGGTTCATTCATGCTATTGAATCTACGGAAATCCGATCCGCTTTGCAAGAGTTAATGAGCGCACTGTTGGGAGCGCACAGACAACCGCCATCCAATCATGCTGCCTTCTTATGCGCCGGAATAGCGGTGGATTCGCCTTCGTTGCGGCGCATCAACCAGCGCACCAGGGCCGGTAACATGACAATGGCGCCCACCATGTTCGCCAGGAAAATAAACGTCAGCAAGGCACCCAGGTCGGCCTGGAATTGAAGCGCAGAGAACATCCAGGTGCCCACGCCGGCCGCCAGTGTAAACCCGGTAAAGATAACCGCACGCCCGGTCAGCCTCAGTGTGCGGTAGTACGCCTCGTGCAGCGGAAAGCCTTGCTTTAGCAGGCTGTCCAGTTTTTGGTAGATGTAGATTCCGTAGTCCACACCGATGCCGACACCCAGCGCCACCACCGGCAGGGTATTTACCTTGAGCCCGATTCCGTACACTGCCATCAGGGCTTCGGCCAGGGTCGAAACCACCACCAGGGGAAGCACAATGCACAAGGTCCCCAACACTGAGCGGTACGTAATCAGGCACAGGATAATGATGGCCGTGTAAACCAGAGCCAACATGGGTTTCTCTGCCGCCGCAATATCTTCATTGGTGGCAGCCATCACTCCCACGTTTCCGGTGGCCAGGCGGAAGCGCACTTCCTGCTCCGTAACCGGCTTATCGGCACTGGCGACGTCTTCGAGGGTTTTATCCTCGAGTTTGAACTGGACATTTCCGGCGTGGGCTTCATCGCGAAGTTCCTTGACCTTCTTGACGACCCGGGCGATGGTCTGTGCACGGTGGTCAGACGTAAATACCAGGATGGGGATCGCGCTGCAATCGGAGTTCAAAAGACCGGTGTCCGTGTCGATGTTGCCCAGAGCCTGGCGCAAAACGTAATTATCCCGGGGCAAGATACGCCAATTGATATTGCCTTCATTCCAGCCCGCGTTCACGATCTTGGCCACCATCGGCAGCGTGATGACTTTCTGAACACCCTCCACATTGCGCAGTTGCCAGGCGAATCGATCAATGCTTTCCATGACCGCGTAGTTTTCGGTGCAGGCATTCGGGCTGGTCTCGGCAACAATGGTCAGGAGATCCACGCCCAGTGAAAATTTCCGTGAAATCAGCAGAGCATCCTGGTTGTAGCGGGCTTCAGGGCGCAGTTCCGGAACGCCAACCTCGGAGTCGCCTATCTGCATGTCTTGTGACTTCCAGTAGCCCACGGCGAACAGGGCTATGCCGACTATGATCACCCACCTGGCACGGTTCGGTTCAGTGAAGCTGGTCAGGAAATTCCAGAACGGTGAATCGCCCTGCGCATTGAGCAGCAGTCTCTGGCGGAATTTGTGCGGATTGCGGATTTTTACCCATGACAACAAAACCGGCAGGAGTACCAGGTTGGTCAGGATGATGGCCGCGACGCCCAGGCTGGCAGTAATGGCCAGTTCCTGGATGATGCGTATCGCGATGAACAGTATGGTGAGGAACCCGATCACATCGGAAATAAGGGCGACAATGCCCGGCGCCAACAGTCGTTTAATCGCCTCGCGCGAACCATGCATGGACGAGCGGTGTGGAATCAGCGATACGTCCGTGACGCCTTCCCGAGCCCAGTCGTCCGGGGTTCTCCCGGCGAATTTCTTCTCAATGATCCATGCGCTGATCTTCTGCACCCCATGGCTTACGCCTATGGCGAAAATCAGGAAGGGCGTGAGGATATTCATCGGGTCAAGGCTGTAGCCCAGCAGGCTGATCGTTCCCATTTGCCAGATTACCGCTATCAGAGAGCAGATTAGCGGCAAGACAGTCAGCCACACGGAGCGCGCATACAGATAGAGCAAAATCCCGGTGATGATAAACGAGACCAGGAAGAACCAGGCCACCGACTTGGCGCCATCCGAAATGTCGCCCACGATCTTGGCAAAGCCGATGATGTGCACTGAATAATCTTTGTTTTCGAACTCGGTGCGTATGGCTTCCAGTTTTTCCGCCACTTCCCGATAGTCCAGTTTCTTGCCGCTGATGGGATCTTCTTCGAGCAAGTTGGCCCATACCATGGCCCCGGAGAAATCATTAGTGACCAGGCGGCCGACTTCACCTGACTTGACGATGTTCGTTCGCACCCGCTGGAACATCTCAGGCGAGGGAGAGAAATCAGAAGGAATTACGTTTCCCCCGGCAAATCCGTCTTCGACGATCTCCACGAATCTGACATTCGGAGTAAAAATCGAACGAACGCTGGCGCGGTCGACACCCGGGATGAAAAACACCTGGTTGGTAATGGCTTCGAATTTTGTAAAGAACTCCGGGGTGAACATCTCGCCATCTTTGGCCATCAATGCGACCAGAACCCTGTTCGCCCCGCCAAACTCCTTTTCATACTTCAGGAAGGTCTGCATGTATTCATGGTTAAGCGGTAATTGCTTCTTGAAGCCCGTTTCTACCCTGAGTTGGGACATCGAATAGAGCATGAAAAGCGTTATGACCACGAACACGCTGACAATTGCGTAGCGGTAGTTGATCAGGAAGGTGGCAAAATCGTGCAGCCGCTGCTGCGGTTTGGTAATCATGGTTCTACCTCCGCCGTATCCTGCGCCGGATAGAAATAGACGCCATCTTCACCTACCAGGAGGAACCTGTCATTTCCCAGGCCCACGGCAGCTGCAAAGTCCACTCCGCTGGGGTGTTCGTGATAGGTGAAGCCACCGCCTTCATCGTATTCAATGACTGCCCCACTGTTGCCTACCAGCAAGACTTTTCCATCCTGCTCAGCCCCACCCAGCAGGGTCGCCTCGGTTCCACTGTTCAACTTTTCCCAGCTGATGCCTGCATCGCAACTGCGTATCACGTTGCCGCGCAAGCCAAAAAACACCACGCACGGCGCGCCTGCTGTTACGGCACCGAACATTGAGCCCTGGTAGGCGAGGCTCATGTTTTCCCAGGTTTCACCACCGTCCGCACTGCGGTAGGAAAAACCACCTTCACCGGCAATCAGCAATACGTTTTCGGGAAGTGCAATGATGGCATTCAGATGCGCATCGTCTTCAGCATTAATCGCGCTGTCCTGCCAATTTTGACCGCCATCCGTGGTCACCAGCATGAGCCCGTAGGCACCTACGGCCAGCCCGTTGTTCTCATCTTTGAAATAGAGATCCATGACAGGCTGTTGGCGTTCAGGATCAAAGTACTGCTGAGTCCAGTTCTCGCCGCCATCACCACTGGTCAGGATGACCGAATCATGGCCGGCCGCCCACAGGCGGTCACCCAGGGAGAAAACTCTGGTTAGAGTGGAGCGTGTGGGCACGGTGTGGGCCTGGCGCCAGGTTATCCCTTCGTCGTCAGACAAAATGATGTGCCCGCGTTCACCGGCTGCAATGATGCGGCTGCCGGACCTGATCACATCCAGCAGAAGTGAGTGCGCCGCGAGCGGGACATGCTCTGCGTAAACGATATCCAGTTCCGCATCCTGTGCCACTGCAGTCGCCACTGGCAGGGCGCCACACAAAGCCAGGGTAAGAAGAACGAGCACAGTGATGAAAATTCTGGTCATGGCATGAATCCAGGAAAGTCGACCACCAACTGCGGAACCGATGCCCGCAGCTGATACTTTTACCAACAAAAAGGCCAGCAAGCCTGGCCTTTTTGATTTTACTATCGTACGCCGCGAGTACGTAAGGCTTGCGGCGTGAATTCGCCCGGATTCAAAACCTCGTTAAAGGTATTAACGGGCATGGTGTTGTCGAATCCCTGGCCCACGTAACGACCGGACTGCAGATCGTAGTGAACCTCAATAGTCGACCAGAACGTCGGCACGTCATAGTAATTAATGCAATGTCCTTCTGACGAACGCCACAGTTCCAGGCGTGCATCGTAATGGTCGATCAGCACGACCTGATAACTGTCTTCGTCCAGGTAAAACGTCCGCTTGGGATTGATGTGACGCATACCCGGCTTGAGGTCGGCCTCAACAACCCACACGCGGTGCAGTTCGTAACGCATCAGGTCCTGGTTGAGATGCCCGGGACGAACAAAATCATCGTACTTGATGCCCTCAGCATGGGCAGCGTAGGAGTTATAGGGCACGTACATCTCTTTCTTGCCAATGACTTTCCAGTCGAAGCGGTCCATTGAGCCATTGAACATGTCCGTCATGTCATTGGTGCGCAAACCATCCGATGCCGTGCCGGGGTTATCGTAGGCCACGTTGGGGGCGCGACGCACCCGGCGTTGCCCCGGGTTGTAAATCCAGGCCTGTCGCGGCAATACCACCTGGTTCATGGTTTCATGCACCAGCAGGATGTTACCGGCAAGGCGGGCCGGTGATTCCACATCCTGGAAAAAGTACAGCAGGATATTGTTGATGGACTCGCTGGTTTCGCCTTCCTTGTAGTACAAGCCCAGCAACTCTTCGCGGATAACCACCACCGAGAACTTGCCATCAGCCGTAGGGGCAATCTGGTTGTTGTAGCGCACGCCGCCAATGCCTTTGTATTTCAGCTTATGGTTCCACATAAGTTCATAAGCATTTTCCGGGAATGGAAAGGGGAAGCCTTCAGCCGCATTGATCACACCTTCACCATTGCCCGTTAACTCAGCGGTCTTGCCATTAGCTGCAGTCATTTCGTAGGTGCGCTTCGGGAATGAAGCAGACCGCCGGGTCTGATAAACATCCATGAAATAGGTGTCGGGGTATTTGGTAAACATACCTTTCTGACCTTCGCTGAGCTGGTCCGCATATTTCTGGAAATTTGCCCCGGTGATCCGGAACTGCGGCTTGTCGTCCGGCCACGGGTTCTGGTGGTGGTCACCCGGCTTGTATCCAGGCGGGGGCTGGGTGATTCCGCCGGTCCATTCCGGGATCGTTCCGGCAGCATTGCCAGCCCGCTCTGACCCCATCGGGGTCAGATCACCGCTCAATCGTGCAATCTGGTCGGGTTTGGCGCCAGCATAAGCCTGGCCCACAACGAGCACCAAGCCAACACAAGCTGAGAGCGTAAGTTTGTTCATCATGCGCATGTGATTCTCCGGTGGTCAGAACGAGTAACGGACGCTGGCAGAAATGAAATCACGGTCTTCAAGTAAGTTGAACAGACCGGCGCCGAAGTAAGATGTGTAGGACAAATCAAACACCCACTCCTGCAAATAGAGTGCTGAAACCCCGACCGTCAGTTGTTTGCGATGCTCTATAAAGGAACCGCCGGGCCCTGGTGTGGTTCCGCTAACATCCTGAGCCCAACCGATACTGGGCGCGATGGTCACTGACGAGCCAAAAACACTAAAGTATTCAGCCCTGGCAGCCAGGCGGTAGCCCCAGCTGAAATCGTCGGCAAATCCCCCCACCTGGGTTTCGGGATTACGGAAAAAGCCATCCTGGTAGTCAGGACCGCCACCGGTATCGGTGCCATCGCCATTGAACCGCAACACATCTTTTGACGGCAGGTTGGGAACGAAGTTGAAACCCACTTCAGCCGCGAAAGAAATCTGTCCGGCTTTGAGAAAGTTTTCCGGGCCAAACAGCTTGGTCGTGGTGTACTGGGTTTGCCACATGTCGTATCTGTCCCAGCCCTTGATGTACTCACCTGGAGCATAATCACCCAACTGGGAGTAAAAACGGAGAGCCGGGGCAGGGATGAGGGGATTCAAGGGCGAAAGGCCCGCGAACAACACTTCGACATCGTCGATCTGTAGCGGTGCATTTGGCCGGTAACTCACTTCGCCACTGAATGACCATTCACCAATGGAGGTGTTGAAACTGGCTCCCCACAGATGTATGTCCTCCGGGTACTCCGTCCAGTAGCGGCCGCTGCTGGGCGCACTGGTGGTGATTGCGCGTCCGCTAATCAGCGGCAGCTTGCTGTGATAGTTAAAGTAATAAAAGCCAAATTCCGTGCCCCCCAACTGCTCTGCGTACCAGCGCAATGCGCCGCCGAATTGTCCGCTGTCCTTGGGCGTAACCGAAGGATCCCGTGGAAAGGAACCTGAGCATCCCGCAGCTACCAATTGCGGTGGCAGGACGCTGTCCGATCCAGCGTAATTTTTTTGCAGACAGACTTCCTCATACAAATCCGGATTAATTACCGGTTGTGGCAGCGTGCCAAAGTTCAGCATGGCATAAGATGCACCCGGGGTCGCCAGATCGTTGGTAGCGAAAAAGGAACCCGCCGGATCCGGATCGGTCTTCTTCCATTGAAAAATATACAGGGGTTCAAAAGAGACGCTTTCGGTAAGATTAAAACTGCCCCAGATCATGGGAATACCTACGAACGCTTCCTTGAGTTCCGCACCCGCCACCCGCAGCTTGGAGACATCCACCGGGTTTACCGCGTTAATGCCGCCCTGGATAAAAGTCGACTCACCCCAACTCACCACCTGCCAACCCAAACGCCAGGTCGCCGTTTTTTCACCAAAATTGTGTTCGCCATAGACATAGGCATCCAGCAAACGGATGTCTGTGCCAACCAACTCCTGCGCTCTTTCGGACAGGAAATCCTTGTCAGCGTTTTCGAAATCGTAAAACGCAGTGCCGCGAATGAATGCACCGTAGTTGCGAAAGTTGATGTCCAGTTCCGAAGTGATCTTTATCGCGTTGGAAATCAAGTCACCGCTGTCGCCGTAATTCAGGTTGCCGTCATCGCTGTTCACCGACCAGCGGCCCAGCGCCGCCCTTTGCCCGGCATTGTCCAACAGAAACGCAGTTGGATTGAAGACCGCTTTACCAACATTATCCTCATTGACACTGCTAACGCGTATGGCTGCGCCGTAACTGATCGTGGTGTCAAAATTGCCGGTCCATTCCCCGTCTTCGCTGGAGAATTCAATGGCCATGGCCTGGGAGGATACGACGCCAAGCAGTATCGATGCGAAAGACCATAAAAGAGCCGTTCTTTTCCAGTTGCTTGTCATGTGAATCGACCTGTGTGCGGGTGCAGTTGTCGGGGTTCTCGTCTTATTCATTTGCAGCTCCTCCCTGTTGCACGACAATGCTCATTGGCTCAATGGAGATACTGTCCAGATCGGCTCCCGCTGAAACCACCATGCTGGTGTCAGTCATGGCCCCGGCAGAGGCGGCCTCGCTTTCAGCAGAAATCTCCTCTTGCGCGACCGGTACCAACACGCCGGGATTACTAACCTGTATGTAAGTGCCCAGGGATGCAATGAAAGACGCCATCTGGCCTTGCATCTCGGCGGTCGATGCAGGTGCTGCGGCTGGGCTAAGCAATGAGCTGTGTATCGCCGGCGGCAGGAATCGAGCGACCGCACGCAGGCCGGCAGGGTTGGCCTGGCTGCTGCTGTAGCTGAGCAAGCCCATCAGTCTGTTCAGGCCCTCATTGCCGCCCATGGGCGAGCCGGGCACCGCATTGGGCACCGTGTTGTCGTTCACGATCTCGCCATGGATGAGCGGAATGCGCGTGACGGCTTCTGCGGCCCAGCTTGCAGGGTCGGCACTGCCAAGCACAGTCTGCCCGACCAACATGAATTGCTCGAATTGCGGCGTACCCGGTAACACGCCCCTGGCTGCCAGGGCGGCGCGAATTTGAACACCGAAAGCTCCGGCCTCAGCCGTTCTGAGTAAAACCGCACCGGCGGCGCTGTAGTAGGCCCGGGACACGGTTGGCTCGACTGCGAGGAAGCCGGTCGCAGTAAACGTACCAAAGGATTGGGCGACCGCCGCAACGTTCAGGCCACTGAGGTCCGGGATCGCATCGCCGTCATAGCTGACATTCTGCAAGCTGACCGCCAGCGTGGAAAAGTCCACCTGCGCCTGGCGAATGTTGTCACGCACCGCGCGCATATTACCCAGGTTGAAAAAACTGGCGCCGGACGGATCCTTGATCCCATCCGGCCCAAAAGCACCGGTTGTGTTGTTGAAAAAGTCGGCATCGAAGGTGCGCTCATTGGCAATGGGGCCAAATGGTGTGTTCTCGATATAGAACGGCGCGAGTTGCGGAGCAACGTCAGGCACCACGCCATGCAACGGCTGGTCAATAGCAATGCATGCATAGCCAACGCTGGCGAGCGCATCGGCAATGGCCAGCATGTCGGTGCGGTTGCGCGTGATACCGTGAACGAAGATCACCACCGGCCATCCCCCTGCGGGCTTGGTGAAACCGGAATTGGCATTTGGCACCGTGAGTATGAATGGAACGGTCTGCGTACCGGTCAGTACCGGAAATGGATTGGCGATTGTGACGTTGGTCGAGGTCGGATCCAGTCCGAACTGGTTGAACGGCGGAACGTAACCGCCGGGTGGCGCTTTCCAAAAATCAGTTAATGGCGCGATCGGGTTCGCTGCCGAGGGAATGCCTGAATAATATGGAAGCGTAATAACCCCAATGACAATATTCGCGAGTCCGAAACCTCCGACTGCGGAAGTATTCAGGCCGGTGGGGCCAGCCAGCACCGGCATCGGCGCTGCAATACTGCGCAGCAACTTCAGGGTGGGCGTGATGGACTGGGTCTGCACCGTCCAGCTCAGGACGATGTCATCCGGGTTGATTCCCTTGCTGGCCGCATTCAGCTCCATCGACTGGGTTATCTGACGCAATGGCTCCAACGCTCGCGCGGTGGCGTCGTCGAGCAAGGAATAGGTGCTGTGTCCATTGGCATCCACCCAGGGGGTACGACGCTTGGCAAGGAAGTAGGTGGAATCCGGGGTGGCATCGTTGCCCGCCGTGTCCCTGATGCTATTGGTCAGCACGGCCATGTAACTGGAGTATTGCTTCAGTGGCTTCAAGGGAACGATTGCAACCGAACTGCCGCTGGCGACGGCAACGAAGTCCACGCCTGGTGTCAATTCAGCGACTATTCCGGTAACTACCAGGAATTGCTGGGTAGTAACCTGGAACACCCGCACGCTTTGGCCTGGCACTACCGAAGTCGGGTCAATGGGTGCCGCTGCCCTGGCGCCATTTACAAAGCTTGCCACCCATTTTTCGGTGGTGCTGAAGCCATCCAGAGCGCTCAAAGCAACGGCCGGATCGCCGATGTTGTTCGGATCCGCAACCGGTGGATTCAAGGTCAGATCCTTGGTCCCGGTGAACAGCAAGTTGTGCGGGAAAGGTAGCTGGCCGGCCGAAGGGTTGAACACTGCCGTCATTATCCCGGTGACGGTGCTGCCGTTCTTGTTCTTACCAGTATAAGGCGATGCCGTCAGGGTCTGGGTGACGAACAGTGAGGCGAAGATAAGGAAAATCAGACGTTTATTAATCATTTGTGCCCTCGTAACGTGCGCAGTGATGAGTCCATCTACTGAAACTTCCGGCTAACAAGCTACCGTGCGCAGAACCAGGGTCGCGGGGAACCAGCGATTGACTTACCCTGAGGCAACGGCAGGAAATCGATAGGCCGAAAACTAGGTTGACGAAACTATCATACGACAACGTACGGAAAAACGCACAGGGACCCTGTACCCACCTTGCCCTGCCATGACCTGAGTCATTCAGCCCCCGGAATCTGATCCGATCGCCACCACCGTTTTGCTCAAGACCATGCGTTGTCCGTGCTGGAACCGGGCGCTTTATCGCATTGCGGCATCTTTTTGCCGATAAAGCCTGGTTCAGGGACTGTTTTGCTGCCTGCCTGGCCTATAATCCGCGCGTTTGGCGATAAGCCAGTATCCGGAGACGATCATGACCTGTGTGCAAGCCGTTTTAAGCCTTTTGCTGGTATCGCCTTGTTCGGACGGTGGTGGGTCTTCCACGCAGGCCGTCATTGCAGCAGCCCTGGCGCAACCTGCCCGGATGGAAAGTGACCGGGCAAAAGACCCCCTGCGCAAACCGGACGAGGTGCTGGCCTTTTTTGAAATCAAGCCAGGAATGCGCGTTCTTGACCTGTTTTCCGGCGGCGGCTACTACACCGAGATTCTCAGCGGTGTGGTCGGGCCCGATGGCTCGGTAGTGGCGCATAACAACGCTGCCTACCTGGCCTACGTGGCCGAAGAGCTGGAGCAGAGGTACGGTAACAACCATCTTGCAAACGTCGAACGCCTGACGGCGGAGACGTACGAGCTGAATCTACCGGCGGATTCGTTTGATGCGGCATTCGCCACGCTGACCTGGCACGATTTCTACACTGTCGATGCGGATAACGGGTGGCCGGCCATTGATGTGCCAGCGCTCACAGCAAAACTGTGCGCTGCACTCAAACCAGGGGCAGTGCTGGGGGTCATCGATCACGTGGCAAACCAAGGCGCCGATCCCCATGAATCAGGCGAAAAACTGCATCGCATAGATCCCAACCGGATCAAGGCAGACCTCGAGGGCACGTGTTTTGTGTTTGAAGGCGAACTGAACGTGCTGAGAAATTCAGCTGACGACCATAACCTGCCGATGTCTGATCCATCCGTGCGCGGCAAGACCGACCAGGTGATTTTCAGGTTCCGCAAAAAAGCTGAGTAGATCAGCCCCGCTTCCTGGGGATATACAAGTCCGTTATGCTGCCCTCGAAGACCTCGGCAGCCATGGCGATACTTTCGGACAGGGTCGGGTGCGGGTGGATGGTCAGGCCAATGTCCGTGGCATCACATCCCATTTCAATCGCCAGGGCGCACTCTGCAATCAAGTCACCGGCATGTGGACCAACAATTCCGGCTCCAACCAGCCTCCGGGTAGAGCTATCAAACAGCAGCTTGGTGAATCCCTCGGTGCGGTCAATGCCCACGGCCCTGCCATTGGCTGCCCACGGGAAGCGGCTTACTTCGTACGCGGCTCCAGACTTGCGGGCTTCTGTCTCGGTCAAACCGACCCAGGCAATTTCGGGGTCGGTGTAGGCCACCGAAGGAATTACCCTGGCGTCAAAGGAACTCTTCTTCCCGGCAATTACCTCGGCCGCGACCTTGCCCTCATGGCTGGCCTTGTGTGCAAGCATGGGCTGACCGACGACATCACCAATGGCAAAGATATGCTGAACATTACTGCGCATTTGCCGGTCCACCGCGACAAAACCCTGGTCTGAAACGGCTACGCCAGCAGCGTCCGCACCCACTGACTTGCCATTGGGGATGCGCCCTACCGCAACCAGAACACGATCAAATGGCGCCGATGCTGGAGCACCGGGACCATCAAACCGCGCCACCAGGGCATCATCAGCGACATCGACCTGGGTCACCCGTGTTGCCAGGTAGATGTGTTCATAGCGTTTCGCGATGCGGCTTTGCAAGGGCTTGACCAGATCGGGATCAGCTCCTGGCATCAGTTGGCTGGTCAATTCAACCACTGTAACCTTGCTGCCCAGCGCCGCATAAACACAGGCCATTTCCAGGCCGATAATTCCGCCGCCTATCACCAGCAGGCGCGCCGGAATCTCATCGAGTCGAAGTGCTGCAGTGGAGTCCATCAGGCGCGGGTCACCCCAGGGCAAGCCCGGCAGCTCCAAGGATTGTGAACCGACGGCGATAATGGCATGGGCAAAATCCAGGGTTCGTGTTTCCCCGCCCTGCTTGACGGAGATTTCGTGCGGGCCGGTAAAAGCACCCACTCCCTGAACCACCTCTATGGACCGCTTCTTCGCCAGGGCAGACAGCCCACCGGCCATTTTGTTGACCACTCCATCTTTGTAGGCTCGCAGTTTGTCGAGCTCAATGCGGGGATCGCCAAACTGAACCCCGTGGCTGGCCATGGCGGCCGCTTCATCGATGATTTGCGCCGTGTGCAGCAAGGCCTTTGAAGGTATGCAACCGACATTCAGGCAAACCCCGCCCAGCACGGGGTAACGTTCAACCAGGGCCACTTTCAGACCCAGGTCCGCAGCGCGAAAGGCAGCGGTGTAACCGCCGGGCCCGGCGCCCAGGACAACCACATCGTATGTTTGACTCATGGTTTATCGCCTCCGCGACTGGCAATCACCAGCGTATCCCCATCCTGGACAATACTGAAATATTGCAGGCGCATTCCACCATCATTTCGCAAGGTTGCGTTGTAGAGCGCAGTCAGGCCCAGCAAGATAGCGAGAATCGCTGCCCAGTAAAGGCTCCGGCTTTGGCCCGGCGGTTGTCCATCCTGTTGATCAGACATGTTTATGGGTAACCAGGCACCTAGAGCATGAGAAGTCTGAGGTCCTCAAGCTGGCTCCCCAGGAAGCGGGTGAACCGGGCTGCGGTTGCGCCATCAATCACCCGGTGATCGTAGGAGACGGAAAGCGGCAACATCAGCCGCGGTTCAAACGACTTGCCGTTCCATATCGCCTGCATGCGCGAACGCGATACTCCCATGACTGCGACTTCAGGTGCATTGATAATCGGCGTGAATCCCGTGCCGCCAATTCCGCCCAGGCTGGAAATGGAAAAGCATCCGCCCTGGATGTCCTGGAGCTTGAGCTTCTGTTCCCTGGCGCGGACGCTGACCTCGGCAAGTTCTTTGGCCAGCTCCATGATGCTCTTGCGATTGCACTCCCGCAGAACGGGAACTACCAATCCCTCGGAAGTATCCACTGCAATGCCAATATTGAAGTAGCTTTTCAGGATCAGGTTCTTGCCCGATGTATCAAGCGACGCATTGAACTGTGGAAATTTTTTCAGTGCTGCGACACTGGCTTTGATCAAAAACACCAGTGGAGTCAGCCTGAAACCCTGTTTTTCGGCATCCGCACTATGAGCCTTGCGAAACGCCTCCATGTCGGTGATGTCCACCTCGTCATGCTGGGTCACGTGGGGAATGCTTATCCAGTTGCGGTGCAGGTACCCCGCGGATAACTTCTGAATACGGCTCAGGGGCTGCTCACTGATTTCACCAAATTGTGAGAAATCCACCTTGGGTGGTGGAGGCAGTTCAAAACCGGCCGGGCTGGATCGCTCCACCGGTGGACGTGTCATGACGGATTTTACGAATGAAGTGACATCTTCTTTCAGAATACGGCCACTGCCGCCCGTGCCTTTGACTTGCTTCAGGTCTGCGCCCAGTTCGCGCGCAAACTGCCGGACTGAGGGGCTCGCATAGGGCACCAGGGACGGGTCCACCGCCGCATAGCCTTGTGCAATCAACTGGAAAGCAAGTGCCGATGGATTAGCAGGAGCAACCTCGGGGGAGGCTTCGTTCACAACGGATTCCGTTACCGGCAGGGGCCTGGGTTGTGGCCCCGGTTCCGGCCCGGACTGCGACCCAGATTGCAGCACGGGCTGCTGCTGGGCTGGCACCGGGGCGGACGATTCATGCTGAGCGTCGACTTCAAGCAGCGCCACCACGTCACCCGCGGATACCTTGTCATTCAGTTTCAGCCTCATTTCGCGAATTACGCCAGCCTGTGGACTGGGTACTTCCATGGTGGCCTTGTCGCTCTCGAGCGTCACCAGGGAGTCTTCGGCCTTTACCCGATCTCCGGCAGACACCAGCACCTCGATCACCGGGATATTGGTGAAGTCCCCGATATCCGGAACCTTGATTTCAATCATGGTGCTCAGTTTTGGCATTGGGCTCACTGTTGGATCCGCATCATCAGGCCATTTGCCCTCAGGCGTTCGCCGGATTGATCTTGCCAGGATCAATTCCCAGCTTGCTGCGTGCCGCCAACAATTCGCCTTGCCCGACCGCGCCCTGCCGGTAAAGGGCGTATAAAGCTGCATAAGCGATATTGAAGCGGTCAACCTCAAAGAACCTGCGCAATTTCTCCCGTGTGTCCGAGCGTCCGAAACCATCTGTGCCAAGAACGATGTAGTCCGACTCCTGCAGGAAACCGCGCACCTGGTCGGCAAATCCCCGAACATAGTCCGACGCGGCGACAACCGGCCCCTTGCGCCCTGTAAAACATTGCGTAATCCAGGGTATGCGGGGTTCCTTTTCCGGGTTAAGCCGGTTCCAACGGGCGCATGCCACTCCGTTCCTGCGCAGTTCCGTGAAACTCGTCGCACTCCAGATGTCGGCCACCACGCCAAAATCCTGCTCCAGGATGTTGGCAGCGGCTATGGCTTCCCGCAGGATGGCGCCGGAACCCATCAACTGCACTCTGCGCGCTCCTTCCGGACCCGGGCTCAGGAGGTAAAGGCCTTTGCGGATTCCTTCTTCGGCACCGGCCGGCATGTCCGGATGGGTGTAATTCTCGTTCATGACCGTCATGTAGTAATAAACGTCTTCTTTTTCCTGATACATGCGCCGCAGACCGTCCTGCACAATCACCGCCACTTCGTATGCAAACGTGGGGTCATAGGAGATGCAATTGGGCACCATGCCGGACATCATGTGACTGTTGCCATCCTCGTGCTGCAGACCCTCGCCGTTCAGAGTGGTGCGGCCGGCAGTACCACCGATGAGGAAGCCTTTGGCCCGCATGTCACCCGCTGCCCAGGCAAGGTCACCAATGCGCTGAAAACCAAACATTGAATAGAAAATGAAGAATGGAATCATGGGTACGCCGTTGCTGGCATAGCTGGTTGCCGCGGCAATCCAGGACGACATGGCCCCGGCCTCGGTGATTCCCTCTTGCAGAATCTGCCCCTTCTTGTCCTCCTTGTAGAACATCAACTGGTCAGAATCCACCGGCGTGTAGAGTTGGCCCACTGAGGAGTAGATTCCCAGCTGCCGGAACATGCCCTCCATGCCAAAAGTCCGTGCTTCATCGGCAACGATGGGGACAATGTGAGAGGACAGTTTCTGATCCCGCAGCAAAATAGCCAGCGTGCGGACGAAAACCATGGTGCTGCTGATTTCGCGGTCACCGGTCGTTTTGAGCAAGGACTCAAAAGCCTCCAGCCCGGGAATTTCCAATGCCTGGAATTCAGATCGGCGCTGGGGCAAAAACCCGCCCAATTGCTTGCGGCGCTCCAGCAGGTACTGAACTTCCGGGCTGTCAACTCCCGGATGGTAATAAGGGATATTCTCAATTTCTTCATCTGAAATCGGGACATTGAAACGGTCGCGGAACTGGCGGATGGAATCGACATCCATTTTTTTCTGCTGGTGGGTTATGTTCTGGGCTTCGCCGGCGCCACCCATTCCATAACCTTTGACCGTCTTTGCCAGGATGACAATGGGCCTTTCCCTGGGCTTGATAGCCTCATGGTAAGCCGCATAAATCTTGTGCGGATCATGTCCGCCGCGGTTCAGGCGCCAGATGTCATCATTCGACATGCTCGCAACCATCTCCAGCAGTTCCGGGTACTTCCCGAAAAAATGTTCCCGCGTGTATGCGCCGCCCTTGGCCTTGTAATTCTGGTAATCGCCATCGAGGGCTTCTTCCATGCGTTTGCGCAGCAGGCCATCTTTGTCCTTGGCAAACAAGGGATCCCAATAAGCTCCCCAAATGACTTTCAATACACTCCATCCGGCCCCGCGGAACACGCTTTCCAGTTCCTGGATGATTTTGCCGTTGCCACGCACCGGGCCGTCAAGGCGCTGCAGGTTGCAGTTGACGACAAATATGAGGTTGTTCAGTTTTTCCCGGCCAGCCAGTGAAATTGCGCCCAAAGATTCCGGCTCATCGGTTTCACCGTCACCGAGAAAACACCACACACGCCGGTCCGAAGTATCAGCAATCCCGCGGTTGTGCAGGTACTTGAGAAAACGCGCCTGGTAGATTGCCATGATCGGTCCGAGGCCCATGGACACCGTGGGTAATTGCCAGTAATTCGGCATCAGCCACGGATGCGGGTAAGAGCTTAGGCCCTTGCCTTCCGATTCCTCGCGGAATTTATCCAGCTGCTCAGCACTTATCTGGCCTTCGAGGAACGACCGGGCGTAAATACCGGGTGAGGAATGCCCCTGGATATACAGCAGATCGCCGCCGCCGGGATGATCCGGCCCACGGAAAAAATGATTAAAACCGACGTCGTACAGCGTGGCCGCTGAAGCAAAACTTGCAATATGTCCACCCAGTTCACCTCCCCTCTTGCTGGCGCGAAGCACGGTGGCCATCGCGTTCCATCGAATCAGGGACCGGATCTTGTACTCCATCTCGGCATTGCCGGGAGTGTGCTTTTCCATATGCGGCGGGATGGTGTTGATATACGCGGTAGTGGCATCGTAAGGCAGGTAGCCGCCGGATCGCCGGGTGAAATCCACCAGCTTTTCCAACAGGTAGTGGGCACGGTCAGGCCCTTCACGGCCGATAACAGCCTGCAGTGATTCCAGCCACTCCTGTGTTTCCAGAGGGTCGCTGTCGTGACGAAGCTTGTCGAATTCCAGGTTCACGCCGGGGCTCCCATTCAAGTGCTTCCACTCTTGGCGCACTTTTCGTGGATCTGGGCTTCGACCACTACTATGGCGGTCATGTTAACAATCCGGCGCGCAGTCGCCGATGGAGTCAACACGTGTGCTGGAAGGCCAACTCCGAGCAGCATCGGCCCCACCGTGACTCCGTTACTGATGGCCCGTGCCAGGTTGTAGGCAATGTGGGCGGAATCAAGGTTTGGCATCACCAGGAGATTGGCTGGACCCTTCAAGGCGCTGTTGGGAAAAACACTCTTGCGGTACGACTCATCCAGCGCCATGTCAGCCGTCATCTCGCCTTCTACTTCCAGACCCGGGGAACGCTCGCGCAACAGGGCGAGGGCCAGTTTCATCTTCTTCGCGCTATCATCCCGGTGACTGCCAAAGGCTGAATGTGACAACAGCGCAACCCGTGGGCGAATGCCGAACATAAGGATCTTTTCAGCCGCCATGAGCGTGATTTCAACAATCTCTTCAGCTGTCGGGTTCGCATTTACGTGTGTATCACAGACGAAATACGCGCCGTCATCCGTGCTGAGCACGCTGAGCGAACCCGCGACTTTCGCGGTCGGAAGCAGGCCAATCACATCGAGCACATTATCCAGGTCCACCCGGTAACTGCCGACCATTCCCGTGATCATCGCATCAACCTCCCCGCGCTTGAGCATCAAAGCAGCAATAACGCTGGTGCGAGTGCGCACCGTGGCTTTAGCGGCATCCGGGGAAATTCCCCGGCGCTCCATCAGGGCGTGGTAGGTAGTCCAATAATCCCAAAACCGGGGATCTGAGTCGGGGTTGACGAGTTCAAAGTCCGCTCCAGGGCGCATGCGCAGCCCAAGTTTTTCGATACGGCTCTGAACCACCGCTGGCCGGCCAATCAAAACGGGAAACGCGAGGCGGCTGTCGATCACGGACTGCACACCGCGCAGGATGATTTCGTGCTCGCCGTCGGCGTATACAACCCGTTTCGGAGCAGCTCGTGCAGCGTCAAAAACAGGCTTCATCAGCAAACCCGTGCGGTACACAAACTGCTCGAGTTTTTCCCGATAGCCGGCCATATCCTGGATAGGCCGGGTGGCAACGCCGCTGTCCATTGCCGCCTGGGCCACGGCCGGAGCTAACTGCACCAGCAGGCGCGGATCAAATGGCTTGGGGATGATGTAGTCCGGCCCGAATTGCAGCGGCTCAGGGTTATGACCCGTCTGTTGCACTTCCATGCGCGTGAGTTCTGCCAGGGCCTTGACGCAGGCCATTTTCATCTCGTCATTGATCAACGTTGCGCCGACATCCAGCGCGCCGCGAAAAATGTAGGGGAAACACAGGACATTGTTCACCTGGTTTGGATAATCAGACCGGCCGGTGGCGATGATGGCGTCCGGGCTTGCCTCGCGTGCATCCTCGGGCATGATTTCGGGATCGGGATTGGCCAGTGCAAGGATGATGGGCCGGCGTGCCATGGTGGTCACCATTTGCTTGCTCAGGACCCCCTTTGCGGAAACGCCAAGAAAAATGTCTGCGCCATGAATGGCTTGTTCCAGCGTGCGCATTTGGGTGTCAATGGCATATCCCGCCTTGCGTGCATCCATGTACTCATCCCGCCCGGTGAAAATGACACCCAGCCGGTCAATGACCACGATGTGGTCTTTCTTCACACCCAGTTTTACCAGCAAATCAAGACAGGCCATGCCCGCTGCACCCGCTCCGGATGCCACCAGGCGTACTTCACTGATTGATTTGCCGACAATTTGCAGGGCATTCAGCACCGCTGCGGCGGTGATAATGGCAGTTCCATGCTGGTCGTCATGAAACACCGGAATACCCATGCGCTGCTTTAATTGGGCCTCGACTGAAAAGCATTCCGGCGCCTTGATGTCCTCAAGGTTGATACCGCCGAACGTCGGCTCAAGGGAGGCAATGATATCGACCAGCTTGTCCGGATCCTGCTCGGAGATTTCAATGTCAAAAACGTCGATATCGGCAAATTTCTTGAATAGCACGGCTTTGCCTTCCATCACCGGCTTCGCGGCCAGCGGGCCGATATTGCCCAGGCCAAGCACAGCAGTACCATTGGTAATGACTGCCACCAGGTTACCACGCGCCGTGACTTCGCTTACCGCCAAAGGATCCGCGTGGATCAACTCGCTGGCTGCAGCAACACCCGGGGAATACGCCAGCGCCAGGTCCTGCTGGGTAGTGAGGGCTTTGGTCGGCGTAATTTTTATTTTCCCCGGCTTGGGAAACCGGTGGTAGTGAAGTGCGTTTTCCTTTTGATTGTCGTTCACGGGATCACCCCCCAAAGCCGGCAGGAAGCCGGCAGGAAGCCGGCTCCCAGAAAAAATGATACCCGGTCCAACCCAGGGACTTCGCGCAGACCAGCAGACCCTGATCAGGCTGCTTCAAAAGACTCTTCGTATTGACCCATGGCAGCAAGGCCATTCATGCGTGCACGATGCGCCAGTTTTTTCTGCGCAGCGGCTACGTTTGCTGCCGGGTTCTCACCCCAAACTTTCAGGGAAGGCGCCTGCAAGGCACGACCGTAGGAAAAGGTCAAAGGCCATGGGAAGTCAGCCAGCTGGTTCATGGCATTCAGGTGCGCTGTGGCTTCTTCATCCGTTTGCCCGCCGGACAGGAATACCACCCCTCCCAGTGCTGCCGGCACGGAATTCAACAGGCACTGAACGGTAGCTTCTGCAACCTCCTGCACACTGGCGCGATGTGTCGCTTCGCTCCCTGAAATCACCATGCTGGCCTTGAGAATCGTGCCTTCAAGCAGAACGTTTTGTTCGTATAACTGGTTGAACAATGCTCGCAGCGTGGCTTCGGTCACTTCAAATGATTCATCAAGGCTGTGCGCGCCATCCATCAATACTTCTGGTTCAACGATCGGCACAATGTCCGCTTCCTGGCACAGTGCGGCATAGCGGGCCAGGGCGTGTGCATTTGCATCGACACAGGAGGTAGTGG
>Ga0315278_10000999_pt1 | contig 24408 bp, 20 predicted proteins | sample YL17G06_0_MG_FD_203880 | JGI IMG/M metagenome (GOLD analysis project Ga0315278, IMG submission 203880) | Sediment microbial communities from Yellowstone Lake, YNP, Wyoming, USA - YL17G06_0 | ecosystem: Environmental > Aquatic > Freshwater > Lake > Sediment | place: USA: Wyoming | collected... | reverse complement strand
CCGAGCAGCCCGGCCGCCATGCCAAACGCCGTATAGACCACAGCCATGCCGAGTGAATAGGCAAGGGCCAGCCGAAAGCCCCGCCCGCGCGTCGGCGCGCCGGATTGGCCGACGATGATCGACGAAAGTATCGGCACCATCGGCAGCACGCAAGGCGTGAGCGACAGCAGCAGACCTGCGAACAGGAAAGCTCCCGCCACCCACAGCAGGTTCCTTGATTCGAGCGCCACAGCGAAGCCGCTGGGTTCGGTCCCCGTTCCGTTCGAGCCCACCTCCGGCATCGCGGCGCCCGCCCTCCCGGCGGCGGCCACGGGCAGCGGCGTCCAGCTCGAAGCTTGAGCCTCGTTCAGCAGCTTCAGCCGCAACAACGCGCCAGCCTGCCCCGGGTCGACCCGAAAAGCGCGCTGCGTCGGTGGATAGCAAAGGCCCTTGTCGGCGCAGCCCTGGTTACCCACCGTCAGTTTCACGGGTGCGGACACGACATCCGCGAGCGCCAGCGTCAGCGTGACGCTGTCGCGAAAGGTCTCGACGTCCTTCTGGAAAGTCTCGTCGTACTTGATTTTGCCTTTGGGAACTTGCAGCGAACCCTGCTTCACTCCGGGTAAGCTGGCGTCGACGCTGAACTTGTCGCCGTACAGATAGTAGCCCGGCGCGATATCGAATCGAAGCTCAATGCGCTGCGCGTCCAGAGCGCGACCCGACAGCTTGAACGCCACTTCGGGATCCAGAAACTCGTCGGCGGCGAACGCATGGCCGGCGACGAAGGCCCAGGCCGCCGCGGCAAGCGCGGGGAAAAGTCGCTTCATCGATTCGCTCCAATTTCCGCATCTGTCGCGCGCACATTCAAAAGCGTACACGCTCATGCACCTCGGTGCCTTGCGCGGCCTCCAATCCCGGTCGTTGCGCGCGGTGAGGCAGTCTCGGGCCCGGGCAACTTCCAGACCACTCCGATTGCGCCTTGTACCACGCGTGACTGAACCTTGGGGGTGGCTCGCCCGCGCCATATTCATAGGATTGTGCACGGGCGCATCGACTCCGTGGTGATCGGCAACGAAGCGCCGCATCGTTGGCCGATGAGTCCGACGCCGGGCTCGCCCAAACAGATCGCCCGGGCACAGATGCACCTTCGCGCCTGGACCGTGATCGAACACGGCCGACAATCGACCGGTGTCGCAACTGTTTGAACTCCACCCGGAGAATCCGCAGCCCCGGCTGATTCGACAAGCCGCGCAGATCTTGCACGGCGGTGGCATCGCCGCGATTCCCACCGATTCGAGCTACGCCCTGGTGTGCCACCTCGACGACAAGGACGCGGCGGAAAAGCTGCGCCGGATTCGAGGTGTCGACGACAAGCACCACCTGACCCTGCTGTGCCGCGACCTGAGCGAACTTGCGATGTACGCGCGTGTCGACAACCGACAGTACCGCTTGCTCAAGCTGGGCACACCCGGGCCGTTCACCTTCATTCTCGAAGCCACCAAGGTGGTGCCACGCCGCCTGTCGCACCCGTCTCGGCGCACGATCGGCCTGCGCGTGCCGGACCACAAGGTTGCACAACAACTGCTCGCGGAATTGGGCCAGCCGCTGCTGGCCACGACGCTGATCGCCCCTGGTGAAACCGAACCGCTGAACGACGCCCACCAGATTCGGAACCGCTTCCAAAAAGTCATTCAGGCCGTGCTCGACGCAGGCGCTTGTTCGATGCTGCCGACGACGGTGGTCGACCTCAGCTCCGGCGCTGCCGTGCTGTTGCGCCGCGGTCGCGGCGACCCGGCCCTGCTCGGGCTGGGTCCGCTGCTTTCGCCTGATCGCCAGGCCAGCGGCGAAGGCGCGGCTTAGACACCTGGCGGCAGCGGGCCGCGTTCGATGCTCGCCACCGCGGAATGGCTGTGAATCGATTCGATATTGTCGACATCGACGCGGTAACGTCCCACGCGAGGATCGGCGTTGAGCAGCAGTGCCACGTCTCGAACCATGTCTTCCACGAATTTCGGATTCTCGTAGGCGCGCTCCGTAATCCACTTTTCGTCCGACCGTTTGAGCAAAGCCCAAATCTCGCTCGAAGCGCTGTCTTCGGCAAAGCGCACCAACTCTTGCCAGCCAATTTCACCCAGGAGTTCGACGCAGACTTCGACGTGCGAGCGCTGGTTGTGGGCCCCGTACTCGGAGATCTCTTTTGAACAAGGGCACAGCGACTTGACGGGCACGGTCACGCTGGCCCAGATCGACGTCGCCCCATCACGCTGCTCTGCGATCCAACGACCCTGGTACTCCAGCAGACTCTGCACACCGGACACCGGGGCGCGTTTGCGCAAGAAGAACGGGAAGCGCGCTTCGACTCGGCCCTCGGTGGCCGCAAGCCGCTGCAGCATCCCGCCCAGTTCCCTTCGCAGGCCTGCAAGATCGACCGGCTCCTGCAGGGCATCGAGCCACGCTACAAAGCGCGACATGTGCGTGCCCTTGCGCTCGCCAGGCAGCGCCACGTCCAGATCCCACATCGCAACGCTGGTCGCTACGCCGCCGGCGATCCGCAAACTGATCGGATAGCGCACCGAGCGCACACCGACGCGCTGAATCGCCACATGGCGTTCGTCGCGCGCGCCTTGGGTATCGGGGATGTGCTGGATGTCTTTCAGCATCGTCATGAAGGGTTCGTGGTGTCAGCGGGGTGGCGGGCGTCATCGTGCCAGCAAGCGGTGCCTCGCGCAGCCGCAAGGGCATTCAGCCGATGGGGCGGCGCGGGATCAGTGATTCACCACCGAACGCAGCACGGGCTGCCTGGGGCCGAAGCGCTCCACGATGGCACGTTCAATTCCCGGCGCGTCCAGGCCGCAACGCGCCTGCAATTTGGCGGGATCGCCATGATCGATGAAGACGTCGGGCAGTCCCAGATTCAAGACGGGCTTGAGCAGGCCCGCACGCGCCAAGACCTCGAGCACCGCACTCCCGGCGCCACCCTGGACGCAGCCTTCTTCCAGCGTGACGATGGCTTCATGCGTGCGTGCAAGCTCGAGCACCAATGCGTCGTCGAGTGGTTTCGCAAAACGCATGTTCGCCACCGTCGCATCGAGCGCCTCAGCCGCCGTCAACGCCGGGTAGAGCACAGTGCCGAATGCCAGGATCGCGATCCGACTGCCACGCCGGCGCGTTTCACCGCGCCCGAAGGGCCATGCCACCATCTCGGCCTGGATCGGCACACCGGCGCCGCTGCCGCGCGGGTAACGCACGGCAACCGGGCGGTCTTGCAGGAACGCGGTGTACAGCGCCTGCCGGCATTCGTTTTCGTCAGCCGGAGTGAGCAGGCTCATGTTTGGAATGCAGCGCAGATAGGCGATGTCGTAGGCGCCGGCATGGGTGGGCCCGTCGGCGCCGACGATGCCGGCGCGATCGAGCGCAAATACCACCGGCAGGTTCTGGATCGCCACGTCGTGGATCAACTGGTCATAGCCGCGCTGCAGGAATGTGGAGTAGATCGCCACCACGGGCTTGAGGCCTTCGCAGGCGAGCCCGGCGGCAAACGTCACCGCGTGCTGCTCGGCAATGCCGACGTCGTAGTAGCGGCGCGGAAAGCGCTTTTCGAACTCGACCATGCCTGAGCCTTCGCGCATTGCAGGCGTGATTCCGATGAGCCGCTCGTCGGCCTCGGCCATGTCGCACAGCCACTGGCCGAATACTTGCGTAAAACTGATTTTCGGCGGCTGCATGGGCTTCTGAAAGCCCACTTCCGGGTCGAACTTGCCTGAAGCCGCGTGATAACCCACCGGGTCGGCCTCGGCGAGTTTGTAGCCGTAGCCCTTGCGGGTGACGACGTGCAGGAACTGCGGCCCCTTCAACTCACGCAGGTTTTCGAGCGTCGGAATCAATGAATCGAGGTCGTGACCATCGATCGGCCCGACGTAGTTGAACCCAAGCTCTTCAAAGATCGTGCCGGGCACGACCATGCCCTTTGCATGCTCCTCGAAGCGCCGCGCCAGTTCGAACAGGGGTGGCGCGTTTCTCAGAACCGACTTGGCAGTGTCGCGCGCGGCTGCATAAAACTTGCCGCTCATCAGGCGTGCCAGATAGCGATTCAGCGCCCCGACCGGCGGCGAGATCGACATGTCGTTGTCGTTCAGAATGACCAGCATGTCGACGTTGGATACGCCTGCGTTGTTCAGCGCTTCGTAAGCCATGCCCGCCGACATCGCGCCGTCGCCAATGATCGCGACGGTCTTCCTGTCCTCGCCCTTCATGCGCGCAGCCACCGCCATGCCCAGCGCCGCCGAGATCGAGGTCGACGAATGGGCCGTGCCAAAGGTGTCGTATTCGCTCTCTGTGCGACTCGGAAAACCGGAAATACCACCGAGTTGACGCAACGTCCCCATGCGCTCGCGCCGGCCGGTCAGGATCTTGTGCGGATAGGTTTGATGGCCGACATCCCACACCAGACGGTCGTGCGGCGCATTGAAGACATAGTGCAATGCCACCGTCAGTTCCACCGTCCCCAGGTTCGAGCCCAGGTGGCCGCCGGTCTGCGATACGCTGTGCAGCATGAACTGCCGCACTTCATTCGCCAATTGACCCAACTCGGCTCGGCTCAGGCGTTTCAGATCGGCCGGAGAGTCGATCGTTTGCAGCAACGAGTGTTTCATGAGCATGCCGGCATCCTAACTGTCGCGATCGACCACTTTGTCGGCAAGCACGCTGAGCCAGGCGGCATCGGTCAGGCCACTGCGGGCCAAAGCGGCCTGAGCCTGGTCGCGCAAGTCGTCGGCGCGGCGCCGCGCCGCGTCAAGGCCGAGCACCGTGACATAGGTGGGTTTGTTGTCGTCGAAGTCCTTGCCCGCAGTCTTGCCCAGTGTCGCGGAGGCTTGCGTCGTGTCGAGAATGTCGTCGACGATCTGAAACGCCAGGCCAAGCGCTTCGCCATAGGCTTCGAGTGCGGTCCAGGCGCGAGGGGTCGGATTGCCGCAAGCCGCGCCCATCAGCACGCTCGAACGCAGCAATGCGCCGGTCTTGCGTTGATGCATGTTGCGCAACGAGCGCTCGTCGAGTGGCATGCCGATGCTCGCCAAGTCGATCGCCTGCCCGCCGGCCATGCCGGCGTACCCCGCCGAGCGCGCCAACAAGCTGCACAGGCGCGCCTGCAACGCAGGCGGGACTCCGCAATCGGGTGTCAGGACTTCGAACGCCAGGGCCTGCATCGCATCGCCCGCGAGCATTGCCTGCGCCTCGCCGAACTGGACGTGCACGGTGGGCTTGCCGCGCCGCAGGATGTCGTTGTCCATGCACGGCATGTCGTCGTGAATCAGCGAGTAGGCATGAATCAGCTCGACCGCACAGGCCGCACGCAACGCAGCCTCGCGCAGCCCAGCCACGGCTTGATTGGAGGCGAGCACGAGCAATGGACGCAGCCGCTTGCCACCGTCAAGCACGCCGTAGCGCATCGCCTGTCCCAGGCCGGCCGGGGCTTCTTGCGGCACCCAGGCCAGCAATGCGCTCTCGACTGCGTTCAACTCCGCCTTCATCCAGAGATCGAAATCGCCCAGATTCATGACGCGGCCCAGGGCTTGAGCTGGCCTTCCTCGAGAACTTTCACCTGCTGCTCGACCGCGTCGAGTCGCGAACGGCAAAGTTGCAGCAGTTCAGCCCCTCGCTCGTAGGTCTGCATCAGTCGGTCAAGCGGCAACTGGCCGCCTTCCATCGATGCAACCATGCGCTCGAGCTCTGCCAACGCGTCCTCATAGCTCATCTCTGCCGATGCGGGCGTGGCCGGTGCATGATTCTTTTTTGCCACGACTGTCTCGCTAAACCAGCCCGGCCGCGTCGATTCGCGAGCATTGGCGCGTGCCGGCGGCCGATTTGGCGCCACGGACGCCCGGCACATCTACTCCAACCCGTAGGACCGCAGCACCCGTTTGTTGAGGTGGATCAAGCAGCATCTGCGGATCAAGCATTTCCCGGACAGGCGCGAGCACGCCGCGAAGACGCACGGGGCGTGCGCCGTGACGACGTACCCGCTCATCGCCCTGGTCAGGAAAGAATTTCAATTCGAGGCCCCGCTTTGCGCATGTCTGCAGATCTCGTCGGTGTCCGTCTCGGAGAAAACCCAGCTTTCATGCGCCTTCCCGGGCGATGAGTCGATGACCGAAGACATCGGCGACGCTGAGCAGCGGATTTTGTTCAATCTCTGGCCGCTGGGTTGTGACTTCTTGCCATTCGCATGTCCGGGCCAATTGTAGTCAGGCCTTTGCAGTGCAGGTCTGGCGGACGCAGCAGGCCGATTCCACGAGGCAAGCCCGGGTTTGCGAGCGTCGCCGGTTGAGAATCTCGCCGCTAAGATAGCGGGCCCGCGCCCGTCTTGGGCGAGTCGGCCGATACCAAGGCTGGTCAGGGCTCGTCGATTTGATCCTTCCAGAGGGCCCCTTGATCATGTCCGACCTGAGCATCGGCCTTGGCGCGCTGGGCTGCAGCCACTCGCAGCTCGGCGTGTCGAGTTACTTTGATGCAGCGCTGTTCGATTGCGAACGCGTCCGGGTGCTGCAGCATGCGCCACGCTATGCCGGGCACGAATTGAGTGTTCCCGCGCTTGGCGATTACTATGCCCTGCCGCAGGAGGGCGAAGGGCGGGCCTTGGTGCATACCTCGCACGGCGTGGAACTCATCTCCAACGTCTGCCGGCATCGCCAAGCCGTGATGTTGCACGGCCGAGGCAGCACCGGCAACAACATCGTCTGCCCGTTGCACCGCTGGACCTATTCGGCGCGCGGGCAGTTGATCGCAGCGCCGCACTTTCCAGTCGACCCTTGCCTGAACCTGAAGAACTATCCGCTGCAACGCTGGAACGGGCTGCTGTTTGAGGCAGGCCCACGCGACGTCGCCAGCGAGCTTGGATGCCTGGGCCCGAAGGCGGACTTCGACTTCAGCGGCTATGCGCTGGATCGGGTTTATTTGCACGAGTGCGACTACAACTGGAAGACTTTCATCGAGGTCTACCTCGAGGACTACCACGTCGGTCCGTTCCACCCGGGGTTGGGCAATTTCGTGACCTGCGACGACCTGCGTTGGGAGATGGGGTCGGACTACTCGGTGCAAACGGTTGGCATCGCCACGCCGGGTGGCAAGGTGCTCGGCCGGCCGGGCTCGGACGTCTACAAGAAGTGGCACGAAGTCGTGCTCGACTATTCCGACGGTCGAACACCGACTCAGGGCGCGATCTGGCTGACCTACTATCCCAGCGTGATGCTCGAGTGGTATCCGCACGTGCTGGTCGTCTCGAGTCTGTTCCCCCGCGGGCCGCGCAAAACGCTCAATGTGGTCGAGTTCTTCTACCCTGAGGAGATCAGCGCCTTCGAACGCGAATTCGTCGAGGCACAGCAGGCGGCCTACATGGAGACCTGCTTCGAGGACGACCAGATCGCGCTGCGCATGGACGCCGGCCGGGCCGCCCTGCTCGCACGCGGCGACGACGAGCACGGTCCTTACCAGAGCCCGATGGAAGACGGGATGCAGCAGTTTCACGAGTGGTATCGGCGTGCGATGGCCGCAGCACCGGCCTGAGCGTCAACACCAAGTCAAGTCCGCTCGCATGTCCGGCACCTGGCAGATATTGCCCGCCGACAAGGCCGGCACCCCCACCGCGAGTTGATCATGCTGTCCAAACCCTTGATCCAGGTCGAGCAGTTGCGTGAGTTGCTGCGCCGCGGTGAACCCGTCGTCTTGCTCGATAGCCGTTTCGACCTGTTCAAGCCCGATGCCGGCAGGAGCGAGTGGCAGGCTGCTCACCTGCCAGGGTCCCTGTACTTGAACCTCGACACCGATCTGTCTGGCCGCAAGACCGGCCGCAACGGCCGCCATCCGCTGCCGGAACGAGCGGATTTCGCGCTCACCCTCGGGCGCGCCGGCATTACTCCGGCAAGCGTGGTGATCACGCTCGATGCTCAGAGTGGCGTCTACGCTTCGCGTGCCTGGTGGATGCTGCGCTGGATGGGGCATGACGCGGTCGCGGTTCTGGACGGTGGCCTTGGCGCATGGGTCGAAGCCGGCGGTCGACTCAACACCGAGCCCACGACGAAGGTGACGGCGCCGCCCTACCCAGAACGCCCGGCGTTGGTCGAATCCGTCAACACATCAAGCCTGGCTTCGTCTTTGGGCCGGGTTCGCTTGATCGACGCCCGTGCGCCCGAACGCTTTCGCGGCGAGGTCGAGCCATTGGACCCACAGGCTGGGCATATCCCCGGCGCGTTGAATCGCTTCTTCAAGGACAACCTTGATGCCGATGGGCGCTTCAAGCCGGTCGATCAGTTGCGGCGCGAGTTTGCACCGCTGCTGGGCAAACAAGGCCCGGCCCAGGTGGTACACCAATGCGGCTCCGGCGTCACCGCCTGCCACAACCTGATTGCGATGGAGCATGCCGGCCTGCCCGGCTCGAAGCTCTACCCCGGCTCTTGGAGCGAATGGTCCTCGGACCCCGCACGCCCGGTGGCGCGGGGCTGAGGTGAGCCTTGGGCGCGGTCCAGATCGGACTTGACGCCGATCAAATCGACGCTTAGCCTAGCGGCGGATACTTTCGGTCCAGCGCCGGACTTCTCAAGGAGCAGAAAATGTACAAACGTATCCTCGTTCCCACCGATGGTTCGGATATCACCGACAAGGCGGTGCATACAACGATCGCGCTGGCCAAGTCTTTGAACGCCGCGGTCTACACGATCAGCGTCAAGGAGCCGTTCCCGTACAGCGCTATTTCGGAGATGCAGCCCACGCCACCCCAGGAGTTTTTCGACGCGCAGGAACGGATTGCGGCGGCGCGGGTGAAGGCGGTCGCTGACGCTTGCGCGGCGGCAGGGCTGAGTTGCAAGGGCCACACCGTGGAAGCGTTGCATCCCTGGGAAGCCATCATTGACCATTCCAAGCGCATGGACTGCGACCTGCTGGTGATGGCTTCGCACGGCCGGCGCGGCATGGTCGCGCTGCTGCTGGGCAGCGAGACACAGAAGGTGCTCACGCACTCAACGATTCCAGTGCTAATCGTGCGCTGAGTCAATGCCCGCGCGCCTGGCCCGTGGCGAGTGCGATCAGTCCCAATCCAATCCCGAGCCAGGCCAGTTGCCACAGCGTTTCGCGCAGCGTCAGGCGGTGTTGAAGTTGTGGAATGAGGTCGGCCACGGCGACGTAGATGAAACTGCTCGCCGCAATCACCAATAGATAGGGAAACAACTCGGTCCAGGGACCGACGAGAAAGTAGCCCAGCACGCCACCCAGCACTGCGGCCATTCCGGAGATCGCGTTGTAGGCCAGAGCGCGCATCCGCGACAAGCCAGCGTTGAGCAGCACGATGTAGTCGCCAACCTCTTGCGGAATTTCGTGAGCCACGATCGCGAGTGACGTGATGACGCCGAGCCGGGTATCCGCAAGGAACGCCGCAGCGATGATCACACCGTCGGTGAAATTGTGGATGCTGTCCCCGACCAGCACGCTCCAGCCGCCCCGTCCGGCCTGACCTTCGTCGAAGCCGTGGTGATGGTGGTGGTCGTCGCTCTCGTGATGGTGGCCGTGCCGGTAAAGCTCAGCCTTTTCGAGGAGGAAGAACAGCAGCAATCCGGCGAGCAAGGTCAGGAACAGGTTTTGGGCACTGGCGTGGCTCTCGAAGGCTTCGGGAAGAATGTCGAGCAATGCAGTGCCGAGCAACGCTCCTGTGGACAGGCTGACCAGATGGCGCACCACTCGACTCAGCACAGTGATCGTGAGCGCGGCCGAGATCAACACCGACAGCACGCCCCCGGCGAACGTCGCGATCACGATGTAGAGCAGAGTCATGCGCGTGCCTCAAGAGTGGCCGCGCACCGCTGTCGCTTCGCGGCCGGGGCATGCAGCGCAGGAGTTCAGGCGACGCCGTTCGCTTCGAACCACGTCACGCAGCGCTTCCAGCCGTCTTCGGCAGCGTCTTTGCGAAAGCTCGGCCGGTAGTCAGCGTGAAACGCGTGCGGCGCTTCTGGGTAGACAATCAATTCGGAGCGCTTTGCGGCCGCGCTGCCGCTGGCCAGCGCTGCTTTCATCTTGTCAACGGTGTCCAGCGGGATGCCGCTGTCCTGCCCGCCGTACAGGCCGAGCACCGGTCCGTTCAAGGCCGTGGTGAGTTCCACCGGGTGCTTGGGCGTCAATCCGCTCGCAGTACCGACCAACCGGCCATACCAGGCCACGCCGGCCTTCACCGCAGGGCTGTGCGCGCTGAAGAGCCACGTGATGCGCCCGCCCCAGCAAAAACCGGTCACGCCAAGCTTGGACGCATTGCCGCCGTTGGCACTTGCCCAGGCCACGGTGGCATCCAGGTCGCCCATCACCTGGGCATCGGGCACCTTGGATATCACTTCGGCGATCAGTTTTGCGATTTCGCCGTAACTCTGGGCGTCGCCCTGGCGCACAAACAACTCAGGCGCGATCGCCAGATAGCCGCGCTTCGCAAAGCGCCGCGCCACGTCGGCGATGTATTCGTGCACGCCAAAGATCTCCGAAATCACGAGCACCACCGGCAGGCTCGTCTTTCCTGCCGGCATCGCGCGGTAAGCGGGCATCTTGAAGTCGCCCACCATGATCGTGACATCACCCGCGGTCAGGCCGGCGCTGTCGGTGCGAATCGCCTGTGCGGTGACGGGCAACACGGCCGCGGCGAAACCGCTGCCCACGCTGGTGCGCACGAAGTCGCGCCGGGTGAACGCACGGGTCGGCGTCAAGCTATCGAATTCGGGGTTCTGCATCGCATGTGCTCCTGGGTTGCGCCGCGAACGCATTCTATTGAGAGTTCCGCAAATGGGGACATCGGCACGGCTCACCCTGAACCCGGCACATGGCGATGATCGAAGGGCACCGTTGTGCGCTCTTGAGCATGCTTGGACGAGACGATGCACACCTGGCGCAGCGCTTCGAGCAGCGGCACTTCGGTGCCTTGTGCCTGCGCGAACAGACGCCGTTTGAAGTCGAAGATGGCGCGCTCGCAGATCAACTGTTCAGGCATCTCCATTTCGTTCGTGAAAGTGGCGCCGTTCGCCGAACCAGTTTATGACGGGTATCTCACACAATTGCCACGGACAAGCCCTTCGCTGCCATTATCTATTTCGAGCCCGCTGTCGAAAATCTCTTGAAGCGCAGCGGCCCTTCCCGGGGCCGCTGTTTGTCTTTCAAGGAGCACGATTGGCCGATCTTCCGCAATCTTGGGTCACCCGTCTGGGGCGGGCTTTCACGGCTCGGCCGCAGCGCCTGAATCTGGCCTTGCAGGGTGGTGGCGCTCATGGTGCCTTCACTTGGGGAGTGCTCGACGCCTTGTTGGCGCAGACGCACATGGGTTTCGAGGGAATCAGCGGCACCAGCGCCGGGGCCATAAACGCGGTGCTGCTGGCCGAGGGCTGGCGCAAGGGCGGGCGTGATGGCGCGCGCGAAGCGCTGAACCGTTTTTGGTCGGCGCTGGGCGACAACCCGGCCATGAGACTGCTCGCGCAAGGCAGTGGCGACTCGATGGGCATCTCGAGCACCGGCAAGTTCTTGATGCAGTGGGCAGGGATGTTCTCGCCGACGCAGCTCAATCCGCTGGATTTGAACCCGTTGCGCAGCTTGTTGAACCAGCATGTCGATTTCGAGGCCCTGCGGGCGAACTGCCCGTTCAAACTGTTCATTGCTGCAACCCAGGCCAACACCGGCAAGGTGCGACTGTTTCGCGAGACCGAACTGACGAGCGACATGCTGCTCGCCTCGGCGTGTTTGCCGAAGATTCACCGTGCCGTGCTGATCGACGGCGAGCCCTATTGGGACGGTGGCTACTCGGCCAACCCTGCGGTCTACCCGCTGTTCTACGATTGCGATTCACGCGACATCTTGCTCGTGCTGCTGAGCCCACTCGAGCACGACACGACACCGCGCAGCGCCGAACAAATCTCCGAGCGCGCGCTGGAACTCGCATTCAGCGCCAACTTCATGCGCGAAATGCGCATGTTTGCCGACGCCATACGGTTTGCATCGGCCAGTCTAATGCGCATGGGTCGGCTCGAGCGCCGCCTGCGGGCGCTGCGCTTCCACATGGTGGACACCAGCTCACAGGCGAGCCTTGCGCGCAGTGACACCAAGGTCCTGGCGCATGGGCCATTCCTGCAGCGCCTGCGTGCCCAAGGCCGCGCTTGCGGCAACGCCTGGGTCGAAGAGCACGGTCATGCCGTGGGGCGCAGCCCGACTTTGGAACTGCACCACCATTTCGCTTGACCCCGCAGCCACAGGTGCGCGCCTGTGGCAAGCGACAGGCCGAACTCAGTGCGCCTCGTCCCAGTTCGCGCCGACGCCCACTTCGGCGAGCAGGGGCACGGCCAGTTCGGCCACCGATGCCATCACCCGTGGCACCTCGGCGCGTGCCCAATCGAGTTCGGCATGGGGCACTTCGAACACGAGTTCATCATGCACCTGCATGATCATGCGCGTCGCGCGCGCCTGCTCGTCCAGACGGTTCTGCACGGCGATCATCGCAAGTTTGATCAGGTCTGCCGCCGTGCCCTGCATCGGCGCATTGATCGCCTGGCGCTCCGCGCCACTGCGCCGTGGTCCGTTGCCACCCTTGATTTCAGGCAGGTAGATGCGCCGGCCGAACAGCGTTTCCACATAGCCGAGTTCTGCCGCGCGCGATTTGGTTTGATCCATGTAGCGCTTGACGCCTGCGAAGCGCTCAAAATAGCGCTGGATGTACGCCGTGGCGGCACTGCGCTCGATACCCAGGCTCGACGCCAGCCCGAACGCACCCATGCCGTAGATCAGGCCGAAATTGATTGTCTTGGCGTAGCGACGCTGCTCGCTGCTCACCTGCGCGGGTGCGACGCCGAACACTTCGCTGGCGGTCGCACGGTGGATGTCCATGCCCTCGTCGAAGGCCTTCAACAGGCCCGGGTCGCGGCTGATGTGGGCCATGATTCGCAGCTCGATCTGCGAGTAGTCGGCGCTCAGAATCGAATGCCCAGGCGGCGCAATGAAGGCTTCGCGCACGCGCCGGCCCTCGGCGGTGCGGATCGGAATGTTCTGCAGGTTCGGGTCGTTGCTCGCCAGGCGCCCCGTCACCGCGACCGCCTGCGCATAGTTGGTGTGCACACGGCCCGTGGCCGGGTTCACCATGAGCGGCAGCTTGTCGGTGTACGTGCCCTTGAGTTTGGACAGGCTGCGGTGCTCCAGCAGCTTCGCCGGCAATGGATAGTCTGCTGCGAGTTCAGTGAGAACGTCTTCGTCGGTCGAAGGCGCGCCGCTCGCGGTCTTGCGCTTCACCGGAAGTCCGAGCTTGCCGAACAGGATTTCGCCGATCTGTTTCGGGCTGCCCAGGTTGAATGGCTGGCCGGCCAGTTCATGAGCCTGCGCTTCGAGGGCGACCATGCGCTGCGCCAGTTCATGACTTTGGCGGGCGAGCAGTTGCGAATCGATCAGCACACCGTGGCGCTCGATGCGGCCGAGCACGCCCACGACCGGCATTTCGATGCGCCGGTAGACATCGAGCATGGCGGCCTGGGCTTCGAGCTGCGGCCACAGAGTCTGGTGCACTTGCAGCGTCATCTCGCTGTCTTCGCAGGAATATTCGCCGGCTTTGCCGATCTCGACCTGGGCGAAGGAAATTTGATGCACGCCCTTGCCGCACACGTCTTCATAGCTCAGGCCATGACGTCCAAGGTGGCGCTGCGCCAAACTCTCCAGGCTGTGCGGCTTGTGCGCCTCGAGCACATAGCTCTCGAGCAAGGTGTCGTGCGCGTAGCCGCGAACCTTGATGCCTGCGTTGGCAAACACATGCGTGTCGTACTTGATGTTCTGCCCCAGCTTCGCGGCCCCCGGGTCTTCGAGCCAGGGTTTGAGGCGCGCCAGCACCTCGGCCGGAGGCAACTGCTGCGGCGCGCCGGCGTAACTGTGGCGCAGCGGAATGTAGGCCGCCTTGTAGGGCTCCACGGCGAGGGATATGCCGACGATGCTGGCCACCATGGCGTCGAGCGAATCGGTCTCGGTGTCGATTGCCGTCAGGTGCGCCGCAGTGATCTTTTCGATCCAGGCGTCGAGCGCGGCGTGGCTGAGAATGGCTTCATAGTGCTTCTCGGCGTTTTCGATTACGAGCGGCTCTGGCGGGTCTGCCGAAGCGGCCTGCTTCGACATGGCTGCAGCGCTGGGTGCCGCTGGGGCGGCGCGAACGCTATCGGCCACGTCGAGCTCGTGTCGCCAAGTCTTGAATCCATAGCGTGTGTAAAAGGCCAACAGCCCGGGCCGATCCAGATCTCGCAGTGCCAGCGCTTCGAGTGCCGGAAAGCCGGGCACCTGTTCAGCCAAATCGCAATCGGTGCGCACCGTGACCAGGCGCTTGCCTTGCGGCAGCCAGTCCAGCGCCTTGCGCAGGTTGTCGCCCGCCGCGCCCTTGACCGAAGCTGCCGCGGCAATCACGCCGTCGAGCGATCCATGCTCAGCGATCCACTTGGCGGCTGTCTTCGGACCGACCTTTTCGACGCCAGGCACGTTGTCGACGCTGTCGCCCACCAACGTGAGGTAATCGACGATACGTTCCGGCGTCACGCCGAACTTCGCGATGACGCCGGCAACGTCGAGCTTTTCATTGCTCATCGTGTTGATCAGCCTGACCTGGTCATTCACGAGCTGCGCGAGATCCTTGTCGCCGGTGGAGATGATCACCTCATGGCCAGTTCGCGACGCAATCGTCGCCAGGGTCCCGATCACGTCGTCGGCCTCGATGCCCGGCACCATCAACACCGGCCATCCGAGCAGCGCCACCGCCTCGTGAATCGGGGCGATCTGTTGCACCAACGCCTCGGGCATGGGGGTGCGATGCGCCTTGTACTGCGGATACCACGCATCACGAAATGTCGGACCCTTCGCGTCGAAGACACAGGCCGCGTGTTCCGCGTCGAACTGCTTGCGCAAGAGCTTGAGCATCGCGATCACACCGTGCATCGCGCCGGTTGGAAAGCCATCGGGGCTGCGCAGATCCGGCAGCGCGTGATAGGCCCGGTACAAGTAGCTCGAACCATCAACCAGCAGCATCTTCTTCTCGGTCATCAGCCGATTGTCGGCGATGCTGCACGCGGCCCTGCGAGGCCAACCCATAGAATCCCGTCATGAACCGGCCCTTGGGGAGCGTTGTCTTGGCCATGGTCCTGGCATTTCCCTGCCAGGCGCAGGACAGGGCGCCCAGCCGTGGGCCGATCGAGCCGAAAGTCGAAGTCATCGTGATCGAAGATGACGCCGTGCGCATCGAAGAGTTGCGCGTGCGCGGCCAGAGCCAGCGCATTGTCGTCACTCCCAAACGCGGCACAGGCGTGGCCTATCAGATCGTCACCGGTGACGGCTCGGGCAGCCAGGCAGCGGCGCCGAATGCCACGCGCGGCGCTGTGGGCCAGCGGGTGTGGCAGGTACTCAGTTTTTAGGTTGCGTCCGTGGCGGTTTATACCGAAGTTCCGTTCGAAGATGCAGCGGCTCTGCTGGCGCGACTGGGCTTGGGCCGGTTGCGATCGCTCGAGCCTTGCAGCGGCGGTATTGAGAACACGAACTACTTCGCGTCCACCGATACCGACACCGGCAGCGACGCCGGCCGCTATGTGTTGACGCTGTTCGAGCGGCTTACCTCTGATCACTTGCCGTTCTACCTGCATTTGATGAAGCACCTGGCGCAGCGCCGCATCCCGGTGCCCGAGCCAAAGGCCGATTCGCACGGCGCGTTATTGCACAGCATGCGCGGCAAGCCGGCTGCCGTGGTGAACCGATTGTCCGGCAGCCACAACCTGGCACCTGAGGCTGCGCACTGCGCCAGAGTCGGTGCCATGTTGGCCCAGATGCATCTGGCGGGGCTCGATTTTGCGATGCACCAGCCCAATCCGCGCGGCCTGCCATGGTGGCAAGCGGCAGCAGGCAGGGTCGCGCCGTACCTGACGGCGGCGCAACAGGCCCTGCTCCAATCCGAGTTGGCGTTTCAAGCACAGCTTGCCGCGTCGCCGGCCTGCGCCGCATTGCCTCGCGGCCCGATCCACGCCGACCTGTTCCGTGACAACGTGATGTTCGAAGGCGAACGCCTGACGGGTTTCTTCGACTTCTATTTCGCTGGCGTCGACGCCTTCCTCTTCGACATCGCGGTGTGCTTGAACGATTGGTGCAGCGACACCGATTCCGGGCGCTTGAACGAGCCACTCGCGCAGACATTCGTCAACGCCTATGACAGGGTTCGGCCGCTCACAGGCGACGAATTCCGCCTGCTCCCGGCGATGATGCGCGGCGCGGCGTTGCGTTTCTGGGTCTCCCGGCTTTGGGACATGCACCTGCCACGTAGCGCGCACGTACTGAAGGCGCACGACCCGGCCCCGCTCGAGCGCGTGCTGCGCTCACGTGTCGACACGCCATGGCACTTTCTGCGAACCGAGCACACGCCACGCGACGGGTGCCACCGAGACACCGCGCCATCATGAAACTTCAACTCGTCGCTCCCGCGCGCGGCGCCACCTGGGTACGCCAGGCATTCGCGGTGTTCTTCAAGCAGCCTCTGGCGTTCTCCGCGGTGTTTGCCAGCTTCATGCTCGTCTTGTTCCTGCTCGCCATGCTGCCGTTCGTCGGCACATTCTTGTTGCTCGCCGGCCTGCCATTGGCGACGTTGGCATTGATGGTCGCGACCCGGACCGCCTGCAGCGGCCGCTCGCCCTTGCCCACCGCGTTCACGGAACCGCTGCGCTCAGGCAGGGCGCGGCTGCTGGCGCTCGGCCAACTGGGCATGGCCTATGCCGCCTCGACCCTGTTCATCATGGTGCTCAGTGACTTCGCTGACGGCGGCACTCTCGATGCACTGTTGCGGATGCTCGGCGAAGCGAAGACACCGCCGGAGCAAATCGCCGAGCGCATCGGCGATCCGCAGCTGCAACTCGGACTGGTGTTGCGCTTCAGCCTGGCGGCCCTGCTTGCCTTGCCGTTCTGGCACGCTCCTGCCCTCGTGCACTGGGGCGGTCTGGGCACCTCGAAGGCATTGTTCTTCAGCACGATCGCGTGTTGGCGCAACAAGGGCGCGTTGACGGTTTACGCGTTCACCTGGACCGCTGTCATCGTGGGCATTGCGTTGATCGCCAACTTGCTCTTCTTTGCGATCGGCCAGCCGCGCCTGATCGGGCTGTTTGCAATGCCCGCCTCGCTGCTCATCTCGACCGTGTTCTACGCTTCCCTGTATTTCACGTTCGCGGACTCGTTCGTGCAGGACGACGACCCCACCACATTGCAGGAGACTCTATGAAGGTTGCAATCGTCACCGGAGCAGGCAGCGGCATCGGCCGCGCCACAGCGCTGGCGCTGCTGCGTGCCGACTATCACGTCGTGCTCGCCGGGCGCCGCGCCGATGCCTTGCAAGAAACCGTCATGCAAGCCGGCGCACTCGGGCGCAACGCGTTGGCAGTGCCGACCGACGCCGGCAATCCGCAGTCGGTGAAGGCCTTGTTCGCCGCCACCAAGACCGCGTTCGGGCGGCTGGACCTGCTGTTCAACAACGCCGGCACAGGTTCGCCACCCATGCCGCTGGAGGACATCTCCTTCGAACAGTGGAAGGCAGTCGTCGACGTCAACCTCACCGGCGCGTTCCTGTGCACGCAGGAAGCGTTTCGAATGATGAAGAGCCAGGAGCCGCGCGGCGGGCGCATCATCAACAACGGTTCGATCTCGGCGCATGCGCCGCGCCCGTTCAGTTCGCCTTACACCTCGACGAAGCACGCGATCACGGGCCTGACCAAGGCGGCGTCGCTCGATGGCCGCGCCTACGACATCGCGGTGGGCCAAATCGACATCGGCAACGCCGTCACCGAAATGACGACGCGAATGACCCAGGGCGTGCCGCAGGCCAATGGTGAAAACAGGGTCGAAGCGCGCATGGACGTGGCCCATGTGGCCGATTCCGTCGTGCACATGGCGCGCCTGCCGCTGGACGCCAACGTGCTGTTCATGACGGTGATGGCGACGAAGATGCCGTTTGTCGGGCGCGGCTGACCCGGCAGCGCCGCGCGCGGGGCCCTTACCGCCGCGGAACTGCTCGCGGTAGCGTGCCGCCCAGCCAGCGCATCGTATCCACGGCCGCGCAGGCAGCGTGAAGATCCGGATCGCAGGCCGCACCTGGGTTCAATCCACCCACCTCAGTTATGCGACCGGTGTCAATTTCGCCACTGCAAGTGCCAACCACTTCATGCCATGGCGAGCGAAGTTCACTTGCGCACGGGCGTCGTCGCCGCGGCCTTCGAGCGTGATCACGACGCCTTCACCGAATTTGTTGTGGAATACATTCTGCCCTGAGTGCAGGCCGTGGGCGGCCGGCTTGGACCTCGCCGGCATGGCCGGGGCGGTCGGCCTGGCTTCGACGCGCCCGGCGCCGACGATGCTGCCCAGGCCCGAACCCCGCGACCAGGCGCTTTGGTAGTCGCCCGAGAAACCCGACCCAAAGCCCTGATTGCGCGGAGTCATCCACTTCAGCGCGGCCTCGGGCAATTCGTCGAAGAAGCGGCTCTTCACGTTGTAGCGGGTCTGGCCGTGCAGCATCCGGGTCTGGCTGAAGCTCAGGTACAGGCGCTTGCGGGCGCGCGTGATCGCCACGTACATGAGGCGCCGCTCTTCCTCGACGCCGTCGACATCGGACAGGCTGTTCTCGTGCGGGAACAGACCCTCCTCCAAGCCGGTGATGAAAACGCAGTCAAACTCCAGGCCCTTGGCCGAATGCACGGTCATGAGTTGAATCGCGTCCTGGCCTGCTTGGGCCTGGTTGTCACCCGCCTCCAACGACGCATGCGTCAGAAACGCGGCCAGTGGCGACATGATCTCGCCGGATTCGGGATCGGGGATCACACCCTGGGCGGCGCCGCCTGCCACCGCCGCAGCACCCAGCCGTGGCACCGAGCCAACCTCGTCCACCGGCAAGGCCACCGCGTCTTTGCCGAATCCTTCCTGGGTGACGAAGGCCTCGGCAGCGTTGACCAATTCGTCCAGATTTTCGAGCCGCTCGCGCCCTTCCCTGTCCGTCTTGTAGAAGTCGACCAGGCCGCCGGCGTGCAGTGTGTGCTCGATGATTTCGCGCAAGGTCAGGCCGCGGGTCGCTTCACGCATCGCGTCGATCAGGGCGACGAAGGCTTGAAGATTCGCGCCGCCTTTGCCGGACTGGGCCGCAACGCCCTGTGCCAGGCTCGTGCCTTGGCTGCGCGCGAAGTCCTGCAATTGCTCGAGCGTGCGCGCGCCGATGCCGCGCGTGGGGAAATTGACGACGCGCAAGAAACTCGTGTCGTCGTTGGCGTTTTCAATCAGGCGCAGGTAACTCAGCGCGTGCTTGACCTCGGCACGTTCAAAGAACCGCAGACCGCCGTAAACCTTGTAGGGCAGGCCCGCATTGAACAAGGCGCTTTCCAGCACCCGACTTTGCGCGTTGCTTCGGTACAGCAGCGCAATCTCGCTGCGCGGCGTGCCCTCGCGATGCAACTGCTGCGCTTCTTCGACGAACCATTGCGCCTCGGAATAGTCGCTCGGCGCCTCGCGCACGCGCACCCGCTCGCCGGGGCCGGCTTCGGTATGCAGGTTCTTCCCCAAGCGCCGCTGATTGCGGGCGATCAGTTCATTCGCGGCATCGAGGATGTTGCCGAACGAGCGGTAATTGCGCTCCAGCTTGATGACCCGCGCGACTTTGAATTCGCGCTCGAAGTCGGCCATGTTGCCGACGCGCGCGCCGCGAAAGGCGTAGATGCTCTGGTCGTCGTCACCGACGGCAAACACGGCGCTGCCTGCAGGGCCGGGCGCGCCGGCGAACATCTTCAACCAAGCGTACTGAAGCTTGTTCGTATCCTGGAACTCGTCGACCAGGATGTGACGAAAGCGCCGCTGGTAATGCTCGCGCAAGGCCTGGTTGTCGCGCATGAGCTCGTAGGTTCGCAGCATCAGCTCCGCAAAGTCGACCACGCCCTCGCGCTGGCACTGCTCTTCATAGGCCTGATAGACCTGTGTCATGACGCGCGTCATCTCGTCGCGCAACTCCACGTCTGCGGGGCGCTTGCCGTCTTCCTTGGCCGCGGCGATGAACCATGCCACCTGCTTGGGTACATAGCGCGCTTCATCCAGATTCATCGCCTTGACGATGCGCTTGACGGCTGACAACTGGTCCGAGGAATCGAGGATTTGAAAGCCCTGGGGCAAAGCGGCGAGTTTCCAATGGGTTCGCAGGAAGCGGTTGCACAGGCCATGAAAGGTTCCGACCCACATGCCGCGCACCGGAATCGGCAACATCGTGCTCAGGCGTGTGAGCATTTCTTTCGCCGCCTTGTTCGTGAACGTCACCGCAAGCACGCCGCCGGGTGAAAGTTGGCCGGTTTGAATGAGCCATGCGATGCGAGTCGTCAGCACACGTGTCTTGCCCGATCCCGCACCGGCGAGAATCAATGCCGGTTGCGCCGGCGCAGTCACGGCTGCGTGCTGTTCCAGGTTCAGCCCGCGCAACAGACCTTGCGCCTCGGTATGCGCGGCTTCGACCGTGGGCAATGCTGGCAGGCGATCCGGGTTGAGGCTCATTGCAGGATTCTAGGAGCCTGTCGGGCTTTGGCTCGGGCCTGCACCAACGGCCGACAGGCTCCCAGGAGCGGCGCACAATCCATCCCGCTTCGCGCACCGCGCTGCGTTTTTCCCCGGAGGTCCTGCCTTGTACCAAACCGACTTGATGAAAGACCAACGTTTGCTCGTCACCGGCGGCGGCACCGGACTCGGGCGAGCGATGGCCGAGCAGTTTCTGCGCCTGGGTGCGGACGTCGCGATCTGCGGGCGGCGCAAGGGCGTTTGCGACGAGACTGCAGAGCTCTGGCGCACACAATTCCCGCAGGCGCGTATCGACACGTTCGGTGTCGACATTCGCATCGCCCCGGCGGTGGAAGACATGGTCGAGGCGTTGTGGAGCAGCGGCGGCCTGACGGGCCTGGTGAACAACGCCGCCGGCAATTTCATCGCGCCCACGGAAAGCCTGTCGCCGCGCGCCTTTGACGCCATCGCCAACATCGTCTTCCATGGCAGCTTCTACGTCACGCAGGCAGTGGGCAAGCGCTGGATCGATGCGGCCAAGTCCGGCGCGTGGCGTGCCGGCATGGCGTACCGCAACGTGATGTCGATCATCGTCACCTGGGTCAACAACGGCTCGCCCTTCGTCGTACCTTCGGCGATGAGCAAGGCCGGCATCGAAGTCATGACAAAATCACTGGCCGTCGAGTGGGCGCGTTATGGCATTCGACTGAATGCCGTGGCGCCGGGCGAGATACCCACCGAAGGCATGAGCAAGCGCCTGAATCCCGGCGATGAACCCGGCTCGCGCAGCCGCCAACACAACCCCATGGGCCGCCCCGGGAACATGAGCGAGCTGCAAAACCTCGCCACGTTCCTGATGGCACCGGGCCAGTGTGATTGGCTTAGCGGGCAAAGCATCGCGATGGATGGCGCCAATGCGCTCGCCACCGGCGGCAACTTCTACGAGCTTCGCAACTGGAGCGACGCCGATTGGCGTGCCGCGCGCGAACGCATCGAGGCCCAGAACGCCCAGGACAAGACACAGCGCTAGGCGCCGACCGATTCCTTTCACCAACACCCACGAGCCAACACGATGGAAATCTTCGACTACGACAACGTGCTGCTGCTGCCGCGCAAATGCCGCGTGGACAGCAGGGCGCAATGCGATCCCGGCGTCGAATTCGGGCCGCGCCACTTCAACCTTCCAGTGGTTCCGGCGAACATGAAGACGGTGGTCGACGAGCCCATCACCCAGTGGCTGGCGGCGAACGGCTTTTTCTACGTGATGCACCGCTTCGACGTTGACGCTGTCGCCTACGCCAAGCAAATGCGCGCGCTGGGCCTGTTCGTGTCCTTGAGCGCCGGTATCAAGGCACCCGATTACGCCATGATCGACAGACTCGCCGCCGAAGGCGTGGGCGCGGACTACATCACGATCGACGTTGCACACGGCCATGCGGAAAGCGTGCACCGCATGATCGAGCACATCAAGATGCGCCTGCCCGCAGCCTTCGTGATTGCCGGCAACGTGGCCACGCCCGAAGCCGTGATCGACCTCGAGAACTGGGGCGCCGACGCGACCAAAGTCGGCGTCGGCCCGGGCAAGGTGTGCATCACGAAACTCAAGACCGGGTTCGGCACCGGCGGCTGGCAACTCTCGGCGCTGAAGTGGTGTGCCCGCGTCGCGACCAAACCGATCGTCGCCGACGGCGGAATTCGCGACCACGGCGACATCGCCAAGAGCGTTCGCTTCGGCGCCGCAATGGTCATGATCGGCTCGCTGTTCGCGGGTCATGAAGAGTCGCCCGGGCGCACCGTGGAAGTCGATGGCAAATTGTTCAAGGAGTATTACGGCTCGGCGAGCGACTTCAACAAGGGCGAGTACAAACACGTTGAGGGCAAACGCATCCTCGAGCCGATCAAGGGTCGGCTTGCCGATACGCTGCGCGAGATGCGCGAAGACGTGCAAAGCTCGATCAGTTACGCCGGGGGCACCAAGCTCGCCGACATCCGCAAAGTGAACTACGTGATCCTCGGCGGCGACAACGCGGGCGAGCATCTGTTGATGTGAACCATCACGAGAGCGCGACCTACAATCGTGGCCCTCGATTGCCTGCCCGAAGCCGGGCGCGTACCACGCGCAGCGGCCCGCCCCATGACCGACCTCGCCAAGACTTTCGAACCGGGCGCGATTGAAGCGCGCTGGACGCAGCACTGGGAGCGCAGCGGCGCGTTCGCCGCGTCGCTCGATGCGGACAAAGCCTCGTTCTCGATCCAGTTGCCCCCGCCCAATGTGACGGGGACGCTGCACATGGGCCATGCGTTCAACCAGACGATCATGGACTCGCTCACGCGCTACCACCGCATGCGAGGCCACAACACGCTGTGGGTGCCGGGAACCGATCACGCCGGGATCGCCACCCAAATCGTGGTCGAACGCCAACTCGAGTTGGAGGGTCAATCGCGCCACGAACTCGGCCGCAACAAGTTCGTCGAAAAAGTCTGGGAGTGGAAAGAGCACTCGGGCTCGACGATCACGCAGCAGATGCGGCGCATGGGTGCCAGCGTCGACTGGTCGCACGAATACTTCACGATGGACCCGAGGCTGTCCACGGTCGTGACCGAGACTTTCGTGACGCTGTACGAACAGGGCCTGATCTACCGCGGCAAGCGGCTTGTGAACTGGGACCCGGTGCTGAAGTCCGCCGTGTCCGATCTCGAAGTGGAGAGCGAAGAAGAAGACGGATTTCTATGGCACATCCGCTATCCGCTTGTCGACGGCAGCGGCAGCATTGTGGTCGCGACGACGCGGCCTGAAACGATGCTCGGCGATGTGGCGGTGATGGTGCACCCCGAAGACGGGCGTTACTCCGCCATGGTGGGCAAGTCGGTGCGCCTGCCGCTGGTGGGGCGCGAAATTCCGATCATTGCCGACGCCTATGTGGACCGCAACTTCGGCACTGGTGCCGTGAAAGTGACGCCGGCGCACGACTTCAATGACCATGCTGTGGGGCAGCGCCACGGCCTGCCGCTGATCTGCGTCCTGACGCTGGACGCAAAGCTGGCCGATACCGCGCCACAGGCCTATCGCGGCCTGGATCGTTTTGTCGCGCGCAAACGCGTGGTCGCCGATCTCGACGCACAAGGTTTGCTCGTCGAGACGCGCCGACACAAACTGACCGTGCCGCGCTGTGCGCGAACCGGCCAGATCGTCGAGCCGATGTTGACGGACCAGTGGTTCGTTGCTGTCAGCAAGCCGGGGCCGGATGGCAAGAGCATCGCCGGCAAGGCGATTGACGCCGTCGCCTCAGGCGCGGTGAGCTTCATTCCGGGGAACTGGGTCAACACTTTCGACCAGTGGATGAAGAACATCCAGGACTGGTGCATTTCGCGCCAGCTTTGGTGGGGACATCAGATTCCAGCCTGGTACGCTGCCGACGGCCAGGTCTTCGTCGCGCGCGATGCCGACGCCGCGCTCGCACAGGCGCGCGCTGCCGGATACGCCGGAACCTTGACGCGCGACGAAGACGTGCTCGACACCTGGTACTCGTCGGCCCTGGTGCCGTTTTCGACGCTGGGCTGGCCCGCACGCACGAAGGAGCTTGACCTGTTCCTGCCCTCCAACGTGCTGGTGACGGGCTACGAGATCATTTTCTTCTGGGTCGCGCGCATGATCATGATGACGACCCATTTCACCGGGCGCGTGCCGTTTCGCGATGTCTACATCCACGGCATGGTGCGCGACGGCGAAGGCAAGAAGATGAGCAAGTCGGAAGGCAACGTTCTCGACCCGGTGGACCTGATCGAAGGTGTGGGCCTCGATACGCTGGTGCACAAGTCCACGCTCGGCCTGCGCCGGCCGGAGATTGCGCCGAAGGTCGC
>Ga0315278_10000998_pt1 | contig 24453 bp, 19 predicted proteins | sample YL17G06_0_MG_FD_203880 | JGI IMG/M metagenome (GOLD analysis project Ga0315278, IMG submission 203880) | Sediment microbial communities from Yellowstone Lake, YNP, Wyoming, USA - YL17G06_0 | ecosystem: Environmental > Aquatic > Freshwater > Lake > Sediment | place: USA: Wyoming | collected... | reverse complement strand
GCGAGCGAGCGATCGAGATCGCGCACGCGCAGCACGAAGTGATCGAGGGATCGTACGCGCATCGTCAGAGCTCTCGGATGGGTCGCCTGCCGGCGAACCCCTCCTCGATCGAATGCCAGAAAGCGACGTCGGTTTCACCGGCGCGAAAACAAAGATAGACCTCCTCACCGCTCGAGCGGACGTGGGGGAAGTCGACGAGCCCCTGGTCGATGCCCTTCACGACTACGCCGATCGCATCGAGCCGCTTGAGGATCTCCACCAGGCGCTCGAGGTCGCCCGGGAAGTAGCGCTCGCCGTTCGGGCCGGTGCCTCCGAAGTAGCCGTGGCGGTGGATGTCGAAGCCGCGACCGTCGAGCTTTCGCTTGAGAACGACGAGCTCCTCGACGAGCGGCTGAACTTCGGCCAGCGCGACGCGTGCTTGCTCCAGAGAAAAATGCTTGGGGTGGAGCAACGGCATGATTTTTCTTCACAAATCGCACCGCCGCGCGCAAGCCTTCGGCTTGAACGGTCGTCTCGGTTTGGTAGATTCGTCTGCCTCGATGAACGCGCCCCCGAAACCTCTCCGCTGATCCATGGCGAAGGCAAACCTGGCGGTGGTGGCGCGGTCGGCGGTCGCCTCCGAGTCCCCCGAGGTCGCGGAGCGCGGCCGGCCGCGAGTTGCCGGTAAGTTCTTCTTCCACAACGGGGAGAAGGTCTTCGTCCGTGGCGTGACCTATGGTCCCTTTGCGGCCGGCACGCACGGCGCGCGGTTCCCGGAGCGTGATCAGGTCGCTCATGACTTCGCTGCCATCCGCGAGCTCGGCGCGAACTGCGTGCGCACGTTCACTCCGCCGCCGCGCTGGATGCTCGACCTCGCCGCGGAATCCGGCCTCTGGGTCTTCGTCGGGATCGACTGGACCTGGCAAGCCTGCTTTCTCGACTCCGAGGAGATGACGGAGTCGAACCGCCGGTTCATGCGCGACGCGGTGCGCCCGATCGCGGGCCACCGTGCGATCCTCGCGTATTCGCTCGGCAACGAGATTCCCCCCGACGTGGTTCGGTGGTGCGGACCGGATCGCGTGCGCGAGTTCTTGCGCTCGCTGGCCGACGACGTTCGCGGCCTCGATCCGGACGCTCTGGTCAGTTACGCGAACTTCCCTTCGACCGAGTACCTCGACGTCGACTGCATCGATTTCGTTTGCTTCAACGTCTACCTCCACGACGAGGGCGCATTCCGCCGCTACCTCGCGCGGCTGCAGAACCTCGCCGAGGACAGGCCGCTCGTGCTGACGGAGTTCGGCATCGACTCGATCCGCGAGGGGGCGGAGACGCAGGCCGAGATCCTCTCGTGGCAAATTCACGCCGCGTTCGAGAGCGGCGTGGCGGGAACGTTCATCTTCGCGTGGACCGACGAGTGGTTCACCAACGGCGTCTACGTCGACGACTGGGCCTTCGGACTGGTCCGGCGGGACCGTACACCGAAGCCGGCGTTTCACTCGGTGCGCGACATCTACCGCGGCCCACTGCCGCCCCCGCTGCCGAACCCGCCGAAGGCTTCGGTGGTGATCTGCGCATACAACGCCGAATCCACGATAGAGGCTTGCCTGCAGTCACTGCTTCAGCTGCGTTACCCGAATTTCGAGGTGGTCGTCGTCGACGACGGGTCGAAGGATGCGACCCTCGAGATCGCCCAGCGCTTCCCGTTTCGCGTCATCCACCAGGAGAACAAGGGTCTGTCGATCGCCCGCAACGTCGGCATCGAGGCCGCCACGGGCGAGTACGTCGTGTTCACGGATTCGGACTGCGTGGTCGATGCCGACTGGCTGACGTACCTGATCGGCGCGATGCAGCGTCACGGCTGGTTGGCGGCCGGCGGGCCGAACCTGCCGCCGCCCGAGGACTCGCGTGTGCCGGCGTGCGTGGCGGTCGCGCCGGGCGGACCGACCCACGTTCTCGTCAACGACGACATCGCCGAGCACATTCCCGGCTGCAACATGGCATTTCGCCGCGATACCCTGCACCAGGTCGATTGCTTCGACCCAGTCTTCACCTCGGCGGGGGACGACGTGGATCTCTGCTGGCGACTGCAGAACCGCGGCTGGCAGATCGGCTTCAGCGCCGCCGCGATGGTATGGCACTTCCGCCGCAACACCGTGAAGGCGTACCTGCGCCAACAGCGTGGCTATGGCAAGGCGGAAGCGCTGCTTTACTTCAAGCACCCGTACCGCTTCAACATGCTCGGCCAATCGCGTTGGCTCGGACGGATCTACGGCGATTCGCCCTCCGGGCTGCTCTCGCGCCGCCCGGTGATCTACTATGGCGCGTTCGGCAGGGGGCTCTTTCAGACGCTCTACGAGCCGCCGAGCTCGCTGCTCTCGTATCTTCCGTTTACGCTCGAGTGGGCGGTCGTGGCGCTGTTTCTCTGCGTCTGCGCGATCGTGTCGGGGCGCCACATCGTGCCGTCGTTCGTTCCGCTGGCGATCTCCTGGGCGGCCGCTGCGGCGCTCGCGTCCGGACGAAAGCTCGACCCCCGCTACCGGGACTGGCGAAGTCGCGCGCTGCTCGCATCGCTCATCTACCTCGGCCCGCTGCTTCGCTCTTACGAGCGCTACAAATGGCGGTTGCGCGGCCTTGCCAACGTGGAGCCCGTCCACTTCGCCGAGCCGCGACAGAAGCCGCAGGGCTGGCTAGCAAGGGAGTTCCGCCTCGTCTACTGGAGCGACGAAGCGGTGGAGAAGGAAAGCCTCATCCAGGGCCTGATGGATTTTCTGCTGCCCCGCAAGTACCTGATCGACGTCGATCGCGGCTGGAACGACTGGGACATCGAGGTTCACCGTGGGGCCTTCGCGCGCTCGGAGATCGCGGTCGCGGTTGAAAACCACGGGGGAAACAAGCGCTTCCTCCGCGTACGCTGCCGTCAGCGCCTGTCCGGCGTCGCCCTGCTGACGCTCGGTGCTTGTGCTCTGCTGATCACGGCGGGCGTGGTGTTCTCGGTACGAGAGATGATCACCTTCGCGATCGTGCTCGGAATGATCAATCTGGGCCTCCTCTTCTACAAGAACTACCGCCTCGGGCAGATCCTCTATCACGTACTGGAGATCGTCGCCCAGACGATCAACCTGTTCCCCGTCGGAAAGCGCGCATGAGCGAATCCTCTGCTCACCGCCCACGGCCGCCGCTTGCGCGGCGGCTCGTCCACTACCTACGCCCGTACCGGGCCCCGTTCACGTTCGCGCTCGGCCAAGTCACCCTGATGAGCGCATTCGATCTGCTTCGCCCCTGGCCGCTGAAGATCGTCGTGGACAACGTGCTCGGCGACCGGCCGCTGCCATTCGGCGTCGACGTGACGCTCGGCAAGCCGGCATTGCTCGTCGGCTGCGCGCTCTCCCTGGTGTGCCTTCAGGCGATGCTCGCCGCCCTCTCGTACTGGAACAACCAGACGACGATCACGATCGGCCAGCGAATGGTCAACGATCTCCGCAGCGACCTCTACCAGCACCTGCAGCGGCTGTCGCTCTCCTTCCACGCAAAGCGGCAGGTCGGCGATCTTCTCTACCGCCTGACGGCGGACACCTACGCGATCCAGACGCTGACGATGAACGGAATCTTTCCCGTCGTGAGCGCCACCATGTTCCTCGTCGGCATGACCGTGGTGCTCGTGCGCATCGACTGGCTGTTGACGCTCGTCGCCTTGGCCGTCTGCCCGGTCCTCTACCTGGCCATCCAGCGCATGATCGGCCGCGTCACCGACGAGTCGCTCTCGGCGCGCGAGCTCGAGAGCGGCGTGTACTCGGTCCTTCAGCACGGCCTGTCGGCAATCCGTGTCGTTCAGGCGTTCACGCAGGAGGAGGCCGAGCACCGCCGTTTCATCGACCAGAGCGATGCAAGCCTCTCCGCGAGCCGGCGGCTCTACCTCGTGCAAACCCTCTACTCCGGTATTGTCAGCACCCTGATCGCTGCCGGCGCCGCTCTCGTTCTCTGGATCGGAGCCACGCGCGTGCTCGACGGGAAGATGAGCGTCGGCGACGTTCTCGTATTTCTCGGCTATGTCACGGCACTCTACGCCCCGGTCAATTCGCTCAGTCAGACCTACAGCACGATCCAGAGCGCGAAGGCCGGCATTTGGCGAGTGTTCGAGATCCTCGAGGCGCCGGAAGTCGTCACCAGCGGGCCACGGGTGCTCGAGCGAGCGAAGCTCCGCGGTGAGATCCGTTTCGAGGAGGTCGAGTTTTCCTACGATGGCAAGCGCTCGGTGCTCGCCGACGTATCGTTCACGGCGCCACCGGGCTCGTCCGTCGCGCTGGTCGGCCCGACCGGCGCCGGCAAGTCGACGCTGGTGAGTCTCTTGCCGCGATTCTACGATCCGCGCTCGGGCCGCGTGCTGCTCGATGGCGTCGACCTGCGTGAATTCCAGTTGCCGATGCTGCGTCGCGACATCGCGATGGTGCTTCAGCCGCCGATCGTGTTTTCCGCGACCGTGCGCGAGAACATCGCGTACGGCAAGCCGGGTGCCAGCGCGGAGGAGATTGCGCGGGCGGCGGCGCTCGCCCAGCTCACACCGTTTCTGGACCGGCTGCCGGAGGGGCTCGACACCCGCATCGGCGAAGGGGGGGCCAACGTGTCGGAGGGGGAGCGGCAGCGGTTGACGATCGCACGGGCGCTGCTGCGTGATGCCCCGATCCTGATCCTCGACGAGCCGACCGCGTCGATCGACGCCGAGACCGAGGCCCTGCTGATCGCGGGCCTGAAGACCCTGATCGAGGGGCGCACGATCTTCATCATCGCACACCGACTCTCGACGGTACGCGACGCCGACCAGATTCTGGTGATCCGCGAGGGCCGCATCGTCGAGCGTGGCGGCTACGAGATGCTCGTCCGAGAGCAGGGGTTCTTCGCCCGACTGGTGCGATTGCAGCAAGGGAAGGGCGGCGAGTTCATGGGGATCGGGGACTGAGAACCTGTGAGCCGACCGCGGGTCATCGTCGCCGGCTACCTCGTGCGGTTTCCGATCGGCGGCTACGTCTGGCAGGCGCTGCACTATCTGCTCGGATTCGAGCGTCTCGGCTGCGACGTTTATTTTTACGAAGACTCGGCGTTCTATCCGGACGCCTACGATCCAGAGGCCGGCCAGGTCGACGTACGCTACGAGTACGGCGTGGCGCGCATGGCGGAGATTCTCGGCCGCTTCGGCTTGCGGGATCGGTGGGTGTTTTGGGACGCCGAGCGAGATGCCTACCACGGCTTGCCGAAAGGCGAGACCGAGCGGCTCTTCGAGAGCGCCGACGCCTTCGTGAACATCGCGGGTGTCAACCGCCTCGGCAGTCGGCGGCGGCCGGCTGCGCGCATCTTCGTCGACATCGATCCGGGCGTGACGCAGATCAACTTTCACAACGACGCGCCCTTCATTCGCGATCTCCTCGCCGAGCATAATTTGTTCTTCACGCTCGGTGAGAACATCGGCACCGAGCGCTGCCCGCTCCCGACCGGCGGCATCGCTTGGCGTCCGACGCGGCCCCCTGTCCTCCGCGAGCTCTGGGAAAGCCCGAAGGCGATCGGCTCGGCGCCGTTCACGACGGTCGGCAAGTGGGACTCGACCGCCCGGGATCTCGTGTTTCGCGGCGTCCGCCACCACTGGAGAAAGAGCCTCGAGTGGTCGAAGTTCCTCGATCTGCCGCGACGCACGGGGGAGCGTTTCGAGCTGGCGATGGACGTCGACAAGTCACCGGAAGACGAGAAGATCCTCCGCGGCGCCGGCTGGGAGATCCGCTCGCCGCTCGACGTCTCGCTCGATTACGAAGCGTACCGCCGCTACATCCAGGGCTCGAAGGGAGAGTTCTCTGCCGCCAAGGGCATGAACGTGGAGCTACGGAGCGGCTGGTTCAGCGACCGGAGCGTCTGCTATCTCGCCGCCGGAAGACCCGTCGTCCTGCAAGACACGGGCTTTGCCGACGTGCTACCGACCGGTCGCGGGCTCTTTGCGGTGCGCTCGCTCGAGGATGCGGTGGAAGCGGTCCGAGTGGTGACGGGGGACTATCGTGGCCATGCCGACGCCGCTCGCGAGATCGCTCACGAATGCTTCGAGGCGTCTCGTGTGCTGGCCCCCATCCTAGAAGCGGCCGGCTTGTGAAGGTCGTCGTCACCGGGCTGATCGGCAACTATCCCCTCGGCGGCGTGGCCTGGGACTACCTCCAGTTCGTCAAGGGATTCGTCGCGCTCGGCTGTCAGGTTACCTATCTCGAGGATACGGGCCAGTGGGCCTACGACCCGCGCCTCGCGACCTTCACCGAGGATGCAACCGACAACGTGCGCTACCTTCGCCAGGTGCTCGCGCGAGTTCCGGGAATGGAGTCCTCGTTCGCGTTTCGTGACCCGAAGGGCACGGTTCACGGGGTATCCGAGACCGAGATTGCCCGGCGTTGCCGAGAAGCGGACCTCTTCCTCAACATCTCCGGCGCGGCCTGGTTCCGCGACGCCTACCGAGGGGCGCGAGTCTCGGCGTATTACGACAGCGATCCGCTCTACACCCAGGCGGGAGTGAGCTTGTTCGAGGAAGAAGGCGGGGACGAGGACCAGGCACGCACCGTTGGCTGGTTCCGCGCTCACGACGTCTATTTCACGATGGCGGAGGCAATCGACGATCCTTCGTGCATCATCCCGCGCTGCGGCGTCGACTGGAAGATCACCCGCCAGCCGATCACGCTCGATGATTGGCCATTCACGTTCGACCGGTCGGCACGGAGCTTCACGACCGTCATGTCTTGGAAGACGAAACCCGCCTTGCCGGCACTCGGCGGCAAGGTCTACGGCGGGAAAGACGTCGAATTTCGTCGCTTCATGAACCTACCGAGGCGGGTGGAAATGCCGCTCGAGCTTGCTCTCTCCGGGCCCGCGCCGCGCGACGAGATCGCCCGTGAGGGATGGCGGGTCGTCGATGCCGCCGAGTGTTCTTCGACGATGGAGCGTTACCGCGACTACATCGCCCGCTCGCGTGGCGAATGGTCGATCGCGAAAGAGGCCTACGTGGCGACTCACAGCGGCTGGTTCAGCTGCCGCAGCGCCTGCTACCTGGCCATGGGCAAGCCCGTAGTGGTCGAGGACACGGGCTTCTCGCGCGTATATCCCCAGGGCGAGGGGATCTTCGGATTCGTGACGCTCGACGATGCCGTCGCGGCCATCGAGACGATCGAGCGCGACTACCGTCGCCAGTGCGAAGCCGCGCGCGCCACGGCGGAACGCTTCTTCCGCGCCGAGACTGTGCTAGAGAAGCTGATCCGCGATGCGGGACTGTGAGGAGGCTACAGGCTACAGGCTACAGGCTACAGGCTACAGGCTACAGGCTACAGGAAAGGATCCCGGTGAGTCATTTCCCGTAGCCCGTAGCCTGAAGCCCGTAGCCATGGAGGACCCATGAACCTCGAATTCACCAAGTACGAAAAGCGCGATCGCATTGCCTTCATCACGCTGAACCGGCCCGAGGTGATGAACGCTCTCCACCCGCCCTGTCACGAGGAGCTCGACCGGATCTTCGACGACTTCGCCGCGGACTCCAAGACGTGGGTGGCGATCTTGACCGGCGCGGGCGACAAGGCGTTCTCCGCCGGGAACGACTTGAAATGGACGACGCAGCACGGCGTGCCCACGCTGCCGAAGAGCGGGTTCGGAGCGATCACGCGACGTTTCGACCTCGTCAAGCCGCTGATCGCGGCGGTCAACGGCTTCGCGCTCGGCGGAGGCTTCGAGATCGCGCTCGCCTGCGATTTGATCATCGCTGCCGAGCACGCCCGCTTCGGCGTTCCCGAGCCCCGCGTCGGGTTGATGGCGGCGGCGGGCGGCGTGCATCGTCTGCCGCGCCAGATCCCGCTGAAGATCGCCATGGGCATGATGCTGACCGGCAGGCACATTACCGCCGCCGAGGCCCATCGGATCGGCATCGTCAACGAGGTCGTCCCGGCCAAAGACTTGCTGACCGCGGCCGAACGCTGGGCGAAGGAGATTATCGAGTGCTCGCCGCTCTCCGTCCGAGCGAGCAAGGAGGCGGCCATGGGGAGCCTGCACCTCTCCGTCCAGGAGGCGATGGAAACTCACCTCGAGGGGGAGAAGCAGCTCTGGTCCTCGGAGGATTCCCGCGAAGGGCCGCGCGCGTTCGCCGAGAAGCGCAAGCCCGTTTGGAAGGGCAGGTAGCGGACGCGCGCCCGGCCGTGACCGGCGGTCAGCCGTCGGCGATCCGCGATCAACAAAGACACTCCGAAATCTGTCGAAAGCCGATCGCCGCGTTCAGCCCTTGTCGAGCTCGACCGCGAAGGCAAAGAGCCAGTTCTCGAACGTCATGTTTCCTTCGACCTTACGGCTGTTGATGAAAAACGTCGGCGTCGAACGCACACCCGCCTTCTGACCTTCCTTGATGTCGTCGGCCACTCGCTCCGCGGCCGCCGTCGAGCTCATACACTTCTCGAACGCATCGACGTCGAGTCCCGCCTGTTTGGCGTAGCTCGAGAGCGATTTGTCGTCGAGGTTCCCCTGGTTGGCGAAGAGCAGGTTGGCGTACGGTGGAAAGCGGCCTTGTTGCGCCGCGCAGTCCCCCGCTACCGCCGCGCGGCAGGCGTGCTCGTGCCCCTTCTGGCTGATCGCGGAATTGCAATCGTTGGAGAGGGGAAAGTGATGGTACGTGAACCGAATTTGATTCTGGTACCGAGGCAGCAGGTCCTTCAGCGCGACGTAGGCCTGCGCACAGTGAGGACACTCGAAGTCGGAGAATTCGACGAGCTGGATCGGCGCGTTCTCGGGGCCCTGCGCATAGCCGCCGCCGATTGGAGTGTCGATGATCGGCTGGCCCGTGTACCAGTCGTAGAATTGCGGGTTCGAGCGGAAGACCTGCTCGCGGGTGAGCCGAGTCTGCGCGCCGAGCCATCCCGAGGCGACGAAGACGCCGATGACGGAGCCGACCACCGCCGTCGCCAACGCCGGATGGCTGCGCACCGCGCGCCAGCGCTCGAGAAGCCTTCGGGCCGCTTCTCGAAGCGGCGATGCCTGGATCCCTGCGGCGCCCAACGCGACGGTGCTCGCCGTGTAGAGGCCGGCGCAGATGAGACAAAGGGCTTTGAGCACGAACGCCGAGATGATGGCCAGATATGCGGAAAAGAGGCTTCCCGCAACGGCCCAAGCGAACGCGTCGGCTCGAGCGCGATCGCGGCGCGGCGAAGGCGGGCCCGCGGCAGCAACGGCCAAAACGAGGAGAATCCCGTAAAAGCCGATCGCCCAGACCGATACTGGCACGCGGAAGAGCGACCCGTAAGGGCTCGTCACCACGGTGTCGCAGTTGATGATCTCGTTGACGTTACAGAAGCTCGTGTAGGCGCCGCCGGAAGACAGAATCCGGTGATGGATCCACGTTGAGACCGAGCCGAGGATCAACCCGGCAACTGCCGCCAAACCGAGGAGCCACGTGCTCCAAAGCGGAGGATCCGCCCACGGAGGCTCGACCGGCGCACGCCGCAGCACCGCTTTTCCTTTCGCTGCTTTCCCCATCACTCCAGCGTCGACGGATTCTAGCGGGTCGCCGAAACGAATTCGAGCCGGTTCTGGACCTGCAGACCCCTCGCGAGCATGCGCCGCCGCGCGCCAGGCAAGCGCCTGGACCGTGAGCGTCGGATTGTAGCCGGCGGGAGGTCGGGAAAACCGAGGCGTCGGTCACGTAAAGGTCAGGTGGAGCGCGCGACCGACGAGCCACGCCGTTTCGCCATCGATCGCGTGAAAATCGCATCGTGTTCGCACCCCGAGAGCTGCGCGAGGGCTTCGAGCTGCATCGGCCTACCCTCACCCTCTCCCCGAGGAGGAGAGGGATCGCCTTAGGTCCGTCTCAAGCCAGCGCCGAACGTTGCGCGTGACGAGCGCCATGATCGTCTCCTGCGGATTCACGCCGACGGGCGACGGAAAGAGGCTCGCATCGGCGACGCAGAGTCCCGGCACGTCGAATACGCGGCCGAACGCATCGGTCGCGCCGCGCTGCGGATCGACCGCCATGCGCGCGCTGCCCATGATGTGAACCGTCATCAGCTCGAGGCCGCGCGGATCGGGGCGCCGCGCGCGGATTCGTGAGATGTCGTCCGGCGAGCGAATCTCCCCGAGATCGGCAAACGGCAGAACGCAACGCTTGGCACCCGCGGCGAACAAGAGCTCGCAGATCTTCGCAACTCCTTCGTGCGTCGTCGCCGTGTCGCGGCGCGAGAGCGAGTAGAGCATTTGCGGCTCGCGATCGGGTCCGAGCACCACGCGGCCCGTGGACGTGTCTTCGATCAGGCAGCCGACCGGAAACATGTGGTTGTAGAGCGCCATGATCTCGGCGCTGCGTTCGCCGATGCCGGGCATCGCGCCGGCGAGAATGCCTGGCGGAGGCACCGCGTAACCGATGAGAATCCCGTCGTCGAGGAACTCGTGAATCTGGTGTGACTGGTGCGCACCCCACCACGGGTTCACGACCTCGTCGAAGATGCCGACGACCTTCGCGTTCGGATGGACCGTGAGGTTGCGGCCGATGGGCCGCGCGCGAAGCCAGCTCCGCTTGAGGATGCCGGGCGTGTGCCGTGCGCCGGCGGCGAGGATCACGGTCGGCGCGTGCGCGCTGAAGCGGTAGGTCGGGCGAGCGTTGGTCCCGAGAAACCGCCCGCGGACGCCGGTCGCCCGCCCGCGGTCGAAGAGCACCCGGTCGACGCGCGCGTCGGTGACGAGTCGTGCGCCGGCGCGCAGAGCGCGTGGCAGGTAGGTGACGAGCATGCTCTGCTTCGCGCCCGTCGGGCAGCCGAACGCGCAGTTGTTGAGCCCCGCGCAACGGCGCATGTTGCGAAGATTCTCGCGCGGATGCCAGCCGAGCGCGCGCGCTCCTTCGGCGAAGAGACGATTGTGGACGCCGAGCGTGTCCGGCCGCTGCGTCTCCGGATTCATCTCGCGCTCGACCTCTGCGAAGACCGGCTCCATCGCCCGCGGGTCGATGTCGGGAAGGCGCTCGTCACGCTGCCAGCGCTCGAGAATGCGCTCGGGCGTGCGCCAGCACATGCCGCCGTTGATCACCGTCGAGCCGCCGGCGCAGCGTCCCTCGACGAAGACGATGCCCGGCTTGCCGAGGATCATCGAGGCTCCGATGTCGCGATAGAGCGCGCGCATCATCTCGAGGACGCTGGTCGAGAAGCTCTCGGTCTTGTGGAGCCCGCCTTCCTCGATCATCAGCACGTCGAGTCCCGCCTCCGCGAGCAGGCAGGCGGCGACGGCGCCGCCCGCGCCGCTACCGACGACGAGCGCATCGGCGACGAGCGTCGCGTCGCGCCGGGCGTCCCGACCCGGCTCGACGTTCGGGTAGTCGATCGACCGCTCGGGGATGCGAGCGGCGACTTCGGGCGGAATCTCAGCGGGGATCGCCATAGGCGGCGCGGTCGAGCGTGTCGGCACGGAGCCCGACGGCTTCCACGAGCCGCCGATCCCAATGGACACCCATCGCTTCGAGCACGGTCGGATGCTGGTAGAATGCCAGGAAGATGAGCGCCCGAAGGCCGTAGACGAGCAGGCGCCGCGACCCGAGGCGGCTGTCGAGCCATCCCTGCAAGTACGCGCGTGCGTCGTCGCGGTTCATGCGGGAGAGGCGCGTCGGCTGACCCGCGAAGACAAGAGGCCCCCACTCGAGGACCCGAAGACCGAGCGGCAAGCCGATGCGGGAGAGCCTGGGAAGGTAGGGCAGGGTGCGGTCGATCTCGACGAGCACGTCCTCGTCGATCGGCTGATCGAAGCCGTGGCCGCGCGGGCGGAGCGCGGCGATGACCGCACGGAGAATCGTTGCCGAGATCGGAGAGAGATTCAGGGCACCAACACCACCTTCCCGACGTTCTTCCGGTCCTGGATGTAGTGGTGCGCGGCCGGGGCCTCGGCCAGCGGAAAGCGCGCGCCGACCGTGGGATGAATCTTGCCTTCGCGGCGCCACGCGAGGAGCTGACGGAGCCAGCTCGTCAACAGCTCGGTCTGGTCCCACATGTGACCGAGATTGACGCCGATCAGCGCCTTGTTGTCGTTCATCAAGCGGGGCGGCGGAAAGCTGAAGAGCGGCATGTTGAAGAGCGTCCTCACGAGCGAGAAGATCGATCGCGTCTTACCGGTCGCGGCGTTCGAGAGCCCGAACATCACCAAGCGGCCGGTGGGCGCCAGGCAGCGGTAGCCCTTCTTCCAATGCCGGCCACCCATCGCGTCTAGGACGATGTGGACTCCGCGACCGGAGGTCAGATGCTTCACCTCTGCCTCGTAGTCCTGGGTGTTGTAGTCGATGAGATGCGCCGCTCCACGCTCGCGAAGCAAGCCGTGCTTCGATGCCGACGCCGTGCCGATCACCTCGGCTCCGTAGATCCGGCAAAGATCGAGGGCGGCGAGACCGACCCCGCCGGCTGCGCTGTGCACGAGCACGCGCTCGCCGGACTTCAAGGCCCCCATCTGGATCAGCATCTGATAGGCGGTGAGATAGTTGACCGGGATCGCGGCCCCCTCCTCGTACGTCATTCCATCGCTCAGCGGCACGGCCTGCGCCTCGGCTACGCAGACGACGTCGCTGTAACCGCCGAAGCGGGTGATCGCGAAGACTTTCTCGCCAACGGCGCGAGTGACGCCCGCACCGACCGCGGAAATGTCGCCGGCGACCTCGTAGCCGACCACGGCAGGGAGCTTGGGGCAATCCGGATAGAGCCCGAGCCGCGCCATGATGTCGGCGAAGTTGATGCCTGACGCACGCACCCGGATTTGCACTTCGCCGGGCATCGGCGCGGGATCGGGCGCCTCGCGAAGCTCCAGGACCTCGGGCGGACCGACGCGAGTGATCCAGACCTGACGCATGACGATCTCCTGGGTAGCCGATCAGGGCCGAACCCACCAGCGGAGCAGGGAGTCGGCCGTATCGGCCTCGATGGTGAGCAGGTGACAGCGATGCGCGAAGATCGCGAAAAACGCCCATCGGTGCCCAGTGGAGCGTCCGCTCAGCTTACCGGCTGGCTACGTAATAGATGTCGGACTCCGCTCCTTGATCCCCTTCGGCCGGCGGAAAGACGAGCTCGGCATCCCCCTCGGCGAGCACGACGGGGTAGCGCTTCCACTTGAGGCTGGGGCAGCGTCAGCGCTGATTTGCCCGGCCACTTTGCGGTTGCCTGTTCGAGCCGTTCGTCATACGAAGGCTCGTCCGTCTCCTTGGGCCGGGATGCAGCGCACGTTGGATCGTTACCGAGCGGAGGGAAGCATGGTCCAGGCCGCAGTCATGTGGGCGTTCAACGAGCCCCTGAAAATCGATTCGCTGAAGCTCAAAGCCCCGCGCGAAGACGAGGTGGTGGTGAAGATCGCGGCCAGCGGCGTCTGCCATTCGGATTTGTCCGTCGTCAAGATGGTGATCCCGATCCCGCCGCCCGTGGTGCTCGGACATGAGGGTGCGGGGATCGTCGAGGAGGTTGGCAAAGGCGTCAAGGACTTGCAGCCCGGCGATCACGTCGTTCTCTCCTGGGTCGAGAACTGCGGCAAGTGCCACTACTGCGTCTCCGGCCGCGGTCACCTTTGTGACACGGGCATCCGCAACGCGATGGCCGGCCAGGAAGCGGTCTTCGAGAAGGACGGTACGGACATCACGCGCATGGCGGGTGTGGCTTCGTTCGCCGAGCGGACCGTGGTGCGTGCCACGGCCTGCATCAAGATTCCCGAAGAAGTGCCGCTCGATCGCGCCTGTCTAGTGGGCTGCGGGGTGATGACCGGCGTCGGCGCGGTGGTCAACACAGCGAAGGTGCGCCCGGGCGAGACGGTCGCCGTCTTCGGCTGTGGCGGGGTCGGGCTCAACGTGATTCAAGGAGCGGCGCTCTGCGGGGCGTTGCGCATCATCGCGGTCGATCTCGTCGATTCGAAGCTCAAGCTCGCCCGGGAGTTCGGCGCCACGGACATCGTCAACGGCAAGCAGGCCGATGCGGTCGATGCCATCAAGAGCCTGACCGGGGGCCTCGGTGTGGACTACGCGTTCGAGGTCATCGGCATTCCGTCGGCGATCCAACAGGCGTTCCGCGCGCTCAAGCGCGGCGGCAAGGCGGTCATCGTCGGCGTGCCGCGCATGGGCGAGGAAGTCAGCGTCCCGGGCTGGTCGTTCCCGCTCGAGGAGAAATCCATCGTCGGCTCGCTCTACGGATCGGGCAACATGCGCCGCGACATGCCGTGGCTGATCGAGCTCTACATGCAGAAGCGGCTGAAGATCGACGAGCTGATCTCGCGGCGGATCAAGCTCGCCGACGTCAACGCCGCCCTCGATGCCATGGAGAAGGGCGAGGTCGCGCGGAGCGTGATCGTGTACTAGCCGGCATCGGGCTTCGGCCTTCGGCAAGGACACCGCGAAGTCTTCTGCCGAAGGCCGAAGCCCGACAGCCGATCGCCAACAGCCGAGAAGATGCTCACCAAAGCCGACGACTACCCGATCCACCAGACGCCCGAGCCGATCGCCTACTGCGGCACCGACCGGAATTTCTACGATCGGTATTTCTTCAACGGCTATGCCCGCGACGGCGAGCACTTCTTCGCCGTCGCCATGGGCATCTACCCGCATTTGAACGTCATCGATGCTGCCTTCTCGGTCATCCACGAGGGCCGGCAGCACAACGTTCGCGCCTCGCGCTGCCTGCACATGGAGCGTCTCGACACGCACGCGGGGCCGATCTCCGTCGAGGTCGTGAAGCCGCTGCAGACGCTGCGGCTGCGCGTGGACGACCGCGCGAACGGCGTTCGCGCCGAACTCGTGTTCGTCGCCCGCGCCCGCCCCATCGAGGAGCCCCGGTACGCGCGTCGCATTGGTCCGCGCACGTTCTTCGATCTCACGCGGATGACGCAGCACGGCAACTATGAGGGGTGGATCGAGATCGGGGGCGCTCGCGTCGACGTCCGCCCCGAGCGCTTCCTCGGCACCCGCGATCGCTCCTGGGGCGTGCGCCAGATCGGCGCGCTGGACTCGCAGCCGCACGCGCCGCTCGCCGCACCTCAGTTCTACTGGCTTTGGGCTCCGCTCAATTTCGACGACGCCGTCTTTCTCTATGACGTGAATCAGGACGCGAGCGGCGAGACCTGGCATCAGGGCGCGTTTCTCGGCGGTCTCGGCGACGTCGATGCGGAAACGATGGCGTCGTCGTCTTCGCGCATCGTCTTCAAGCCGGGGACGAGACATGCGAAGAGCGCGGAGCTGCGGCTTCGCCGCAAGAGCGGCAGCGACGTGGAGATCCAGCTCGAGCCATCGTACCGTTTTTCGATGTCCGGTATCGGTTACTTTCACCCCGAGTGGGGCCACGGCGTCTACACGGGCGAGGACCGCACCGGCTACGACGTGTACGAGCTCGCTTCGGTAGACGAGACCCAGCCGCTCCACCTCCACGTCCAGGCCTTTTGCCGTGCGCGCCTGCGCGAAAACGGCCGAACGAAAGACGGAGTCGGCGTGCTCGAGCAGCTGATCCTCGGACCGCATGAGCCCTCTGGGCTGCGTGAGCTCCTCGACGGGGCACGCTGAGCGCCGACGGATGAGTGATCTCGGCGCTCGCTTCGCCGCCTATCTCCAGCATCGTTGGCCGCAGGCGTCGAGCGTCGAAGTCGAAACCCTCGAGCGCATCCACGGCGGCGCCTCTCGCGAGACGTATCGCGTGACCGTGCGTACCATCGAAGGCGGCCGGGAAAGCGAGCAACGATTGATCCTGCGACGTGACCCGCCGTCCAGTCTCATCGAGACCGATCGCGCGACGGAGTATCGCGCGTATGAGGCGTTTTACGGCACGCGGGTGCCCGTCCCGCGCCCGCTCTTCCTCGAGACGGACCCGCGCTGGCTCGACCGGCCGTTCTTCGTCATGGAGCAAGTCGTCGACGCCGTTTCGGACGGGCGGCTGCTCGCGCAGACGCCCTACGTCGACCATGTCGAGACCATCGGCGAGCAGAAGTGGCGGATCCTCGGCGAGATCGCGCGTAGCGATCCCGCGAGTCTCGCCACGCGGCTCGAGGCACCCGCGCTCGAGAGTTGCTGGCGGCGCGAGCTCGACTATTGGGAGCGCGTGATCGACGAGGACGAGCTCACCCCGCAGCCGATTGCGCGCGCGGCGATTCGCTGGCTCCGCCGCAGTCCGCCTCCGCCTCCGCGGCGGCTCTCGGTCGTGCACGGCGATTACCGCACGGGCAACTTCCTGTTCGACGCCGAGGGGCGGATCCGCGCCATCCTCGACTGGGAGATGTGTCATCTCGGCGACGCGGTCGAGGACCTCGCATGGGCGCTCGATCCGCTGTGGAGCTGGCCCGACCGCGAGCGTCCCGGCAAGCTGATCCCGCGCGAGCAGGCGCTGGCGATCTGGCAGCAGGCGAGCGGCATCGAGATCGACGCGCGTGCGCTCGGCTGGTGGGAGATCTTCGCTTCGGTGAAGGGCCTCGCGATCTGGATCTCATCCGGCCGAGAATACGCCGACGGCAGGAACCGAGATCTCATCATGGTGCTGGCGAGCTGGTTCCCGACCGCCGTGCACGATCGTGTGCTCGTCGAGCGGCTGGCGCCAACGGGTGGAGTCGACGATGAAGCCTGAGGTCGATTTTGTGCTTCGTTCGATGATGGTGAGTCTCTTGACCGAGGTCGCTCCGGCGGTCGGAGATGGCTACGTGCGGAGCGACGTCGAGGTGATCGCCGGCCTGATGGCCGCCGCGGCCGAAGAGTACGATCGCGCGGCTCACGTTCGCGTCGAGGAGAACGAAGCGATGCGCCGGATCTTTCGGAGCGCTGCGCCCTCGGTACTCGACGCAGGGCTTCGCTCGCGGCTCGAGGCCGCCGCGGCCGAGCGGGACACGAGCCTTCACGTGAGCGACTTGAACGCGGCGAATGACCGGTTGCGCGCGCTGCTCATCGAGCTCCACGCGTTGGTCGAGACGCGCGACGAGGACTGGGCCCGGCGCGCCAACCGTGCGATCTGGGACGGGCTCCGCGAATCGGTGAATCGGCGTGCGATCTCGTTTTGGCCGTTGTGAGAGGCTGCAGGCTGCGGGCTACAGGCTACGGGCAAAGACGCCTTGAGCTTTTCCTGTAGCCCGTAGCCTCTCATCTCCCGTACCGCCCCATCAGCTGCCCTTCGGCGAGGGTCTTCTGCTTCAGCGCCTTCAGAACCGCGTCGCGTTTCGCGCCCGGCTCGAGCTCGAGTGGCGCGGAGAGCGCATAGACTTTGAAGTCGTAGCGATGGTTGCTGCCACGTGGAGGACACGGGCCGCCGTAGCCGATCCTGCCAAAATCGTTCGTACCCTGACGGGTGCCGTCGCCGAGCGAGCCCTGCGTCGGCACGCCTTCGGCGAGTGCCTTGGCTGCGGGCGGAATGTTGTAGATGAGCCAGTGATTCCAGTTGCCGGAGGGCGCATCGGGATCGTCGACGACGATGGCGAAGCCCTTGGCGGCGTCGGGCGCCCCTTCCCAGTGAAGCGGCGGGGAACGGTCGGCGCCGTCGCAGGTGTGGCTCTTGGGGATGAGCATTCCTTCCTCGAATGCGTCGCTTCTCAGCTTGAGGGACATGGCGTCGCCTCCCGAGGCGCTGCTCTGGAAAAGGAGCGCGCCGCAAATGATCGACGACACGAAGAGAAGCGGTAGCTCGCGCATGCGTTGGCCCTCCTGGTTTTCACGCGAAGAACACTCGGCATATAGAAAAAGGTTCGCTTTCTCTGTAGACGGCGACCGCCAGGCGCCACCTCGATGCCCGAGTCCGTCACCGATCTCAAGCGAGCCGCCGAGGAGCGCTACCTGAACTACGCGCTCTCGGTGATCACCTCGCGTGCGCTGCCCGACGTTCGCGACGGGCTGAAGCCGGTCCAGCGCCGGATTCTTTACGCGATGTATCAGAACCTCGGTCTCGCGCCGGGCTCGAAGCCGCGCAAGTCGGCCGCGGTGGTCGGCGAGGTGCTCGGCAAGTATCACCCGCACGGCGACGTGGCCGCGTACGAGGCGATGGTGCGCATGGCGCAGCCCTTCGCGCTTCGCTATCCGCTGGTTCACGGCGAGGGCAACTTCGGCTCGCTCGACGGCGACCGAGCCGCAGCGATGCGCTACACCGCGGTGCGCCTGGCGCGGGTGGCGGCCGCGCTGCTCGAGGACCTCGAGAACGAGACGGTGCCGTTTCGGGCGACCTACGATGCAACGCGCGAAGAGCCGGCGGTGCTGCCCGCGGCGGTGCCGCAGCTATTGATGAACGGCTCGACCGGCATCGCGGTCGGCATGGCCACAAACATCCCCCCGCACAATCTCTCCGAGCTCGTCGATGCGCTCGTGGCGATGATCGACGAGCCGAAGGCGGACACCAAGGCGCTGCTCAAACTCATCAAAGGACCGGATTTCCCGACGGGCGGCGAGATCCTCAACAGCCGCGCCGAGCTGCGCGCGCTCTACGAGAGCGGCCAGGGGGCGATTCGGCTGCGCGGCGAGTACAGAGTGGAGAACCTGCCGCGGGGCAAGCGTCAGATCGTGATCACGTCCGTTCCCTACAACGTGAACAAGGCGCTGCTCGTCGAGGCGATCGCCGAGCACGTGCTGTCGCGAAAGCTTCCGCACGTGATCGACGTGCGCGACGAGTCGACCGACGACGTTCGCGTCGTTCTCGAGCTGAAGAGCGACGGCTCGACTGACGGTCGTCAGTCGAGCCCGGAGCTGGTAATGGCGTACTTGTACAAGCACACCGAGCTGTCGACCACGTTCAACGTCAACTTGACGTGTCTCGTGCCGACGGCGAACCCGCTGGTCGGACAGCCGGCGCGACTGTCGCTCGCCGAGATCTGCCGCCACTTCCTCGATTTTCGCCTCGAGGTGGTGACCCGCCGGCTCGATCACGAGAAGCGGAAGCTGGACGAGCGCTTGCGCATCCTCGACGGCTTCGCGAAAATTCACGCCGACCTCGACCGCGCGCTCAAGATCATTCGCAGCGCCGAATCGCGCGCCGATGCGGCGACGAAACTGATGGCGGCCTTCCAGCTCGACGCGGTGCAGGCGGACGCGATCCTCGAGATCCGCCTCTATCAGCTCGCCCGGCTGGAGATCTCGAAGATCCAGAAGGAGAGAAAGGAGAAGCGCGAGCGGCTCGCCGAGATCGAGGATCTCTTGAAGAAGCCGAAGCGGCGCTGGTTGATCATCCGCGAGGAGCTGGCGCGGGCGAAGACCGACTACGGCGACAAGCGCCGCACGATGATCGCCCAGGGCGAGGAGCTGTCCTACGACCCCGAAGCGTACATCGTCCACGAGGAGACGACGGTCGTCGTCTCACGCGACGGTTGGGTGAAGCGGGTTCGCGAGCTCAAGGGCCCTGCTTCGACCCGTCTCCGTGAAGGGGATGCGCTCTTCCAAGCGCTTGCGGCGAGCACGCGCGACCGCATCGCGTTCTTCTCGAGCTTCGGTGGTCTCTACGTCCTGCCGGTCAACCAGCTGCCGGCGACGACGGGTTATGGGGAGCCGATCCAGTCGCTCGTCAAGCTCGCCGACAACGAGCGCCTGACGACGGTCTTCGCCGTTCGCGCGGACAAGAGCCGGGCGGAGGCAACCAAGGGTCAAGGCGAGCTCTTCACGCCGACCGCTGAGGAAGGGGAGAGCTACCTCGTGGCCACGGCTCGCGGATTCGGCTTCCGGTTCACGCCGGACCTGAGTGAAACCACCCGGGCCGGGCGGAAGGTGGCGCGAGTCTCCGAAGGCGACGCGGTGGTGTCGGTCTCGGCGATTCGCGGCAAGCAAGTCGTCTGCGCCGCGGCGCACGGCAAGATGCTGCGTTTCGGGCTTGCGGAGGTGCCCGAGCTCTCGGGGGCGGGTAAGGGCGTCTATCTGATGCGCCCGGGAGGTGACGACGATCGCATCGTCGGGGCGCTCGCGCCCGCGAAGGGCGAGGCCGTGATCGTCACCACGGCCGAAGGTGCCGAGCGCAAGCTGTCGATCGATCACATCCCCGAGGGCAAACGTGCCGGCAAGGGACTCAAGGTCGTCAAGCGCGGGCAGATCGCGGGAATCCGGGTAGAATGAACAAGGGGTCACGGGCGACTACGGGCTACAGGAAAGGCCTTCGCGATGTCTTTTCCCGTAGCCCGTAGCCTGTAGCCAAAATTCCGATGGCCAAATCCAAATACACCGCGGCCGACATCACGGTCCTCGAAGGTCTCGAGCCGGTGCGCAAGCGCCCCGGGATGTACATCGGCGGCGTCGACTCGGCCGGTCTGCATCATCTCCTCTGGGAGATCGTCGACAACTCGGTCGACGAGGCGATCAACGGCTACGCCGATCGCATCACCGTGACCATTCACAAAGACGGCGGATCGGCTACGGTCTCGGACAACGGACGCGGCGTTCCCGTCGACGTTCACGAGAAATACCGCAAGCCGGCGCTCGAGCTGATCCTCACCACGCTCCACGCCGGCGGCAAATTCGAGGCCAAGAGCTACCTCCACTCGGGCGGCCTCCACGGCGTCGGTGCATCGGTCGTCACGGCGCTCTCCGAGGAGATGATCGCCACGGTCAAGCGGGACGGCGGCGAATGGCAGCAGGCGTTCTCGCGCGGCAAGGCCAAGACCAAGCTCCGCCGTCTCGGGGCGGCACGCGGCAGCGGCACGACGATCTTCTTCCGCCCCGACCGCGAGATCTTTCCGAAGGTCCAGTTCGACGCCAAGACGATCGCCGAGCGGCTCGAGGCCAAGGCGTACCTCCATCGCGGGCTGACGGTCGTCTTCGAAGACGAGGCCCACGGCGAGAGCCACAGCTATCGCTACGAGGAGGGCGTGCGCGCCTACCTCGCCAAGCTGCTCGCCGAACGGGGCCTGCAGCCCGTCGGCGGCGAGCTCTTCTACGCGGAGCGCACGCAGGAGTCCGAGCGCAGAGGGTTGCCCGAGCTCGAGTGCGTGATGGCATGGACCGAGGCCACGGACGAGACGTTTCTCTCGTTCGTGAACAGTATTCCGACCACCTCGGGGGGGACGCACGAGAACGGGCTCAAATCGGCAGTCGTCAAGGCCGTGCGAAACTATCTGGAGATCCATAACCTCGTGCCGCGCGGCCTGACGATCGCTCCGGAGGACGTGCGCGAGGGAATGGTCGCGATCCTCTCCTGCTATTTGACGTCGCCGCAGTTCCAGGGACAGACCAAGGAGCGTCTGAACAATCCCGAAACCCAGTCGGTGGTCGACGGCGCGGTGCGCACCGCGCTCGAAAATTATCTGCTCGCCAACCGCACGGTGGGCGATGCGATCGCGGCGCGCGTCGTGCTCGCCGCCAAGGCGCGCAGCGCCTCGCGCGCCGCGCAGCAGGTCGCTCGCAAGGGCGCGGTGTCGCATCGGCTGAATCTTCCCGGCAAGCTCGCCGACTGTTCGTCGACCGACCCGACCGAGTGCGAGATCTTCATCGTCGAGGGCGACTCGGCGGGCGGATCGGCAAAGCAGGGGCGCGATCGCGCCTTCCAGGCGATCTTGCCGCTGCGCGGCAAGGTGCTGAATGCGGAGCAGGCATCGACCGAGAAGGTGCTCTCGAACAAGGAGCTTTCGGACCTGGTCTCCGCGCTCGGCTGCGGGACCGGCAAGACGTTCGACGTCGCCAAGCTCCGCTACGGCAAGATCTGCCTCCTCATGGACGCCGACTCCGACGGCAATCACATCTGCACGCTGCTGCTGACGTTCTTCTACCGCCATCTGCCCGAGCTGATCACCGCGGGCTACGTCTACATCGCTCAGCCGCCGCTCTATCGCGTGGACATCGGAAGAGAGACACACTGGGCGCTCGACGACGGGGAAAAGGACAAGCTCCTCGCTCGAGCCGACGGCAAGTCGATCTCGGTGACGCGTTTCAAGGGACTCGGCGAGATGAATCCGCAGACGCTCAAGCAGACGACGCTCGATCCGAAGCGGCGGACACTGCTGCGCGTGACGGTCTCCGATCGCGCCGCGACCGACGAGACGATCCAGCGCCTGATGGGCCGCGACGTGCAGCCGCGCTTCGAGCTCATCATGGAGCGAGCGCCGCGGGTGGACGAGCTCGATATCTGAGCGGTACCGGATCGCGCTCCTTCCAGGCGACGGCATCGGCCCGGAGCCGACGGACTCCCGCCCGCCTACGCGTGGGAGGGCGCGGCCTCACGGGCGTGGGCTCGCTGGCGACGCTTTCCGTTCGTAGGCTCGGCGGAGACTTCGAGCGGGGTGAGCTCCGCAAGCTCACGAAACGAGCGCTCGACGTCCAGGACGAAGTCGTGGAGATCGGGAATGAGATCCCAGTCGGCGGTGAATCCCCAGCAAAGCTTGCCCGCATAGCTGAACAGCACGATGCCGAGGCAGAGGTTGTCCGCCAGCGGCACCAGACCGTAGTTGTCGAGCATGCGCGCGCCGAGCAGGTAGAGGGGTACCTGCGGGCCTGGCACGTTGGTGACGACGAGATTGAACGGCAGACGCCGCGTGGCCAGCTGGGCTCCGAGTGACAGCAGGGTCGAGGGTGTCCATTCACCAACCGCCGTCAAGACCTCCGCGCCGAGCGCCTGCTTCGAGTCCTTGAGCGCGGCGGTGGTTTCGCGAATGCGGTCGAGCCGCCGGCGAGGGTCACGCTCGTCGAGCGGCATCGGCACCATCCATGCAGAGACGCGGTTGCCGAGCTTGCCACGCTCTTCCGCGGCGCGGACGCTGACCGGTGCCATGACGCGGAAATCGAGGTGTTCGGGATGAACTCGACGACGCTTGAGAAAGCGGCGGACGGCGCCGGCGACCGTGGCCAGAACGACGTCGTTCAAGGTGCCCCCGACGACGTTCTTGACGTCCTTCACGCGAGCGAGGTCCATCGCCAGCCAGTCGAAACGGCGGTGCGGACCAATCGGCTGGTTGAGTGGCGTCGACGAGGGAGGCCGGAGGCTCGCACCGAGCGTGTCGCGCACCGCGCGAAGCCGAGCGCGCAGGTCCGAGCGTGGGTCGCGCGCCTGACGCGTGACGTCCTGCAGGTTTCGACCGAGCTCGAAGGGGAGGGCGGCGTAGCGGTAAGCGGCGTCGCGCAGCAGGTCGAACGATGTGGGTTCGGGTCGCGGAAGCCAATCGGGCGCCGGCTCGAAGGAGTCGACGGGATCGGGCCGTAAGAGCACGTTCAGTAGATCCACGCTCGACATGCCGTCGACCATGCAGTGATGGATCTTGGAGATCACCGCAAACCTGTCGCCACCCTCGAGGCCCTCCACGACCCACATCTCCCAGAGCGGCTTCGAGCGATCGAGGTGCTGCGCCATGATGCGTGCAGCGAGGCGTTTCAGCTGGCGCTCGTCCCCTGGTCGCGGCAGCGCCGCGTGTCGGACGTGGTAATGGATGTTGAAGTAGGCATCGTCGATCCACACGGGATGGTTCTCGATGGGGATGAACGCCAGGCGCTGGCGGTAGCGCGGGATCAAGTGGAGCCGCGAGTTCACGTAGCCGCGGATGCGATCGATGTCGATGCCACCTTCCGGTGTGCGCAACGAGCCGACTTCGTATGTCGCCGTTCCCGCCACATGCATCGGCGTATTCGGACCTTCCATGATGAGGAAGGAGTTGTCGAGGAAGCTCAGGCGCTCGTACGCGCACTGTGACATGACGGAGTCCTCCTTTTCCGCGAGGGACACAACCCCGACTTCTACCGCCGCCGACCGCGGATAGGAAGGGGGGGGATCTGCAGAACCGCGGGCGAGTCTGCACTGCTCGGCCGGAGCCGGGATCGCGGCCAGCGGGAGCGATCGGTGACGGAGCCTCCCAGCTCGCAGCGGCAGCCGCCGTCCTCAAGATTGTCAGTTTGTAAACGCGGCGATCTTCCTCTAAGCAGAACCGCAGGTCTGGAGGTGCGCTATGGTGAAGCCGTGTTTGCGGATCTCGTTGCTCGGGATCGCGCTCATTGTAGCGTTCAGCGTGAGGCTCGGACGAGCCGAAGAGCCCTCCCCCGAGGAGATCCTGAAGCGCTATCTGAATGCGATCCAGAATCAGCAGTTCGACAAGGCGTACGAGGTCGTTTCCAATGCCATGAAGACCGACCGCAAGAGCGGACAGGTGAAGTCGAAGGAGGTATGGGCGAAGGAGCAGCAGTACATCTTCGCCTTCTCGGAGGCGAAGATCTTCGACTTCAAGGTCCTGCCCGGGAAACAAGAAGGTGACAAAGCGCTGGTGCCGAACATCCTCTCCTCCCAAGACAAGTTCTTAAACCAGCTCGGCGTGGAGGAGTACGAGCTCTACACGCTGGTGAAGGAGGACGGGGGCTGGAAGGTCGACCGGCAGGAGGAGGTCGTCGAGCCCGCCGACATGGACAAGTGGTTTCCCAAGAAGAAGTGAAAAGGACGTTTCACGGCTTTGGGAGTCTTGCGGTCCGACGTGTTCGTCAAAACTGCGAAAGCGGTGAAACGTCCCCACCGTAACTGCTGGAATTCCTTGACACTCGGAAGGGCAGTTTGTTAGGGGGGGGGGCGAAATTTTCAATCGAAT
>Ga0315278_10000997_pt1 | contig 24456 bp, 23 predicted proteins | sample YL17G06_0_MG_FD_203880 | JGI IMG/M metagenome (GOLD analysis project Ga0315278, IMG submission 203880) | Sediment microbial communities from Yellowstone Lake, YNP, Wyoming, USA - YL17G06_0 | ecosystem: Environmental > Aquatic > Freshwater > Lake > Sediment | place: USA: Wyoming | collected... | reverse complement strand
CAGCCCCAACGATGCTCGATCCGGCCATACAACCGATCCCGTAAGTGGAATGCAGCGCAGCAAGTAGACGTGCCTGCAGCGCTTGCGGCGATCCTTCGACCACCAGGATCGTCGCCAGAGTGCCTAGCGCCGTCACGGCGACCCCGATCAAGGCAGCCAGGACCAATAAGCCAGCGAAACCGGCGACCGCCTGTGCCCACAGCCCTGCTACCGCACCCACGCCGCCGATCGTCAGCAGCAAGACACGCTCCGACCAGCGATTTAAAGCCCAAATCATCGCCAGCGTGGCCAATGCGGCCGCCGCATGGCCCACCGCGAAAAACGATGCGGACTCGGTAAACTCGAGGTGCAGTGATTGCATCACCGGGGGCAACAATGGGCCGCGAATGACGTCATAGTATGCCGAGGCTAGCTGGCTAGCGAAACCACCGAGGACAAAGCTCCATATCAGTCGCGACGGCGCCGCAGGCCCGGGCTTTGCATTGATGCTCATGGTCTGGCGTTCCGCCTTGGCGCGATTGAAAAGGGCAACCTTTGCAGTATATGGTTAGCTTCGTCAAGGCGCCATGATAGAAGCGCCCGAGGGCTTTGTTGCATAAATCCTGCCCTCCTGCCTTCCCGCACTCCCAGCCGCACGGAATAAAGCCGCTGCCCAAAAACTGGGAGGCCGGGAAGACTGGAGGGCAGGATTTATGCGACAAGGCCGCGCCCGAGCAAGCAGGTCCGCAGGGACCTAGACAGCCACAGGAGCCCCCGGATGACCCCCAAGCCTCCCCCACTCACGCCAAGTGTCGCCGCGGCCGGCGGCAGCGCCGACGCGGTCATCCAAATCCGCGACCTGCACAAGGCCTATGGCACCCAGGCGGTCTTAAAAGGAATCGACCTCGATGTCCGCAAGGGCGAGCGCATCATTATCTGCGGGCCATCAGGCTCGGGTAAATCGACCCTCATTCGCTGTATCAACGGCCTTGAGTGGGCCGACCAGGGCAGCGTCACGGTCGGTGGTAGAGCCTTGACAGCGACCTCGAAGCAGCTGGGTAGCATTCGTGCCGACGCTGGGATGGTCTTTCAGCAGTTCAATCTCTTCCCGCATCTGACCGTCCTAGAAAATCTTTGTTTAGCCCCCGTCTGGGTCCGCCACCTACCTAGAGGCGAAGCGGAACAACGCGCCCGGCTCTATCTGCAGCGGGTGAATATCCCCGAGCAGGCGGACAAATATCCAACCCAGCTATCCGGTGGCCAGCAGCAGCGCGTGGCCATTGCGCGCGCACTATGCATGCAGCCGAGCATCATGCTTTTTGACGAGCCGACGTCGGCGCTCGACCCGGAGATGATCAAAGAAGTTCTCGACGTCATCGTCGAACTTGCTAGCTCCGGCATGACCATGCTTTGCGTCACCCACGAAATGGGCTTTGCCCGCAAAATCGCTGACCGGGTCCTCTTTATGGACGGTGGTGAAATCGTCGAGAGTGCGCCCCCTGAGGCTTTTTTCACGGCGCCAGCGACTGACCGAGCGCGGCGCTTCCTCAGTCAGATTTTGCTTTAGGACCCTTCGCTGCTAAAAAGCGTGAGCACCTTCACGCCTCGCTTGCAGTTCACCGGTGGATTTGCTTACACTCAATAGAGAACGCCTCGCTGCTGGAAGGCGGCCTGTGGTCACTCGGACTCGCGCTCAATCGACGAAAGCTACTTAGGAAGTTACGCTCGATTGACGGAAGGTTCGTTGGCCAGATCTGTAACTGAAGCGGCGGGCGTTTTTTAAACACACCAGAACCACGGATTTTCCGACTCAAAGGAGACTCTCATGCGTCCGATGATAAGCCGCGCCTTGCTCGTAGCCAGCCTGATCCAGGGCAGCTTTGTCCTAGCTGGATCCCTAGCGACCTCGGCCCTCGCGGCAACGGATAAGATCACCTTCACCAACAAGATCGAGAATGGCAAGAAGGTCTGGGAGCCAAACACCGCCAGCGTCAAAGCAGGCGACAAAGTCGAGATCACCCTGGTCAATACCTTGGCCGATCCCCATGGTTTCGAGATCAAGGACCTCGGCCAAAAGGTCGTGGTCGGCCCCAAAGAAACCAAGACCCTGACCTTTGACGCCACCAAGGCCGGGACCTTCAAGTTCAACTGCCAGCTGCATCCCGCGCATGTCGGCGGCGAGATCACCGTCAAGTGAAGCGCAGCCTAGAGTGACCCTGGGGTCGGCTTGAACATCTGCGTTCCGTCCGACAGCGGCGCTCCTTGGTGGGGTTTGCCTGGCCAAAAGATCTCTAAGCCATCGTCTTTGATGGTGCCGACCGCGATTCGCCCATCATCTAGACGCAGGGCGACTCTGCCCGCATAAAAATCGTAGGATCCATCTTTGATCGTCCGTCGCCGTGCTTGATCACCCTTTTCCTTGGCCCACCCATTGATCTTCAGCGGATAAAAGTCGGTGACTTGCTCGGACAAATTCGCAGTAGCCGCTAAGTCGAAGTCCCAATTACCCCCCGTGTAAGCATGGGATAATTTGTGCATGGACTTGAGACTTGCGGCTAGGGCTGGGACTAATTTGACTTGTAGTTCAATCGAGCCGATACGGCCGCGGGTTTTCGAATACCAGGTTCCGACGATGCGGCTATCGTCCCATTCATCGATGACGACAAAGACTTCCCCGTCACCGTCTAGCAGGAGCGGCCCCGTTCCGCTCCACGAAAGCGGGTTAAAGCGATAGGCGATCAGCTCACTGGAGTCGCCCTCGCCGAAGTAAGCGCTGGCCACACCGGAGACCTGCAGCTTGGCCGCCACCGGATGTGCAGCCGCAGCTTGTAGGGCTCGCTCGACCTGCAGATTAAGCGCGATCAATTGATAGGTGTCGGTCAGCTCATGGTGCAAATAGCCGTAAAAGGTGCCAGGAAGGTGCGCAGGAGTTGTCGACGACGGTGACTTGGCAAGGTGCTGGGTGCGAGCATAGCCGCCCGTATCACCGTGTGGACCTTCCAGGACGCCGTAGGGTGAGATCGCGGCTGCACTGAGTAGGCATTCGCCACAGCGGAGTTGATCTTTGAGGACGGAACAAACCAACTTGTCCGGGCCAAGCCCAAGGACGATGCTGCCGTTCAATGGGTCATAGGTGCCGGTGTTGTAGGCCTTTTTCAAACAGGGTTGATCGTTGGAGCAGACCCCGGCACCAGCCTGCAATAGCCGCCCCGTGAGCACGACACCGCCAAACAGGGCTCCCGTTTCGTTGCGCCAGCGACTGGACTCAACCTGCAAACCCGAAACATGATCGGGGCAGATGCCGCTATAGCTAGCCGTCGCGGCCGGCAACAGCGGCAATGTGGGGTCGCTGCTTTCATCTGAACCAGAAGAACGGTCCAGGTGTACGGCAAAATCAACGCTGGCCTTATCGGTGGCCGACGTCAAGGTGCCACTGAATGCACCCGGCGTCGCCTGGATTTTGGTCAAGGCGATTCCAGTCGGCAACCCTGCCCAGTCAAATCTGGCGTTCGACCGGTTGTAGCTGAGGTCGCTGACATAGACCGAGCCATCATCTGGGCCACCCAGGTTGCCTGCAGCGAAGCGTAGAATTGCGCGGTAATGAACCACGCCGGAGACTTCGCCAAGGCGGACGAGGTGCATGACCGTCGCTAGCTTAGCCGCAACCTGCTCGGGCTTGGCGAAGCCGACATAGCGCCCAGTGGACGGGGCGGCATCTAGGACCTCTGCGGGAGCCTGCGCCGGCTCGGAGCCACGCGAAAAGGTCCGACAGGCGGCAGTAAAAGAGCCAAATAGCGACAAAAAAAACGTCAAACCTAGTAGGTTACGCATGCAAAAACGCCTTCACGGTGGGCATAGGAAGCGATCAATAGGAGGCATCCTCCTATTTTATGCCCACGACCGGCGTTCGTCGATCATGTCAGCGGCACAGTCGCCACTTTTTGCGCCTTCTCGTACTCTTCCAGCGCCTTTGGCAGTTGCTCTTCGAGGGCGGCGGCTCGCTTGGCCGAGTCCGGATGCGTGCTCAGAAACTCCAGCGGGGCGCCGCCCAGCTTGTCCATGCGCAGCCAAAGGTCGATGGCTTCGCGTGGGTCATAGCCAGCTCGAGCCATATAGATCAATCCAAGGGTGTCGGCCTCTGACTCCTGCAGTCGACTAAACGGCAGGGTCACGCCGACCTGTGCCCCGACTCCCAGGGCCGCCAAGGTCAGTTGCTTCTTCGCTGAGTCCGCCATCAGCGCATCGACGGACAGAAGGGCGCTCGACAGCAGCAGCTGCTGCGACATCCGTTCACCGGAATGGTGGGCAATCGCATGGCCCATCTCGTGGCCGAGCACCGCTGCCAAACCAGCATTGGTTTTGGCGACGGGTATCATCCCAGTGTAGACGCCGACTTTACCACCGGGCAAACAAAAGGCATTGACCTGCTCGCTGTTAAACAGGGTGAACTCCCAGTCCAGAGACTTGCCCGTCGCAGCGGCCACCCGCTGAGAAATCACCAGCATCTCTTGAGTCTGCGTCGAACTAGTCGAGACCGGATCCTTCTGCTTCATCTCCGCGTAGGCGCTGGCGCCTAAAGAATCCATGTAGGCATCTGGTAGGGGCATCAATTGCTTGCGGTTAGTACCTTCAACCGTCGAGCAACTACTGATGATGCTCATGAGACCCAGACCCAACGCCGCATGTAACTTACTGAACATCGCCTTGTCCTCCTGACGCCGGCTCGACGGCTAGGCGTCAAAGTGTCAAGGCGTCAGAACATGCCTATCTCAGCCTAGTCCTGAGCGTCAATGGGCGGAGCATTTTCACCAATCTAGCCGCCTACCTTCTTTGTTGGGGCATAGGCAACGATCTTTTGTAGCGTGCCAGAATTGGTCGCTCCGATCGGCGGAGCTTCGTGGACGATATGACCCTGCAGCTGACTTACCGTCACCTCATGTGCCGCCAGACTCTTTTGAATAGCGCTGAAATCATGCCGCCTAGCGCGGCGCATCTCCTCGCCCTTAATCAATTTTGCCGGTCCGGTCTCTTGTCCGGCCTTAGCTTGAATCACCGGCAAGCCGTCGGTCCCTTCATCCGGCGGGGCGACTTGGGCCTCGACCAGCTCCAAGCTCTTGCCTGAGTGTTCAAGGCGCCGCCAACCACCGTTTGCCGTCTGGACGTACAGGTTGGCCGCACGAGCCTCACGGAAGTTTTTGGTGACCTGATCTCTGGCCTGGCGGCGCTCAAGAAAGTGCTTGGTCACCAGATCCCTGTAATGGCCCGCCACGTCACCGCTGACCTTGGCATAGCTGGCGCCGCGAATTTTCACCGGTAACAGTTGGTGATTTGCACTAGTCGCAAAGACATGGGTGGCGCGCCACTGCTTAAACGCGTCGATTTTGCGATGTTTAGGCGCATCGGCAGCCACTGCGGCAACGTGCTCGGGTGACTTTCCATGCCCCTTTAGAGGGGCAAATCCATGATTGGGCGTGGGTGCAGCAAGGTTATTTTGACGCCATTCCCTATGTCCTTTGAGGGTCTTGTCTTGTTTTGGGTGATTGACCTGTGCTGTCACCAACTCGGGACTCTCCCCGCGTGGGTGGCCGCGGTCTGAATGAACAAAGCCACCGTTCGGCACCGTGAGCAATTGGCGTGATGCATGGTTCTCAAGCGCATCCTTCTGCCGCCTTTTAATGAGTGGCAGAAAGAGCGCAGCAGCCGCGGCCTCGGGCATCTGACCCATTCCTTCGGAATGGACCATCCCGCCATTGGGGGTGATGATCAAGCTCTTTTCTTCATGCCAGGTGCGCGCCAAATTGTGGCGAAGCTCCTCCTTAGGCCACTGAACTTTGGCGGTGATTCGCTCTAGCTGCTGCCCTGGCACGTGATGGACCTGGGTGATGCCGCCATTTGGCAAGGTGATGTACAAATGATCTAGACGCCAAATTGCATGGCGTTTAGTTATCTCACTTCGCGCTTGCCTAGATAGGGCACCGGTGACCGCTTCAAGCGGCTGGCCACTGTGCTTCACCCGGACAAAACCGTGGATGTCATTCGGCAAAAACAGATTGTCCAGGCGCCACTCGTGATGATTATGCGTCATCTTTGCCCGCAACTGCCACATGATATCGCCAATGACCGACTCGACATGGTGGCCGCCATGCTTCACTTTTACGAGACTATGTGTGTCGGTCTCCAGGTAGAGATTATCCAAACGCCAGGCCAGAGATTTTGCCCGCATCTCCAACCCGGCCTTAATGCGGCGCAACGTATGCTCGTGCAAGACGATCCCGGATTTGCGACCATGCTCGCGTATCTGCTTGAAGATGATCTGCTGTAGGTGACGGGCCTTGGTCTGGCCGCTGATACGCTTTTGCAGTAGCTTAAAGACTTCAAGAAAGAAGTGCTGGCGGCGCAGGACTTCGTTGACCACCCAAGCCAATTCGAAGGCCGCACGGTCCTCGCGCACCTCGCGGTGCCAGTTCGCTATATAGCCGACTTCGGCACGCTCCCTAGTCTCTCGCAACCAAAGCCGCTGCATCGCCGCGTCAGTCATCAACATCAGCGAGCGATCTTTCGGCGGCGCAACGAGTCGCGCATCGCGCACAAGCGCCGCCGGATAGGCGGGCAAGGGAGGCTGAAACGGATGAGCGCGCAAAGCCGGCTGAACTAGGTTTGCGGGATTCGGCAAATCGTAACTCTTATTACTGACGTGCTCATAGGGCTGCAAGATAAGGTCGTGCACGTGGCCGAAGATGTCGCGGGATCTCGGTGCGGGAATACGGCTCAATCGAAACCCTCCGGCGCGGGGTGCGCCAGGTAGGGATCGGCATTTTTGCTAAAAACTTAACTTCTATTATTTATAATCTGATTTCAATGAGTTAGGTATCTACGCGGGCTTTGTTGCATAAACCCTGCCCTCCGGCCTTCCCGGCCTCGCTGTTTCTGGGCAGCTTTATTCCAAAAACTGGGAGGACGGGAAGGCCGGAGGGCAGGGTTTATGCAACAAAGCCATCTACGCGCACAGCGCTACACATCGTCCTCGTGGGCCGTGTTTCCTCGGCTGCTCTCAAGATATCTGCTATAAGGTGGCCGTTAAGGCTCACGAAGGGACCCAACCTATGAAATCAAGAACGTCCACTCAGCACTCGCATACCGGCTTCGATGTGCCTATGGCGCTTCTTTTGATGGCCGCACTTACCTTGGGGCTATGCTGCGGATGCGGCGGCGTGCGTAGCCGACAAGTTTCGCCGGCCACCGTTTCGTCCCATGCGGCCTATGTCGATGACGCTGGTCCGACACCTCCGGGCGCTAATGGCCTAAAGGTTTGGCAGGCTTCGCTATGGGACTTGCGTCAACTAATCGGCATGCAAACGGATGATCATGCACCCCAGGATCCGGATGATCTAGAAGTTCTCCTAAACCGTCTTAAAGATGAACGACTCACCGTCCTACATGCCGACGCCTTGGCGCATGTCGTCTTGGATAGCCTAGAGCTGCAAAAGATCGGCGGAGCGATCACGGACTTTCTTGGTCTCGCTGACATCCTCTGGCAAGATCGCGAAGCATCGTTTCGCACCGCCCATGCCGCCGTCTATGAAGAGGACGTCCGAAGCCTTCACGCGGCACGTCAGACGGTCAATCAATTTGTGCAGGCGCTGCACCCGGGTCTAGCCACCCTAAGTGCCGATAAACTCCGTCAAGCAGCGAAGGGCTCTGGAATCGTCGTCGGTGTATTTGATTTGTTCGACGACGATCTGCTCGCCAAACAGCGTCATGATTACGGCTCAGCACTGATTGAGCCGGTATCCCGCCTAGGCAACCCACCGAGACTCGACCACGGCAACGCGGTGATCGATACCATTCTATCGCTGGCGCCGGCCGTCACCATTGTGCCAGTCAGTGCCGATGCTGCACACTATAACAATGGATTCGCAGCCCTATCGTCCCGCGACGACATCGCCATCATCAACATCAGCCGAGGCTTCGCCGTCGACAGTGATGGCACGCTAAACACCGCTTTTACACAACAGCTCCAGAGCATCGTCAAGAGCAAGATCATCACCAAGGCCATCGGCAACACGGGCACTGATCTAAGCAATAACCTTACCGAAGTACGCCGCGCCGCGCATCTTGGGTCGGTCGGGTCGCTCGCCAGCTATGATCTGGCGCTCATTCGTCAGGTATTGGCCACCGTGTCCGCGACCGAGTCGCCGGGATCGTCCGCCGACTTACTACTTCTTGCCATCAATGTCGGCCCCTTTGCCGACCGCCTCGCTCTTAGCGCCACCATCCCTGGGGACAGTGACCGCGCTCAAGACCGCAGCTTTGGTTTGCCGGCCGATGGTGTGTACGCTGCCTCCACGGCAGAGTTTGTATCGGGCAGTTCATTTGCCGCACCGATGCTCGCCGGTCTGAGTGCTCTACTATTGGACGCCGCCCACCAGGATCATCCAAACGAAGATCCCCGGTGCCAGCGGCGTGCAGTCACCGAGGCACTCAAGGCCACAGCCGATCGGACCGGACTGCTGCGCGGTGAAGTGGGGCGCGGTGTGCCCCGTGGTGACGCCGCCTGGCATGCCTTAACATCCTGTATTCCTCGCTAAACAAGGGTCGACAAGGCGCATCAGGCGGACCACTAGACAAGGCCGCCTGGTTTAAAAAAGCATTGTTCTTGCACAACAAATGTACTCTATCGCTGACGCAACTTTGGGCTGGCACAGCGATGGTGGTGGAAGCGCGGGGCATGGCGTTATGCAAAGGCTTCTTGCAAGAGGCCGCAGCAAATGACGTCATCGGGGCTATGGAGCCGACAGCATTTACCGAGGTTCCCACTGCAGTCCATCATCAAGCTTGATGGCCACCAGATAAAGTGGAGCCCCCGCTTGGTTGGTCCTAATTCGGGACTATTTAGCTTCGTACATTTCATGGGTCTCTAGGTGGCCACGAGTTACCAGGACGGCCCACTGCTCCCCGTCCGGACGACGGCTTCGCTCCATGGCGAGCAGAGGTCTGCACCCGCCGAAGCGACGCGCCAGCTCATCGACCAGGGTTTCTAGTAACTCCGCCCCGTCGAGCTTCGGGAGCGCCTCATCAAGCCAAGAGCCCATGATATGGACACCGCCGTCCACGGTCTGATAGACAATCCCGCCTTTATCCCGGCCGCCGTCAGCATAGATCAGGGTGTTAAAGTACCCATAGCCGTCACGCTCCAATCGACCGTCACGAATCTCTGAGGCAAGCTGTGTTTTAAATGGGTTCGGCATAACCTTCCACAATCATCCTCGGCCAGAACTGGTCACCGGCGCTTGTGTAAGCGGTAGGATCAACAAGCACAGAGCCGCAGCGGTGTAAACTTAGCACCTCAGCGACTAGTCGTCTACCAATGCCTCCGCGTTGCAAAGACGGTGCTACCCAGATCCCGATGACTTGAACACGCTCTAAGCCGCGACAAGGGATATGCTTAAAGGCAATCCAGCCGACTTCATCGCCGACCCTGCATCAAATCAAACTGGCTGCCAATCGGCACCAGATACCATTCGCGTCGCCCTTACAAAGGAACATCCAATCATCTCGCGGGACAAAGCATGAACTGTCTCACATCCCCCTCAGTCTTGGGACGGCCACTGTCACGCATCCCGATTTGGGCTTTACAAAGCAAATCCCGATCTCTTCCGGAACTTTGACTTTCTGTTGCGATTCGAACAGGACATGTTTGCGCAAAAACAGCCCAGCGGGAATCCGAAACGCGCCACCCAGCAAGTGCTCCTCTTCGAAACCCAAATTCGAGTATTGGACGTCATCATGTTCCTTTGAGATCCGGCGACCAACAGACATACCACCAGCACCCAGGGCAGTAGCAGCGCCGGCAACCGCCGCCGGACTGCTACCACTTCCTTTGGCAATCGCCAACCCGCCGACCCCCCAAACCCCATCCCGATCCCTCTAGAATAATAGACACCTCTGTTTCGGGATGGGGATCCGCTGCGCTGGGATGGGGACTAAGGGATCGGGGACCAGGGCGCCGGACTGGTTTCACGCAAAAGGCGAGATTTCTGCTGGCGTCGTGGAGGGTATGAACAACAAAGTGAAAGTGACTACCAGAAAAGCCTACGGCTTTAGAAGCTACCGAGCCATAAGTCTTGCGCTATATCACAATCTTGCCGGGCTGCCCGAGCCAGAGTTTACCCATAGATTTGGCTGACGAGGCAAAAAATCTTCGTCGAACAGATACAGCTTCTCAAGACTCACCTCACGAATGGTTGTCATCGCGCCTATAAAGATATCGTACGGAATGCAATCGCTATGCCAACAGGTCCTATTGTCTCAATACCAAGCTAGTCCTTGGTTCTGAGGAATGGGGATATCGTAGACGTCGGTAAAGCAGGTTTGATCACATTGTTTGTTGGCGACAGATGTGGATTCGAGGATACACTCAGAACATCGTCATCCATCAATTCACGCAACAGAGTCACTGTTCATGCCAGCAAAACTAATAGGCTTGCTTTTGCAACTGGCTACCGTACTTATAGCGTTGGAGGGATGTATGTCTGTTAACACTCCCAAATACGATATCGTCAGCAGTGACGACAGCATCGAAGTGCGTCGTTACGAACCACTGATCGTCGCCGAGACCAAAGTCACGGGCGCATTTGGCGACGCCGCGAATATTGGCTTTCGTCGACTCGCCAACTACATCTTTGGCGGCAACAAGGCGCAGACAAAGATCGCCATGACCGCCCCCGTAGCACAGACTGCGTCGAGCGAGAAGATTGCGATGACGGCACCAGTCGCACAATCCGAGGTTGATGGCGCCTTCGTCATCGCCTTTACGATGCCCGCGGGTTACACGCTGGCCACCCTGCCCATACCGAACGATCCGTCCGTGACGCTACGGGCGGTTCCAGCGCAACAGGTCGCTGCTATACGCTTTTCGGGCTTTTGGAGCGAATCGCGATATAAGGAGCATCTGACCATACTCCAAGATTGGATGCGAGCACACGGTCTCACCCCGGCTGCTCCACCTACTTGGGCGCGCTATAATCCGCCTTGGACTCCGTGGTTTCTACGGCGTAATGAGATCTTGATCGATATCAGGTGAATCACGACCTGGGCGTCACTAACTAGCTTTGCGCATTGATCTCTCCTTGTATGGCGTAGCTTCTGCTCAGACATTGGTCGATTGGATGCATCACCTTAGATTAGGCCGGCGCAGAACTGTTCATACGAACACACACGAATGCCATAGGCTGCATATTCTATGTCGACGGGCTGACTGACGAGTTGAAAGCTGAACGTTGGCTTGAGAGCCTCGGTAAATTTTATCAACGCCGGGGTTGGTGTCTTTGCTCCGCTCTTGCATTCGACCAGAAGCCAAACTTTGCCGTCACGGAGGACGCAGAAATCGACTTCTTGCTTTTCTTTGGTGCGGATGAAGCGCAAATCAAACTCACCCGAGGCGCTGTCGGTCCAAAACCGACAGGCCTTACGCAGATGCAAAGCTAGTCCACATGGCCGAAGTTGCCAGTGACTGACCCGAATGGCACGTTATTTACCAGTAGCCGAAGCCTTCAACACCAGTCCGCTTGCCCGAGCCAGCGCGTCTTGAATGATGCGCTTTTGCTCCAGCTCGTGCGCCTTAGCCGACCCTTCGGCAGGAGTGCCGCTGTTTTTGCGGCCGCTATAGCTAAGCTTCTGGTTTGGTCTGAGGACCTCCAAGAGGCGTCCACGGACAAAATTCCAGCCGCCCATATTTTGCGGTTCCTCTTGGGCCCAAATGATCTCGATTAGGTGCGGATAGGAGCCGAGTAGCGCTTCCATTTGGCCATAAGGAAAGGGATAGAGCTGCTCTAAGCGAATGATGGGTACGCCGGTGTACTCTTTTTGTTCGGTGCGAGCTTTGATCAGATCGTAGTAGATCTTGCCGCTGCAAAAGACTACGCGCTCGACCTTGTCTTTGCCTGCCGTGGCATCGTCCAGGACCTCTTGAAAGCGACTGCTTTCAAAGTCGGCGAGCGGCGAAACACACAGCGGATCGCGCAGCAAACTCTTAGGCGTCATCACCACCAGGGGCTTGCGGAATTCACGGTGGAGCTGGCGACGCAGCGCATGGTAGTGCTGCGCCGGCGTCGACGGAATAACCACTTGGATATTGAGATTGCCGCACAGTTGCAGGAACCGCTCAGGGCGAGCACTCGAGTGTTCGGGGCCCTGACCTTCATGGCCATGAGGGAGCAGCAATACCAACGAGCAGGTCTGTTTCCACTTGGCTTCAGAGGCCGACAGGAACTGATCGATGACCATTTGCGCGCCGTTGGCGAAGTCACCAAACTGCGCCTCCCAGGCGACAAAACCATCTGGGTCGGCCACGGAGTAGCCAAATTCAAAGCCTAGACAACCCTGCTCCGACAGCGGGCTGTTGATCACGTTGACGGCGCCTTGTTTCGCGCTCAGGTGATTCAGCGGTTCGTAGCGTTGATTGGTTTGAAAGTCCGTATAGACGGCATGCCGGCTGGTAAAGGTGCCGCGTTGCGCGTCTTGGCCGGTAAAGCGCACATGGTGGCCTTCCAGAGCCAAGGTGCTGAGTGCCAGCAGTTCGCCAAGGCCCCAATCGACAGCGCCCTTGCCTTCGACCATTTTCTGCCGGTTTTCCAGCAAGCGGGCGAGTTTGGGATGTGGGGTGAAACCGGTCGGAACCTGGGTCACCTTTTGCACGATGTCACGGAGTTGGGCCGCTGCCACACCGGTTTCGACCGGGCGAGCGACATCTTCGCGACTAGCCTTCTTGTAGGGTAGGCTCTTTTGCAGCGAGGCCGGAATGATCGGCGCTGGGATCTGCGGCGTCTTTTTACCGTGGACGGCGTCGTAGGCGGCCTGCATCACATCGCGAAACTCAGTAGCCTCTTTTTCGACATCGGCAGCGGTCAAGACGCCCTCGGCGACGAGTTGGTCGCCGTAGCTTTTAAACACCGTGGGGTGCGCGGCGATATTCCGGTACATCAGCGGTTGAGTGAACGCCGGCTCATCGCCCTCGTTGTGACCATGGCGACGGTAACCGATCAGATCGATGATGATGTCGCGTTGGAACTTCTGGCGGAACGCCATCGCTAAGCGACCGCACCAGTTCACCGCTTCCGGATCATCGGCATTGACGTGCAGCACCGGGGCCCGGATCATTTTGGCGATATCGGAGCTATAGTTGGTCGACCGGCTTTCGGTAGGCTCAGTCGTAAAGCCGATTTGATTATTGGTGATGATGTGCAGCGTGCCGCCGGTGGTGTATCCGGTTAGCTGCGACAGGTTCAGAGTTTCAGCAACGGTCCCTTGGCCGACAAAAGAGGCATCGCCGTGCATCAAGATGGGCAACACGCGGCGGCGTTCGCTATCGCCGAGCAGGCGCTGGCGAGCACGGACGAAGCCTTCGACGACGGGATTGACGACTTCGAGATGACTTGGATTTGGCGACAGATAGAGGCGGACCCGGTCGCCGTTCATCGTCCCCACTTCGCTGGCAAAGCCCATGTGGTACTTGACGTCGCCGTCGATGTCGTAGGGATTATATTCGGTGCCCTCGAACTGGTTGAGCATCAGCTCGTAGCTCTTACCAAGGAAGTTCACCAGCACGTTTAAACGACCGCGATGGGCCATGCCTAAACAAATTTCTTCAACGCCCAGTTTGACGCCGTCGGCAGCTACTAAATCGAGTAATGGGATTAAAGTGTCGAGGCCTTCGAGGGAGAATCGCTTGGTACCGATGTAGCGACGACCGAGGAACTGTTCAAAGCCCTCAGCCTGGGCCAGCTTGTGCAGAATCTGCTTCTTCTCTTGCACGCTCAGGGTCGGCTTGTTACGACAACTTTCCATCTGATCTTGCAGCCAAGTCACGGTCGCGATGTCGTTGACTTCGCGAAAGTCCGCGCCGATGCGGCCGCAATAGGTCGAGGAGAGCAAGGCGTTGATGTCGGGAAAGGTCATCGCCCGCTCGGGCAGGTTGGCCGGGTGGAACAAGCGCACCGGACTCACCGTCTGCAGACCGTGCGCTGCTGGCAGCATGTCAGTGGCGATCCCAGGCGCCGAGGCTAGCGGATTCAAATGCGCCGACAGGTGTCCAAGACGTCGGTAGGCGTTGATAAAGGCCTCAACCTTTGCCGTGTCGTGGTCTTCTGCGGGAGTGGCGCCGCCGCCACTGGGAGCGCTCGTGGCCCCGACCAATGGATCACCGGCGGCGGCGAAGTCATAACCGGCAAAGAACTGTTGCCAGGTTACGTCGACGCTGTTCGGATCCTGTTTATAAGCGGCATACATCCGCTCCAGGAAGGCCACGTTGGTGGCGGTGGCAAAGCTAAACTTCGATGATCCTGAGGCCTCTTGCTGAGACATGCTTTATGATCCTTTAGCGACTTCCCAGTCACTACTACCAATGGCTGGGCGTTCAGATATGGATACTTCGCTTGTCGACACCAAGGGCCGCTTCCTTAACACTCTCGGATAAGGTTGGGTGGGCATGGGTCGATCTGGCGATATCCTCCGCGCTGGCTCCGAACTCGATCGCAACGACCAGTTCGGCTATGAGTTCGGAGGCATTTGGGCCTAAGATATGCGCGCCGACGATGCGGTCGGACTTGGCATCGGCGATGATTTTAACGAATCCTTCGGTGTTACCAAAGGCTTTTGCCCGGCCGTTAGCGAGGAAGGGAAACTTGCCAACCTTGACGGCCAGACCTTGTTGCTTAGCCGCCTCTTCGCTCAGGCCGACTGCGGCAACCTCTGGCCAGGTGTAGACAACCCCTGGAATAGCCTCGTAATTTACGTGCCCCGCGCGGCCAGCAATGCGCTCGGCGCAGGCCACGCCCTCATCTTCACTCTTGTGCGCCAGCATCGGCCCACGGATCACGTCACCGATCGCCCAGACCCCCGCCACGGGGGTCCTATAGTGATCGTCCACTGGTACTTTGCCGCCCGCTTCTAGCTTTAAGCCGATGGCTTCAATGTTTAAACCTTCTGTATAGGCGCGGCGACCAACCGCTACGAGCATCCGGTCGCCTTTAATTTCAACCGTACTACCGTCGGCCTTTTGGCAAACGGCCGTGACTTCACCGTTGGCCTTGCGGGTTTCCACCAGCTTGGTCTCGAGGTGGAAGCTGACGCCTTCTTTTTGCATGATCTTCAGCAGGCCCTTGCTGAGCTCCAAATCCATCCCGGGCAGGATCGTCGTCAGTGCTTCGATCACCGTCACCTCGGCACCGAGGCGACGCCAGACGCTACCCATTTCCAGACCGATCACACCGCCGCCGATCACGATCAGGTGCTTAGGCACCGAGGCGAACTTAAGGGCTCCCGTCGAACTGACGATCTGCTCGCGATCAAACTTGGCCGGCGGGATCTCAATCGGCTTACTGCCGGTGGCGATGACAATATTTTTGGCTTTATAGGTGGCCTCACCGTCGGCACCGACGACTTTCACCGTCGTGCTGTCGACAAAGCTGCCGCGTCCTTTGAGCCAGGTCACTTTGTTCTTTTTAAACAAGCCCGCAACGCCACCGGTCAAGCCCTTGACGATCTCGTCTTTGCGTTTAAGCATCGTCGGCAGATCTAGGCTGGCCTTCTCGACTTTAACGCCGTGTTTCGCCAAGTCGTGTAGCGTGTGCGAGTAGTACTCGCTTGATTGCAGCAGCGCCTTACTGGGGATGCAGCCGACGTTTAAGCAGGTACCACCGAGCGACTGCTCGTACTCGACGCAGGCGGTGCTCAGTCCAAGCTGCGCCGCGCGTATCGCACAGACATAGCCGCCGGGACCGGAGCCGATCACGATCACGTCAAATTCTTGTGCCGCCATGGATTTTAGACTCCCAGGAGTAATCTGGCCGGATCTTCGACCAGCTCTTTGATTTTGACTAAAAACTGCACGGCCTCTTTACCATCAACAATGCGATGGTCATAGGACAAGGCCAGATACATCATCGGCCGAATCACCACCTGACCATTGAGCGCGATGGGACGTTCCTCGATCTTATGCATGCCGAGGATGGCGCTTTGCGGTGGGTTGAGGATCGGCGTGGACAGTAGCGAGCCGAAGGTCCCGCCGTTTGAGATGGTAAACGTACCGCCATTTAGCTGTTCGACGGTGATTTTACCGTCACGGGCCTTACCGGCATAGAACGCAATGGATTGCTCGATCTCAGCCATCGATAATTTGTCGGCGTCGCGAATCACCGGTACCACCAGACCACGGTCGCCTGAGACCGCCACACCAAGGTCGTAATAATCGTGGTAGACGATCTCATTGCCTTCGATCCAGCCATTGATGGCCGGAAAGGCCTTCAGTGCCTCGATCGCAGCGCGCACAAAGAAGCTCATAAAGCCCAGGCCGATGCCGTGCTTTTCCTTAAACCCATCTTTGTACTGCTTGCGCAGGTCCATCACCGCCTTCATATCCACTTCATTGAAGGTGGTAAGAATCGCGGCGGTATTCTGTGCATGAATCAAGCGCTCGGCAACCCGCCGACGCAGCATCGACAAGGGCTCGCGACGCTCTCCGCGCGCCCCCGCAGCGGTCTGCGGCTGCGGCAATTTCAGCTCGGGGCCTTTCGCTGCGGGCGCAGCAACCTTGGCTGGTGCAACCGCGGCAGCAGCCGGCGCGGCGCCTCCTTCGAGATGATTCAACACATCGCCTTTGGTCAAACGTCCGCCTTTGCCAGTGGCCTCGATGGACTTAGGATCGATTTGATGCTCTTCCACTAAACGGCGCGCTGCCGGCATCAGCACTGGACCACTGTCTGCGGCAGCTTTTGCAGCGGCAGGGGGCGGCGGTGGCGGCGTGACCTTCGCCGCTGCAGCCTTGTCGCTCTTGCCGGCTTTTGCCGCGCCAGCCCCAGACGTTTCCAGTCGACCGATGACTTGGCCGATCGCCACTGTGGCGCCGTCCTTGGCTAAGATCTCGAGAACGCCGTCGCTTTCCGCCACGACCTCGACGGTGGCTTTATCCGTCTCTAATTCCAGCAGGACATCGTCGCGCTTTACGCTATCGCCCGAGGCTTTGTGCCACTTGTGGATCATTGCTTCCTGTACCGACTCGCCAACCGCTGGAACCTTGACGTCTACTGCCATGCCATTTGCTCCGGAGAAAAACTGGGCAACACCCAACAAGCGCAATCCCGACCGCCTCGCCCCCGAGTGTACCCAACTGGGTCGGACGTTGCAAAGCCTGCCGGGCGGTCTATACTCGAGGCGATGCCACTCGTCCACGACGACTCCACATGGACCCAGCGGAACCACCGACGATGTCTGAACAGCTAGCCGATGCCCCTTCCTTGACCGAACGCCTTCACCATCTTTCCCAGTATGATTTGGCCAAAGACATCCCCTTGCTCGAAGTGCATTTTTTGAGCAATTCAATCTACGCCTACATTCTGACCGTCCTGAGCTTTTTCTTGCTCTGGCCGGCCTTCAGCTGGCTGCGTCGCTACCTGGTGCGTCGCTCCGGGTCTTTAGCCGCAGCTTACCCAAGAAGCTTCTGGGTCTTCGCCCAGACCTTTCTTTGCCAGATCAAACCATCGACCCTGACGTTGCTGGCTTTCTATTGTTCGACCAAGCGCTTGGCGATGTCGCCACCACTTGAGCGCGGCCTCTATTTGATCACCACCGCGGTGGTGACCATCCAAGTGGTCCAATTGCTCGGTGAGATCGTCCGCGCCTTGATCATGCGCACGCGGGGGGGCAAAAGCGATGACCCGGTGATGCGCAACACCACCAACAACCTCACCACAATCGCAATGGTGGCGCTGTGGATCGCAGGCGTCCTCTTCTTTATGGACAACGCCGGGTACAATGTATCGACTTTTGTCGGTGGCCTGGGCATCGGCGCCGTCGCCATCGCTCTCGCGGCACAGGCGATCCTGGGCGACACCTTCAGCTCCTTTGCCATCGCCTTGGACAAACCCTTCGAACCAGGCGACTTTATCAATGTCGACAGCCTGCAGGGAACAGTCGAGCATATCGGCCTAAAGACGACCCGCATCCGCAGTATCGGGGGCGAACTACTCGTCTTCTCTAACTCGGATCTGACCAAGTCGCGCATTCGCAACTTTAAGCGGATGGAGCAGCGACGGGCGAGCCTCAAGATCCTGGTTCACCCCGAGACCCCGAACAGTAAAATCAAACTCGTGCCCGACCTGTTGAAGGCTGCGGTCGAGGGCCGCAGCCAGACGAAGTTAAGCCAGGCCGGCTTCACCTCGATCAGTGAGGTCGGACTGACCTTTGATGCTGTCTATTATGTGATGAGCGATGACTATCCGCTGTTTGTCAAAACCCAGCAGGAAATCAACTATCAGCTACTCGACAGTTTCGCCAGAGAGGGGATAAAACTGGCCTATAACCCGACCAATGCCATCGTTTTCAGCAACTAAAATCCCCAGGCTGGCCGCTTTTGTCCAGCCTCGTCCCACACTGCGCCAAAGAGGTCATGATGCGTCTTAGCTTGCTGGCTATTCTCCTCACCGCCGGTTCGGTCCACGCCTGCGCCAGCCTGCATGAAGAGCCGAGCCAAACCGAGCATATCTCGGTCGACTCTGAAGCAGATTTTAAGCCAACAGAATCCGTCTCGGCCACCGGCCTCGGCGACTACCAGACCGGAGTCACCAAAGCGAAAGGGGAGTGGATCAGCTGCCGCCTAAAAAACGCGCGCGCCACCGTGCTGCTGATGCACGGCGATCACCAAGGCTATGACCCTGCCAAGTTTTGCCACGGCTGGCATGCCCAAGCCTTTCTCGCCAACGGTTACGACGTCGTAACGATCAATCGCCCCGGCTTCGGTGCTTCCACTGGTGCAGCTGATTTCACCGGTGCAGCCTCCATCGCCGCAGTTCTGGCCGTCCTGCCCACGGCGATCAGGACGGCGAATTTACCCCACCCGGTCACCGCAGTATGGGGCTACGGGAGCGCCGCTTCTGCCGCCGCCATCGTATCTAAACATCTAAAAGGACTTAATTTTTTGATAGTGGGCGGAGGCATCTACGACTATGAAGAGGCACTTCGCACCAGCAGCGACCCGGCCACCAAAGCCGATATTGAGATCCTAAAAAAGCTCGGCGGTGACAAGGCGATCGAAGAGCGATCGGTTGCCTATGAGACCACCGGATTACCACCCACCATCGCCATCTACCACGGCGCCAAAGACACCGTCGCCCCAGTCGCTCAGGCAAAGGCATTTGTCGATGCGTTGGCAAGCAGCGGCCACTATAAAACGTCCTACCAACCGCTCGATGGGCAAAGCCACGACCTGCCCTGGGTCTATCACCGGCATGTGCTCGAGGCGATCATTCAGGGTCTGAGTCCCAAGGACTAAATCCGGCACCGTCCTCTGGCCCAGTTGCGTCACTCGTCGTAGGGATTTTCATAGAAGACGTACTGGGTTGAGTAGTCGCTGACCTCGAAGTACAGCTTTTTCTCGTCTTCATCCTGCTTGAAGTTGAAGTTCTTATCGAGGACCCCATAGCCAAAGCGGTAAGCCCTGGACGTCGTCGGATCATTGGTCGCCGTCGCCGTCGTCATCTTATCAATTTTAACAAACCGATAAAGAACCTTGCCCTCACTAATGACGTCGAGCACGCCGTTGGTCCCGGTCCAGTTCTGGAAGCTGCGCGAGATCTTGTTTTGTGTTTCTTTGGTGCAGGCAAACGCTGCAACCGCCAACAAGGCAAACAGCAGGGGCTTTCTTATGATCAACACGAGACCTCGCCAGATCTGAAGAGATAAATGAGCATGCCACGACATCACTGAGCCCATAGAGTAATCGAGAATTTCATTCCAGTGAAGCGCTATGGAGGATGTGCGCCGTAAGGCCCCAAATATTGCCAGCTGGGACCGGGTAGCTGTGCGCCAAGCGCCAGTTGCCAAAGATATTAAACGAAAATCCGTGCCCCTGGCCGCGTGCCAACGCTGGCCACGGGACGGTGAAAACGGCTTCGACCTCGGCCACCGCCATGACCAGATCGTCAGGCCGAACGGCTGCCATGGCCACCACCGGATAAACCGGCTGGCGGTCCAGAGCCGTCACCGGCGGCAGAGTCCCGACGATGGTCACAGCTTCGGGAGCCACGCCCAGCTCTTCTTGTAACTCCCTGAGCGCGGTCGCTGCTGGCGACAGATCCTGCGGATCACACCTGCCGCCGGCAAAGCTGATTTGTCCCCGGTGTGATTTCAGATGCACCGAGCGCTTCGTGAACAGCAGCTCAGCCGGGGACCCAGGAGCCTGCGGCGGTACAAACAGCATCATCACGGCACTCGGACGCTTGGACCGAGCAGCCGCACCACCGCTGTTGACCTGCGTCAGCTTCGCCCATGGTACGACATCACCCTTTAGCCCCACGACATGGCGTGGCAAACTCGCGGAAGGAAAAGCCTCCAGACGAGGCCATAGCTCAGCGGGTGGGCACATGAACATCCGGCCCCTTGTGCGGGCTTAGGTCGATCCGAGCATCGCGTTCGATCAACGGACCAACACCCAGTGCCGACTCGGCCTTTGGTCCTTTGTGACCCAAGACCACCTTAGGCGCGGCGCGACTGATTTCAGGAAGAGCCACCTCTGCCGTAGCCATACTGGCTCGGCCATTAAATTGAGCACCCTCACGGATGATCAGAATCGGCGTCGAGATATCCCCCTCGACTCGGCTTGAAGCCGCAAGTTCGACCCGGCCGGAGGCGATCAGTTTGCCGCGCAGTGTTCCTTGGATCACCACCTCCTCGGCCTTCACTTCTGCAGTGATCACTGCGTCCTCCTCGATGATGAGCAGGCCCTCGGAGATGAGTTGGCCTTCGATCTTGCCACCAATCCGGCTGGACCCACGGCAGTGCAGTTTACCGGAGAAGTGACAGCCACTCGTCAGAATCGTCACGGCGCCATGATCACGCGGGACTCCAGGCTTCTTCACTTTACCGCCGGACACTGCCTTGGCAGATGAAAACATAAGCTACTCCTAAAGCATGAAGACCGAAAAGGCGCGTCATAAACGACCCAGCGAGGGGACTTGAGGCAATGGTGCTATGATGTCGAACAGGGTGCAGCAGGCGAAACGAAAGAGGAGTCTGAGGAGGACTATGTTGTCGCACCGTCCATCGCGGAGTCATGCTCCCAGTGTACCACGAATTTATGCCACGTCGATGACCACGCCGGCGTTCAGGTGGCTCCACGAAGAAGGCTGGGACGGACGGCAGCTTCAGGCCTTTGCCCAGCTCCGCGAGGCTCCAGCCGCACCGCTGTATGCACCGCCACCTTTGGTCCGAACACCAAGAAAGCCGACTCCCCTCACCGTTGGCCGGTGGTTGCTCACGCCGCCACTCCCAGGGCAAGGCCCTGCTACCGAAGCCGAGCCAGACTTGGTTCGTGGCATCGCCGAAGCACAGCTGACGCAGACCCAATTCACGACGCTCACGATCCTCTTGTCGCCGCCTCGGCGGCCTTTTTTGAGTTGGGGCAACGACCAAGACAAAGCAGCCCTGACACTGCTGATCTCCGCCTTGATCCTCATCTCTCAAGCCGATCAGGTCCGCCTGCTACCCCTGCACGCCAGCTTCCTGCCAGCCCTTGCACAGCTTGGGCTAAGCCCTCACAGTCGGGACCTTTGGGTGCCGCTGCACAGCCTGTCACTCCTAAGCGGAGGACCCAGCCACATGCACCTGAGCAGCATCGACATCGATCCAGGCGAATGGTGGACCTTAGCTGATGCCGCTGCCGCGCGCAGCACGCTGTCGTATCTGGAAAAACGCCTAGTGACCTTAAACAAGGCCGCTGAGCGGGCCTTTAGCGATCGCAAGCGACCAGGACTGCTGCGATTATTTTCCCGGCGACCCTGAGCATCAGCGGTTTAAATATCCGACTGCTGCGTCACTTCGTCATCATCATCGTCGTCCCGGCTTGGATCCGGCGGCGGAGCGCCACCGCTGCCGCTGCCCTTTGCGGCTCTCGGCTTCTTCGGCTTGTCCTCATCGGCCCCTTCGGGAAACCAATTAAGCAGGATGCTAGAGATCTCGCGCCCTTGTTTGGCGCTTGAGATATTGAATTTGCTCTGCTGCTTATAGATGCCACCGCGTTTTTGGTAGCGACGAATCGACACCTTCGGCGCTTCGTACTCATTGGTTTTCTTGTTGAGCTCTTGAAAGAGATACATGATCGTCGTCCAGTTGCCGCGGGTCAAAATAACCTTTTGCAGCTCCTTGAGGACGTTGCGATCATCCTGGTAGAACGAGATCGTCAGGTCATCGATGGTCTCAGACATGGGCCGGGCATTCCTCTCAAGAAAGAGCCACTTGCGAAAAGAGCCGCTCCGTTTTGCGGGGCGGCTCTTTCGTCTTGATTAACGCTTGCTGTACTGGAAGCGTTTCCGAGCGCCAGGTTGACCCGGCAGCTTACGTTCTTTTTTACGCGAGTCGCGTGTCAAAAGTCCGGCTTTCTTCAGCACCTTACGGGCTTCAAGGTCGCCGTTAGCGAGAGCCCGGGAGATCGCGTGACGAATCGCGCCGGCTTGGCCCGATAGACCGCCACCGATGACGTTGATCCGGATATCGTACTGGCCAACGCTGTTCGTCAGCTCGAGCGGCTGCATAATCACCATCTTTGAGGTGGCTCGCAGGTAGTACTCATCCATCGTGCGTTTGTTGATCGTGATCTCACCCTTACCAGGCTTCATCCAGATCCGAGCAATCGCTGATTTGCGCTTGCCAACGGTGTGTAGGTATTTCGGCGCCATGCTTTAGTATCCCTCTATCGTCCAGAGCAATGAATGCGGTTTAGGTCTTAACGGTCGCGGAACGGTCCAGACCAACAGCCACGGGCTTTTGACCCTCTTGGCCATGCTGATCGTCGGGGTAAACGCGTAGGTTAGTCAGCAGCTGACGACCAAGCTTGGTCTTCGGCAGCATCCCTTTGACGGCGATCGACAACAGGCGGTCAGGGTGCTTGGCCAGCAAATCCTGGGCCGAAGTCTGCTTGATCCCGCCCATGAAGCCGGTGTGATGATGGTAAAACTTGTCGGCCCACTTATTACCCGTCAATTTCACTTTCGCGCAATTGATGACGATGACGTTATCACCGGTATCGAGGTAAGGGACGAAAGTCGGCTTGTTCTTGCCGCGAAGGACATGGGCAATCTGCGAGGCCAAGCGACCGAGAGTCTGGTCCTTCGCATCGACGATGACCCATTTTTTAGTAAAATCAGAAGGCTTAATGCTGTGCGTCTTCATTTCTCAACCACTCCAAGATTCAGAGAAGCGAGACTATATATGAAGGAATTCCGGACGGTCAACAACTGATCGGAGAAGTCCTGATATTTACCCAGACTTTTCTCATAACTAGGCAAGAGCTCTAGCTAAAGCATCCGCGGCCGCGCCAGACCACCGAATTTGCCCACCGGAGCAGCCCATGTTCTGCGGCTGGGAGACCCCTCAGCTCCAGCGAACCAGTGGACGCGGGACTCCCGCCCTCCAGGTATTGGTGCAATAGGCTTGACTATGGCTCGGGTTCGGCGCTTACTTATTAATATAAATGTTGGAATTGACAGATCCTGCGCGGCCTGCGCCCCATCGTTGTGACATCGAGCTAAGCTGATATTGTTTGGAGGGCGGTTAGCGCTTGGACTGGTTCCCGCGCATAAATCGATGGTCGATTGCTGGGGTGCACATAGCCGGCGCAATGCTGGCCTCCGCCCAAGCCGCCGCAGCCCCGCGTTTCCGTCCCACCCCTGAATACGCACCCACCGCGACCGTGCTGTTGTCGGCGGACCTGTTCGCGGCTGATTATCACGCCAAGGAACTAGTTGAGGCGATCGTGGCGGCCGGAGCGAGGGTGGCGGTCGCGACCAACGCCCCCCAGTCACCCACCGAGCTCGCCATGGCTCTTCGCGCTCAGGGCATCAGCAGCAGGTCGAGCGCTATGGTGAGCAGCCTCCATGTGCCGCACGGCAACATCTGGATGCGCGACTACGCACCCTTGGTGGCGATCAACACGAAGCAGCAATTGCACTTTTTCGACCTGATTTATGATGATCCCGCGACCAAACTGAACGACCGAGTGCCACAAGAGCTCGGCCAACTGCTCAGCGTTCCAGTGACCGCATTGGCGTTGGCGCTGGATGGGGGCAACTTCCTTACCAATGGTGATCTTTGCTTTTCGTCTTCGACCGATGCGCCAGCAAGCAAAGACGCCGCCTTGCGCAACAGCTTGGCCAACATGGGTTGCCGCGAAACCATCGTGTTTACGGCGCCGCCGCATGTTCACCTCGATATGTGGGCCAAAATCGTCAACGACCACCAGGTGCTCGTCAACGAATTGGATGAGCGCACCATGGCGGTCGCGGGTAAAATCTATGGTCACATCCCCCCCGAACTCCAGGAGCTGCGCGACTCATTGAACCAAAAGGCTGCTGAATGGGCGCACTATTTAGAAGTGAAGCGATTACCGATGCCACTGCCTTACCGCGGCGCCTTCAGAACCTACAGCAACGC
>Ga0315278_10000994_pt1 | contig 24475 bp, 24 predicted proteins | sample YL17G06_0_MG_FD_203880 | JGI IMG/M metagenome (GOLD analysis project Ga0315278, IMG submission 203880) | Sediment microbial communities from Yellowstone Lake, YNP, Wyoming, USA - YL17G06_0 | ecosystem: Environmental > Aquatic > Freshwater > Lake > Sediment | place: USA: Wyoming | collected... | reverse complement strand
TGCGTGCGAGCGCGGTATTGCGCTCGATCGCGCCGGCGTCGCACTCGCCCTGCGTGCGCGCGGGCGCGACGCCGTCCAGCATCCAGTTGCGCCACGCCGCCGTGCTGTCTTTGGAGCACCAGATGTTGCGTGACTTCTCGGGTGAATCGCCCCCCAGGATCGGAATCAGGAAGGTGTAGACCGTGACGTCTTTGACGCGTTGCAGATCGCGCTCGAAGCGCTTGCAGTAGCCGCAGTTCGGGTCGGCGAAGACGGCCATCTTGCGCGCCCCGCTGCCGACCTTCCACACCAGCGCGTCTTTCAACGGCAGCGCCGCGAAATCGATCGCGTTGATCTTGTTCAGCCTGGCTTCGGTGAGGTTGCTGCGGGTGCGCGTTTCGATCAACTGGCCGTCGATCAGGTAGTTGCCCTGCTCGTCGCTGTAGAAAATTTCCGCGCCGACGCGCAATTCGTAAACACCGGGAATCGGCGACTTGCTGATCTCGTCGATCTTCGGGAAATCGGGCATCTGCTCGGCGAAATTCTTGCGTATCGCCGCTTCGTCGGCGAGCGCGGAATGGGCAACGAGCAGCGCCGTGAACGCGACCACGATGGCTTGGCAAAGGGTATGGCGCAGTGCAGGCATGTCGGCCTTTCAGGAATGTGTGGCGCGGGCGCCGAGCCAGCGTTTCACGCTCGGGAGGTGATCCAGCAGATTCAGGCCGCGGTTGCGGAGTTCCCGCAATGCCGGCGAGGGGCGCGAAAACAGCTGCAGCAAGCCGCCGGTGACCTGGCCCATGGCCAGGGTGGGTGTGGCGCGCTGACGCGCATAGCGGCGCAGCAGGCGCGCATCGCCAAGCTTGCGCCAGGGTTCACGCTGCGCAATCACGCGCGCGAGCACGGCGACGTCGGCCAAGCCGAGGTTCAGGCCCTGGCCCGCCAGGGGGTGCACCACATGCGCCGCGTCACCCAGCAGCACCCAGCCTTCACCGCACCAGGGCTGAGCCAGCGCCTGGGTCAGGGGCCAGGCCATGCGCTCGGAGCACAGTGTCAATTCGCCGACAAACCCGGTGCTGGCCTGCGCGAGTTCGATCTCGAATTCGCGCGCTCCGAGAGTCAGCAGTTGTTCGGCACGCTGCGTCGGGCATGACCAGACCATGGCATAGCTGGCCTGCGCTTGCGGCGCGTCAAGGGGCAACAAGGCGAGCACGTCGGGGCTGCGAAACCACTGCTGCGCAACGTTTTGGTGGTCGCGCGATGCGGTCACGCGCGCGGCAATGGCCTTCTGGCCGAAGTCGAAACGCTCCACATGCACGCCCAGGGCCGAGCGTGTCGACGAGTCCTTGCCTTCACACAGCGCGGTGAGCGCGGCGCCGACGTCTGCCGTGGTGCGCGTGACGGACGTCGCGAAGTCGATCGCTGTCTCGAGCCCGGCGTGCAACGCCTGCGCATCGACGATCCAGGCCAGGGCGTCCACATGCTGCTGCCACGCCGTGAATTCGAGCCTGGCGTCGGGTCGATCGCCATGCACGTGCATCTCGTACACCGCGGTGACCGCGCTCGGCGCGAGCGCCTGCCACACCTTGAGCTCGCGCAGCAGTGCCACCGAAGCAGAGTTCAAGGCGTAGGCACGAACATCGTGCTTCCTGTGTCCTGCTGCGTTTTCAGACGTCGCTTCGCCGCGCAAGGCGACGCGCAGGCCGCCGTGCGCCAGCGCCAGTGCCAGGCATTGACCCACCACCCCGGCGCCTCGAACCAGTACGTCCACGCTTTGCATCGGTTTGATTGTAGAGAGCACCTTCACCGGGCGCGCCAGCTGGCACAGGCACAATCCGCTTCCGCCTGTTCTTGGAGCCGGAAGTCACGATGGCAGCCTGGATTCGCCGAAGTCTGATCGCCGTCGCCGCCTTGCTGGTCGTGGTGCTGGCGCTCGCGATCTGGTTCGTCGCCACCTTCAACCCCGATCAGTACAAGGGCGTCGCGATTGAATGGATGAAAACGCATGGCAATCGCACACTCAGCATCGACGGGCCGATCACGCTGTCGGTGTTTCCGCGAATTGAGTTGCGCCTGTCGCGCATGCGCCTGAGCGAAGCGGGCCGCAGCGACGAATTTGCCGCGCTCGACGATGCCGCCGTCGCGGTCGAGGTGCTTGCCTTGCTGCGCGGGCGCATCGCCGTCGACCGCGTGCAAGCCAACGGGGTGCGTGTGGTGCTGCTGCGCGACGCCAAGGGCAAGCGCAACATCGACGACCTGGTGCAGCCTGGCCGCGACACGCCAGCGGCACCGTCCGCACCGAAGAGGCAGGCGTCGCCGCCCGTGGCACTGGCTATCGGCGCCATACGCCTGACCGATGTGCGCGCGCGCATCAAGGATGAACTCGCCGGAATTGACGGCGAAGTTCTATTGAAGGAGTTCGGCACCGGGCGTATCGCAAATCGGATCACGACTCCCGTCAAGGTGGTGGTCCAGCTCGGACTCAAGTCACCTGCGCTGAGAGGTGAACTGCGCGGATCGAGCCAGGTGACACCCGATCTGGAAACCGGATCGATCGAGTTGACCGAGATGGACCTGGGCTACAAAGGCGATGCACCAGGCGCGAGCGGCATCGACCTGAGCCTGAACGGTGCGCTCGCATACCACGCAGCGAACGGCGCGATCGAGGCCAAGGCCCTGGCGCTGCGGGTGAGCGCGAGCACCGGCAACGTCAAACTTGTCGACAGCACGCTGCAAGTCGAGCGCCTCAGCCATGACCCGAGCCACAAGCGAATCGCAGTCAAGCAGTTGAAGCTGCTTGTCTCGGGCACACAGGGCGGCATGGCGCTGGCATTGCAACTTGACTGGCCGGAGCTGGAGGTGAGCGGCACCACGCTCAAGGGCAGCCCGATCAGCGGCCACCTCAGCCTGGGTGGCGCCGTTCCCGTCGAAGCCCGGTTCACGAGCGGCGCGCCGAGCGGCAACTTCGACAACATGCGCATGCCATCGTTCGAGGCTCGCATCAACAGCAGCTCGGCAGCACGCAAGTTGAACGCCACGTTTCGCGCCGATCTGCTGTTGCAGCCCGAAAAACTGGCGCTCGCTCTCGACAGGATTGGCATCGACCTGAAACTCGATGATCCTGCCCTCAAACCTCTGTTGCTCGGGCTGCAAGGCCAGGCCGGCGCCTCGGCCCATAGCGCGCGTTGGAATCTGACCGGGCAGATGAATGCGAGCCCATTTCGCACCGAAGGCACGGCCGATCTCGCCGCCGCCACGCCCAGCGTCAAGGCGAGCGCGCGCTTCGAAGCGCTCGACCTCAACACGATCTTGCCCGCTGCGCCGCCCAGCGCAGGTGCCGGTGGCGCTGCGGCTGCGGACCCGGACGCAGCGATTGATCTGTCTGCCCTGCGCCATGTGAACGGCAGCTTCACGCTGCGCGCGGGCAGCCTGGCGCTGCGCCAATTTCGCGTCGCCGATCTCGCGCTCGACGCCACGCTCGACAGCGGCGTGCTGCGAGTCGACTCGCTGCAAGGCAAGACCTGGGGCGGCGTGATCGACGCGAACGCCGTGGCTGACGCGGGCGCGAGCCGCATTGGAATCAAAGCCACAGCCAGCGGCGTGGATCTCAAGGCACTGCTGAAAGACCTGGCCGACAAGGACATTCTCGAAGGCAGGGGGCGTGTCGTGGCCGATCTCGACACCACAGGGCACAGCTTGGCGCAGATGAAGTCGCACCTCAAAGGCAGCGCCACGGTGCAGGTGCGCGACGGCGCCTTCAAAGGCTTCAACCTCGCGAAGAGCCTGCGCCAGGCGAAGGCGGCGCTGTCGACAGGTCAAGACACCGCGCAGCGCGCGAATCAGACCGAGAAAACCGACTTCAGCGAAATGAGCGCAAGTTTCCAGATCGATTCGGGTGTCGCACGCAGCAATGACCTGGATATGAAGAGCCCCTACATTCGCGTCGGTGGCACTGGCGCGGTCGACGTCGGCAAGAGCCGAATCGACTACACCGCGCGGGCGACGATCACCGACACCTCGAAGGGCCAGGACGGATCCGACCTCGCAGCGCTGCGTGGCCTGACGATTCCGGTGAAGCTCAGCGGTCCGCTCGACGCGATCGACTGGAGCATTCAGTGGTCGGCGGTGGCCGCGAGCGCCTTGAAGAATCAGCTCGAGGGCAGGCTCAAGGACAGGCTGGGGCTGGGCGCGGGCGCCGCGTCTTCACCCGCGTCACAGGCACAATTGATAGAGCAGGCCCAGGAGAAGATGAGAGAAAAGCTCAAGGGACTGTTCAAGTGAGCACCACCCCCGACGTTGAATTGCGCATCGAGTCGCTGCACGTCTATCCCATCAAGTCTTGCGCGGGTGTCTCGCCCGCGCAGGGGCTGCTGATCGAAACCGGGTTTGAGCTCGATCGGGCCTGGATGGTGGTTGACGCGCACGCCGAGTTCGTGACGCAGCGCGAGTTGCCGCGATTGGCACTGGTTCATCCGAGCCTCGGGCGCTCCGACATGGTGCTGCGCGCGCCGGGAATGCTCAAGCTGCATGTTTCTCTGGATGCGGTTGAGCAGCGCACCCGGGTGCGAGTATGGGAGGACGAAGTGGCTGCCTACGACATGGGTGAACTTGCTGCCCAATGGTTCTCCGACTTCCTGGGCCGGCCGTTGCGCCTGGTGCGCTTCGACCCCGAGCAGCGCCGGCTTTCGAGTCGGCGCTGGACCGGCTCGCTCGAGGCGGAAAACGCGTTCAGCGACGGCTTTCCATTGCTTGTGGTTTCGAGCGCATCGTTGGCGGAATTGAATCGGCGCCTGGCTGCACAAGGCCAGGGCGCGGTCGACATGGCGCGCTTTCGGCCGAACCTGGTGCTCGGCGGCCTGGATCCGCATGGCGAAGATCATCTGGATCAGATCGAGTTCGAAGGCGTGGACGGTCCGGTTCGGCTGAAGCTGGTGAAGCCCTGCGGGCGCTGCACGATTCCCGACGTCGACCCCGTCACCGCCGTGCAGGGGCACGCCGTGAACGATGCACTTGCCACCTACCGCGCCGACGCGCGGCTCGACGGTGCGTTGACTTTCGGCATGAACGCTGTGATCGTCGAGGGTATTGAGCGGCGCCTGGATGTTGGCGCCAGCGGCAAGGCGAGCTACCGGTTCGACGCGTAGCGCCCCTGCCCGCGCTCGGCGCCGGGCCCGGTCTGTGCCTCGTCAACCCTGCCCCTTAAAATCGCCGGCTGCTTGCCCCTTCTGCGCAAGCCCTCCCGAAAGCCCCTGTCATGAGCCTCAAATGCGGCATCGTGGGCCTGCCCAATGTCGGCAAGTCCACTCTCTTCAACGCGTTGACCAAGGCGGCAATCGCGGCGGAGAACTATCCGTTTTGCACGATCGAGCCCAACGTCGGCATCGTCGAGTTGCCTGACCCGCGCCTGGGCATGCTCGCCGCGATCGCCAAACCAGAGCGCGTCGTGCCGGCGATCGTCGAGTTCGTCGACATCGCAGGTCTTGTCGCCGGCGCGTCCAAAGGCGAAGGGCTGGGCAATCAGTTCCTCGCGCACATCCGCGAGACCGATGCCATCGTCAACGTGGTGCGCTGCTTCGAAGATGAAAACGTGATTCACGTGGCCGGCAAGGTGGACCCGATTTCCGACATCGAAGTCATCCAGACCGAGTTGTGCCTGGCGGACCTGGCCACCGTCGAGAAGAGCCTGGCGCGCTACGTCAAAGTGGCGAAAGCCGGCAACGACAAGGAGGCGCAGCGTCTGGTCGACGTGCTGCTGAAGTGCCAGGCGGCGCTCGACGACGCAAAGCCGGTGCGCGGCATCGCCTTCAGCAAGGAAGAATTGGCGGTGCTCAAACCGCTGTGCCTGATCACTGCCAAGCCTGCGATGTTCGTTGCCAACGTCGACGAACGCGGCTTCGAGGGCAACCCGCTGCTCGACAAGCTGTGCGCCTACGCCGAGAAGCAGCGCTCGCCGGTGGTCGCGATCTGCGCCAAGACGGAGGCCGAGCTTGCCGACATGGACGACGCCGATCGGCTGATGTTCCTGCAGGAGATGGGCCAGACGGAAGCCGGCCTGCCGCGCCTGATCCGCGCCGCATTCAAGCTGCTGGGCCTTCAGACCTACTTCACGGCAGGCCCCAAGGAAGTGCGCGCCTGGACCATCCACGCCGGCGACACGGCGCCGCAGGCGGCCGGTGTGATCCACACCGACTTCGAACGCGGCTTCATCCGCGCCCAGACCATCGCCTTCAACGACTTTCTCGCGTACAAGGGCGAACAGGGAGCCAAAGACGCGGGCAAGATGCGTGCAGAGGGCAAGGAGTACGTCGTGAAGGATGGCGATGTGCTGAACTTCCTGTTCAACGTCTAGCCCGCTGAATGTGAGCAAGTACTGTCATAAGAGCTGCTTCCAGGTATCGCTTTCGTCTGCGAGGCGGTGAAGAATTCAACGCCCGGAAGAAGAGGCTTCGGCTGGACGATCAGCACTCTTCGTGGTCGAGTGCTAAACTTTTCGGAACCAAACGAAGACCGGCGTCTCTGATGCCTCCATGAACATGTCCACTGCCACCGCTGTTGCCGTGCGTGACCCTTGGGCCCTGGTGCCCTCGCTGGGCAATCTCGATGCCTATATTTCGGCCGTGAATCGGATTCCGATGTTGACGCTGGAACAGGAAGTCGAATTCGCGACCAAGTTGCGCGGTGAAGGCGACCTCGGCGCCGCCGGAAAGTTGGTGCTTTCGCACCTGCGCCTTGTGGTCTCGATCTCGCGCCAGTACCTCGGCTACGGCCTGCCGCATGGCGACCTGATCCAGGAAGGCAATGTCGGCCTGATGAAGGCGGTGAAGCGCTTTGACCCGAATCAAGGCGTGCGCCTGGTCAGTTACGCGATGCACTGGATCAAGGCCGAGATTCACGAATACATCCTGAAGAACTGGCGCATGGTGAAACTGGCCACGACCAAGGCGCAGCGCAAGTTGTTCTTCAATCTGCGCTCGATGAAACAGGGTTTGAAAGACGACGCTGCCGACGCCGACACGCACCGTGCCACGCTCACGCGCGACGAGGTGAAGACACTCGCCAAGCGCCTGAACGTCAAGCAGGAAGAAGTGCTGGAGATGGAAACCCGCATGTCCGGTGGCGACGTGGCCCTTGAGCCGCAAACCGATGACGGTGAAGAGAGCTATGCGCCGATCGCCTATCTGGCGGACGAGTCGAACGAGCCCACGCATGTGCTGGAAGCACGCAACCGTGACTGGCTCGCCGGTGGCGGCATCGCGTTGGCTCTGGACTCGCTCGACGCGCGCAGCCGGCGCATCGTCGAAGAGCGCTGGCTCAGGGTGAATGACGACAGTTCGGGCGGTCTGACCCTGCACGACCTGGCCACTGAGTATGGCGTGAGCGCCGAGCGCATCCGCCAGATCGAAGTGGCGGCGATGAAGAAGATGCGCAAGGCGCTGGCCGAAACGGCCTGAGTCACCCTCGAAACCGCACTCGGGCGCGCCCGGGTGGGCCGTGATGCGCTGCGCTGGGCGGACTCAGGTTCTTCCAGGATGCGCTCGCTCTTGTGCCCGGCGCGGCCTCAGCCCTGCGCAAGCAGCAGTTTCAGGTCCGAGGCCAGCGCTTCTGCGCCACTGCCGTAGCGCACGAACAATCGGACCTTGCCTTGCGCGTCGAAAACGAATGAGCCCGCGGTGTGATCGACCGTGTAGCTGCTTTCCGTTTTGCCCGGCGATATGGCGTAGAAAACCTTGAATTCCTTGGCGGCGGCCTTGGTCTGCTCAGGCGTTCCGTACAGTGCCACGAAACTCGGGTCGAAGTTCGCCATGTAGCTCTTCAGAATCGCCTGCGTGTCGCGCTGGGGATCGACCGTGACGAAGATGCCCTGCAGGCGCTCACCCTCCTTGCCGAGCGACTTCTTGATCTGGGCAAGCTCCGCCATCGTTGCCGGGCAGACGTCCGGGCATTGGGTGTAGCCGAAGAAGACGACGCTGACTTTGCCCTTGAACTCTTCAAGAGTCCGCGCCTTGCCGTCTTGATCGGTCAGGCTCAGCGTGCGCGCGTAGTCAGCCCCCGTGATGTCGATGCCTTTGAACGCCGGCTTCGTCTGTCCCGGGCTCAGCCGGTCGCAGCCGATCAGCATGACGGCGGCCACCATCAGAATCGAACGTCGAGGCAAACGCATCGAGGCGAGCCTCTACAGAAGCGGGTTGAGGTAATGGTCCACCAGCATGGCCGAGAACAGCAGCGACAAGTACAGAATGGAAAAGCGGAAGGTCTTGCGCGCCAGCGCATCGGAATAATCGCGCCAGAGGAACCAGGCGTAGAGGATGAAACCCATGCCCAAGACGACGGCGCAGACGAGATAGATGGCGCCGCTCATCCCTGAAACAAAGGGCAGCAGGGTTGCCGCAAACAGCACGAGCGTATAGAGCAGCACATGCAATCGGGTGAACTCCGAGCCGTGCGTGACCGGCAGCATCGGCAGGCCTGCACGCCGGTAGTCTTCGGTGCGGTACAGCGCCAGCGCCCAGAAGTGCGGCGGCGTCCAGAGAAAGATGATCAGGCACATGATCAGTGCCTCGGGCCCGACCTCGCCGCGAATCGCGGCCCACCCCAACACGGGCGGCATCGCGCCCGAGGCGCCGCCGATCACGATGTTTTGCGGCGTCAGCGGTTTCAGCACCAGGGTGTAGACGAGGGCGTAGCCGACGAAAGTGGCCAGCGTCAGCCACATCGTCAAGGCATTCACCGCCGTGTAAAGCAAGACGCAGCCGGCGGCGCAGAGCAACAGCGAGAAGACGAGCGTCTGCGTGTTGCCCAACTGACCCTTCGCGCTCGGGCGCCATGCGGTTCGCGCCATCTTGGCGTCGATGCCCTGCTCGACGAGACAGTTGAACGCCGCGGCCCCGGCGGCGACGAGCCAGATGCCGGCCGTGGCAGCAAGTGCCAGCGCCAGATTCGGCAGTCCCGGCACCGCCATCAACATCCCGATCACGGCACAAAAGACGATCAGCCGCACGACGCGCGGTTTGGTCAACGCGTAGTACTGGCTTGCGCGAGACGGTCGTGCGCTGCGGGCGGCAGGGGTGGGGCTGGCGAGAGTTTCAGACATGGTGCGCTGCGGTGCGCAGAGGGACCCGGCAGTACGCGGCGGTACCCGGTGAAGGGGGATTCTACGAATTCGGCCGCAGCGCAGGCGTGCCAGGGCGATTCGGCCCGGCCTCGGCCTGGCGCGCGCGCAGAATCAGCAGCGTCAGCAGGATCACCAAGGCCGCCGAGCCGGCGGTGTGTGCCACCGCGCCAGGCAAGGGCCAGCGCAACAAGACGTTGCTCAAGCCGCTGCCGAGCTGCCACAAGGCGACAGCCCCGAGCCCTACGGCCCAGCGTCGAAGCGCGGGGCTGGCTTGCGCATGCAATGCCCACGCCAACGCGGCAAGCGCCAACAGCAAGGCGTAGGCCATCAGGCGGTGTGCGTAGTGGATGGCTGTCAGCGCGGCAAATGGCAGATAGCTCGCGTCAGCGGCCATTCCAAGTTCGCGAATCACGCTGAAGCCCTGCGCAAAGTCCATCTCCGGCCACCATGTGCCGTGACACTGCGGAAAGTCCGAGCAAGCCAACACGGCGTAGTTTGTGCTCACCCAGCCACCGAGTGCGATCTGCACCGTGCTGAGCAAGGCAACTCCCCAGGTGGCCGCCATGATCCGTGGCGCGAGCCTCAGCGGCGCGGGCGCGTAGGCCTGCGCCTGTGCGGCGAGCAGGGCGAGCAGGATCATGCCGCCCAGCAAGTGCAGCGTCACGATCGCGGGGTAGAGCTTCATCGTCACGGTGAGTGCGCCGAACGCGCCTTGAACGCAGACCCAGACCAGTGTCAGCGCCGGCCACCAGGGCGATACGACCGGGTCCTTGCGCCGTGCCGCGGCCCAGCTCGAAGCTGCCAGCACCAGGATCAGCACACCCACGCCGGTGGCAAGGTAGCGGTGGATCATTTCGATCCAGGCCTTGCCATGCGTCACCGGGCCGGTGGGCATGGCGGACTGCGCTGCGGCGATCTGCGACTGCGCCCCCACCGGGCTGGCGCTGCCATAGCAGCCCGGCCAATCGGGGCAGCCCAGACCCGAATCCGTCAAGCGCGTGAAGGCACCGAACAGCACCAGATCGAAACTGAGGAACAGGACCAGCAGCGTCAGCGCGCGCTGCCGCCGCGCCGCGTTCGCGCCGCGATGGCGCAGCCAGACCCAGGCCAGCGGCGCCGACGCCAGCACCATGCCGAACAGCGCCAGACGCAGCAGCGGCGCGAAGTCGTAGGGAGCTACGGAATTCATCGCCCCGGCGTGTCCCAGGCTGCCGACGCGCGCAGCAGCTTGTCGACATCGCGCTTGAGTTTTGCCGGGTCGGGGTTCGGCGGCGAGCGCATCATCCAGTGCCCCACGGGATCGACGATGTAAAAATGGGCTTCGAGTGCCTGCCCGGCTCCGGCCTGCAGCCACGCCGCCAACGCCGCAGCCGGCACCCGCAGCACGGTCGCGGGTTCGCCGATGGCGATGGCCTCGAGCGTGCGGGTCGCCGGCGTCGCGTCATCGGGAATGAGCCAGACCTTGTCGACGCGAGCCTTGTCGCGCCCCAGCGCTTCGCGCAACTGGCGCTGCAGCCACAACATGTTCTCGCAAGCCGGGTTGCAAGCACCACCGGCCACGACCACGAGCAACCACTGCCCGCGCAACGACGCTGCGGCGACGGGCCGGCCCTGCAGATCGGTCAGCGCCAGGCCGGCAGGAATCGGGCGCTGCGGTTCCATCAGTTCGCTGTAGTTGGTTCGCCCTTGCGGCGTGATGACGTAGTACGCGGTGTACGACGCGATGACCGGCAATGCGCAGACGAGCAGCACCAGCATCATCTTCAGGCGCCCGCTTGCGGTGCGGCGCGCAGCGGCGTCCACTGTCGGCAGCGTATGCACGGTCAGGCACAGCGGCGAGTCATCAGCGCCCCCAGGCCGCCGCGATGCGCCGGCCGCCACCGGGCCTGCAGGCCCGATGGCCTTCGCCAGCCACTCGTGAGCGCGCAGGCGCTCACTCGGCGCGGGCTCAGCCCCCCGAGGGGGTTGAGCAAACTTCGGGCGGCCGTGCGTTTGCTCATCACCGCTTCGCATGGAGCCAGGGGTGGATGAGTTGGTACCAGACATACAGACCCGTTATCAGCGCCGCCAACGCAAACCATTGCGCCGCATAACCATAGTGTTTGTGAACATCGATCGCCGGTCGTGGCCAGTGACGCAGCAGGCCGTCGCCACGGTTGCCCGCATCGTCTGCCTGCAGGATCGATAGCGGGTGCAGCAGCAGCCCGGTTTCGCGCGCGAATTCGGCAAGGTCGAGATTTTGCCGGATCGGCCCGCTCGCAGCGGCGGCGCCGGAGAATTCGAACAGGCGCGACGGCGGCGCAGCGACGAAACCTGCGACCTCCACCACTGCAATGGGCGTGGCCAGATCGGGCAATCGCGTGCGCTCCATTGCGTCGCGCGCGGTCCAGCCGCGCTGCACGGTGACGGCGCCCCGCTCCAGCAGCAGCGGTGTGATCACGATGAAGCCGGCGCGCCCGTCCATGCTTCGATTCTCGAGATAGATCGTCCTCTCGGCCAACCAACGCCCCTGCAAGCGCACCGCACGGTGGTGCTGCGCCGCGGCCTCCTCGGCGGTTCCGGCCAGAGCGCCGGCGTCCAGTGGCGGCAGGCTGCTGCGTTCATCGAGCGCGGCCTGCATCGCCACCTTCTGCGCCGCGCGGTCAAGTTGCCACAGGCCGAGATTGGCCGTGAACACCGCGCCAAGCAGCGCGGCCAGCAAGACGACGATGCCGCGCCCGCGCGCGCTGAGCCTTGTCACACCGCTCCTCGCCGCTCGACGACGAGCCAAGAGAGCGCCCCCAGGCCGACGACATACGTCGTCCGCCACCGGGCTTGCAAGCCCGATGGCCTTCGCCAGCCACTCGTGAGCGCGCAGGCGCTCACTCGGTGCGGGCTCAGCCCCCCGTGGGGGTTGAGGAAACTTCGGGCGGCCGTGCGTTTCCTCAAGAGATAATTCACCGAAATGAAGGTCCTGATTGCGGTCGCCCTGATCGGCATCGTTATCGTGCTGGCACTGGCCGGCGTCTTCATGCTGCGCGACGGCCGTGACGGCCAACCGAAGACGGGAAGCATGATGCGCGCATTGGCGCTGCGCGTCACGCTGTCGATCCTGCTCCTGGCCTTCATCCTGTTGAGCTATTGGATGGGGTGGATCAAACCCACGGGGATTGCGCTGGGCTAGGAGCCCGACAGGCGCCTGAAGAAACGCCGCTGAACGCGGCGTTTTTCCGATGGGGCCGCGGATTGGGTCAGAGCCAGTAGACGACGATGTACAGGCCGAGCCACACCACGTCGACGAAATGCCAGTACCAGGCCGCGCCTTCGAAGCCGAAATGGTGATCCGGCTTGAAGTGCCCATTCATCAGGCGCAGCGTGATGAACAGCAGCATCAACATGCCGATGAATACGTGAAATCCGTGAAAGCCCGTCAGCATGAAGAACGTGGAGCCATAGATGCCCGAGCTGAGCTTCAGGTTCAAATCGCTGTAGGCATGAATGTATTCGTAGGCCTGAAAACCCAGGAAGGCCACGCCCAAGACGACCGTCAGCCACATGAAGCCGATCGTGCGCGCGCGCTGGTTCGAGATCAGCGCGTGGTGCGCGATCGTCAGCGTCACGCCCGATGTCAGCAGCAGGATCGTATTCAGGGTCGGGATCGGCCACGGCCCCATCGTCGTGAACGGTTCGACGATGCCCGCCGGCGAGCCGGTGATGCCCTGCGCGGCACTGGGCCAGACGGCCTTGAAGTCCGGCCACAGTATCGCGTTCTCCAGGCTTGCCAGGCTCGGCAAGACACTCAAGCGCGCCCAATACAGAGCGCCGAAAAACGCGCCGAAGAACATGACTTCCGAGAAGATGAACCAACTCATGCTCCAGCGGAACGACAGGTCGATGCGCTCGCTGTACTTGCCGCCTTCGCTTTCGCCGATGGCGTCGCGAAACCAGCGCTGAAGCACCGCGGCGAACAACACGAAGCCGAACAGCACCAGCCATTTGCCCCAGCCCGCTCCATTGACCCATTGCGCGGCACCGAAGATGATGCAAAGCAGGGCCGTCGCGGTCAGCGCCGGATGGCGTGAAGGCGCGGGAACGAAGTAATAGGGCTGTGCCCCTTGACGTGTCGCTGCCGACATGTTTTCTCCTGGAACTTCGAGTGATGCGGATACCGTTGTCTTGAACTATGCCGCCACGCCGCTGGCGATCACCCAGTTGACGAGCACGACCAGCACGACCACGAATACGGCGGCGGCGGCGACACCGGCGAGCACCACGTGCACGGGGTTGAGCTGGCTCACGTCCTTGCGGTATTCGCTGCCTTTGCGAATGCCGAAAAATGACCATGCCACGGCCCGCAGCGTCTGCAGGAACGGCGCCTTGCGCTGCACCGCATCGGGCAATTTACCACTCATGAACGCCCCCAGGCCGCGGCCACGCGGGGTGCGCCAATCGAGCCACGCCGGAGCCCTTGCGTGGCCCCTGGCGTCAGCGAGACTTGCGGCAGCCCGACACTTGCTTGTGAATCGGGAGCTGCGGGAACCTTGCCGCCGACTTCGAAGAAGGTGTACGACAAAGTGATGGTGCGCACGTCTTTGGGCAACTTCGGGTCGATCATAAACGTCACCGGCCACTCGCGCACCTCACCGGGCTTGAGGGTGTGCTCGGTGAAACAAAAACACTCGACCTTGTTGAAATACGGCATCGCCTGCATCGGCGCATAACTCGGAATCGCCTGCGCCGCCATGGTGCGGTTCTGGACGTTGCGAAACCGATAGACCACGGTCGCCATTTCACCGGGGTGCAGGTCGACGAAGCGCTGCGCCGGCTTGAACTCCCAGGGCCCACGCGCATTGGCATCGAACTCGACCGTGACGGTGCGGCTCGCGTCGACCTGCGAGTTTCGAACCGTGGTCCACGAATTGCCCGAAGCATCGCGCTCCGCGATCGACAGCACGTTGATCCCCAGCGCATTGCAGATCGCCTTGTACACCGGCACCAAGGCGTAGCCGAAGCCGAACATGAGGCACGCGATGAGCACGAGCTTGGCCAGCGCCAGGCGGTTGTCGCGATGCAGGTGCGTGTCCATCGCAGGCTCAGATTCCGTACACCGCACTCTTGGCAATGAAACCGACGAACAGCAGCACGGCGATTGTCGCGAGCACCCAGGCCAAGCGCAGATTGCTCTTGCGCTGCTCGGGCGTGAGGTGCGGATTCAAGCGATCACCTTTGTCGCCGCAGGGTTCAACTTCGGCGGGGTTTCGAAGGTGTGGAACGGCGCCGGCGAAGGAACCTCCCACTCCAGGCCTTCGGCACCCGCGCCGTCAGGGTCGTTCCACGGCCGCTGCGGCGCGCGTCTGCCCTTGCCCTGCATCATCGGCAATACGACCGTGAAGAAGAAATACACCTGGCTCAACCCGAAGCCGAACGCGCCGATGCTGGCCAGCATGTTGAAGTCGGCAAACTGCATCGGGTAGTCGGCGTAGCGCCGCGGCATTCCGGCCAGCCCAAGGAAATGCATCGGGAAGAAGGTGATGTTGAAGAAGACCAGCGAAGACCAGAAATGGACCTTGCCGTGGAACTCTTCATACATCACGCCGGTCCACTTCGGCGCCCAGAAGTAGTAGCCGGCGAACATGCCGTACAGCGAGCCGGCAACGAGCACGTAGTGGAAATGCGCCACCACGTAGTAGGTGTCCTGCAATTGAATGTCGATCGGCGCCATCGCCAGGATCAGGCCGGTGAAGCCGCCCATCGTGAAGACGAAGATGAAGCCCACCGCCCACAGCATGGGCGTTTCGAACGTCATCGAGCCGCGCCACATCGTCGCGATCCAGTTGAACACCTTGACGCCGGTGGGCACGGCGATCAACATCGTCGCGTACATGAAGAACAACTGCCCCGTGACCGGCATGCCGGTCGTGAACATGTGGTGCGCCCAGACGATGAACGACAGGATCGCGATCGACGCCGTGGCGTAGACCATCGAGGCGTAGCCGAACAACGGCTTCCGCGCAAACGCCGGCACGACGGCGCTGATGATGCCGAACGCCGGCAGGATCATGATGTAAACCTCGGGGTGGCCGAAGAACCAGAAGATATGCTGGTACATCACGGGGTCGCCGCCGCCCGCGGGGTTGAAGAAATGGGTGCCGAAATGGCGGTCGGTGAGGGTCATCGTGATCGCACCGGCGAGCACCGGCATGACGGCGATCAGCAGGTACGCCGTGATCAGCCAGGTCCAGCAGAACAGCGGCATCTTCATCAGCGCCATGCCCGGCGCGCGCATGTTCAGGATCGTGACGATGATGTTGATCGAGCCCATGATCGAACTCGCACCGAGGATGTGCAGCGCAAAAATGCCCGCGTCCATCGACGGGCCCATTTGCAACGTGAGCGGTGCGTAAAGCGTCCAGCCGGCCGCGGGTGCGCCGCCGGGCATGAAGAACGAGCCGACGATCATCACCGCGGCCGGGATCAGCAGCCAGAAGCTCAGGTTGTTCATGCGCGCAAACGCCATGTCGGGGGCGCCGATCTGCAGCGGAATCATCCAGTTCGCAAAGCCGACGAAGGCCGGCATGATGGCGCCGAACACCATGATCAGGCCGTGCATCGTGGTGAGTTGATTGAACATGCCCGGATTCACGAATTGCAGGCCCGGCTGGAACAGTTCGGCGCGAATCAGCAGGGCGAGCACACCGCCGACCATCAGCATCGTGAATGCGAACACCAGGTACATCGTGCCGATGTCCTTGTGGTTCGTCGCGTACACCCAGCGGCGCCAACCGTACGGGGCCCCGTGATGGCCGTGATCGTCGTCGTCGTGGCCGCCGTGAGGGGCGTGTGTGTCGAGAACTGCGCTCATGTCGTTGTCTCTGTGAACTTGGTGCTGTGAATGCCTTGGCCGCCGTGGGTTACTTGCGGGCGGCCAGGATGTCGGCAGGCTGCACGGCCTGACCGGTCTTGTTCGTCCAGCTGTTCTTCGTGTAGGTGATGACGGCCGCCAGCTCGACGTCGCTGAGTTGCTTCCAGGCCGGCATCGTGCCCTCCTTCTGGCCGTTCAGGAGCACCGCGATCTGTTTGTTCTTGTCGGCGTCGAGCACCACCGCAGCGCCGTCGAGCGGCTTGAACGGACCCAGGCCCTTGCCGTGGGCCTGGTGGCAGACCATGCAGTTGGCGCTGTAGACCTTCTCGCCGCGCGCCAGCAACTCATCGAGCGACCAGGTCTTGGCGGGATCGTCGGCGTTGGCCGCCATCTTCTTCATCTGCGCACCGACCCAGGCGCTGTAGTCGGCTTGCGACAGGACCTTGACGTGGATCGGCATATAGGCGTGCTCCTTGCCGCAGAGTTCGGCGCATTGGCCGTAGTAGTCGCCGGTCTTGGTGGCGCGAAACCACGTGTCGCGCACGAAGCCCGGGATCGCGTCTTGCTTGATGCCAAACGACGGCACCATGAAGGCATGGATCACGTCGCTCGCGGTGAGGATGATGCGAATTTTCGTGTCGACCGGTACCACGAGCGGGTTGTCGACCTTGAGCAGGTAATCGTCGCCCGAAGCCTTGCCCGCGTCCGACATGCGGCGCTGCGCCGCATCGAGCGACGAGATGAAGCCGATGCCTTCGCCTTCGCCCTTCAGGTAGTCGTAAACCCATTTCCACTGCACACCGGTCGCCTTGATCGTCAAGCCCGCCGAACTCGTGTCTTTCATCGCCACCACCGTCTTCGTCGCCGGCAGCGCCATGAAGATGACGATGATGAACGGCACGACGGTCCAGGCGATTTCGACTTTCACGCTTTCGTGGAAGTTGGCCGCCTTCGCCCCCTTCGAGCGGCGGTGCTTGAAGATCGAATAGAACATCACGCCGAACACCAGCACGAAGATCACGGTGCACAGCAGCATCATGATGTTGTGCAGCGAGCGCACGTCAGCAGCGATCTGCGTCACCGGCGGGTGCAAGTCAAGCTGGTTCACGGCCGGCCCGCCGGGCAGGTCATTCACCGCCAACGCAGCGTGTGTGGCGAGCAGCGCGCCTGCTGCAAGGCCGGCTTGCCCGAGCTTGCCCCAGAGGGTCAGAATCGTCTTCATTGTTTTCATGCTCGTCATTTCAAATCTTGTCCAAGGGTCTCGGAGCCTGTTCACACTACGAGTGCCGGGGCGAACGGAACTGTCGCGGCGCGCAGCCATGCGCATCCCGCCGCGCAGGCAAGCGCGCATGACGAGGAGCCCGCGCGCCGCGAGGGCGTTGCCTGCCCGGGCCAACCCGGGCTTCGTTTTGCGCCAAGGGCAGGGGGCCTTGGCGTGCTCAGCGCACAACAGGCGTCAGCGTGGCCTGTGTCCGGGTGCACCCTGGCTCGCAACTCACAAGGAAACGCCGGGCCGCCCCAAGTTTCCTTGACCCCCTCGGGGGGCGGACGACGTATGTCGTCGGCCTGGGGGCGCTCAGTCCAAGACTCCTGTCCAAAGCACAAGACATGGGCTGCCGGTTTACGGGCAGTGAAATGTGCAGAAAGAGTTGGAGCCATTTTCGCGGTCGCAGGAATCAAATCTATGGCCGTACGCGGCAGCGCGGCCGCACGGCAGCCAAGCTGTTCAGAACCATTCGGCCAACTCGTTGGGAGGCGACCGGCCTCGAAAAGCGGCGCATTTTAGCCCACAGTCCCGGCCGCCTCGGCCGGCCAGGCGATCAGGCGCCGCGCGCAGCTTTGCGCGAGCGCACCATGGCGCGCATCGCGTCGAGCGGCACCGTCGTGGGCTCGCCGCTGCGAACGCGCGGCGCTGCTTTGAACGCATGGCCGTAAGCGACTTCGAAACTCAAGCGCAATCGGCCATCGGGCCCGGCCAGCGATTCAAGCTCGTGCAACAGGCGCTCACGCCAACGCGGCGTGCGCAGGCCGGCAAAGCGCCCGGGCGCAGCATTCGCGCCGAGGGTGCGAAGTTCCGCCAGCAGCGCGGCCGCACTGGCCCAATGCAAAGTCAAGGTTTCCTGGTCCAGCACCGGGTCGGCGAAGCCTGCGTGCACGAGCATGTCGCCGAGGTCGTGCATGTCGATGAAGTCTGCTGCGGGTGCCGGCCAGCCGAGTTGTGTGTAGAGGCGGCGCAATTCGGCCAGGGTACCCGGGCCAAGGCACGAGAACATGACGAAGCCATCGGTTTGCAGCAACTCGTGCCAGCGCGCAAACAATGCCGGTGGGTCGGTCTGGGAGTGCAGCATCATGTTCGACCAGATCAATGACGCACCGCTTGGAACGCCTGCCATTCCTGGCAGGCACGCGCCGTCGAGCAAGACATCGGGTTTGTGGTTGCGCCAGCGTCGCACCCTCCACCACGGCGCGCGCAAAGCGCGCAGGCTGCGCTCGAGCAGGGCCGGCGTCGGCTCGACCACGACTCGGCGCGCTTTCGGGTAGGCCGCTGCCAGCACATCGCTGCTGGCACCGCTGAAGCCCCACCAGTCGATCAGCGATTGCGGCTGCAGGCGAATCACGGACAGCCGCTCACCCATGCGGCGCGCAACTTCTTCGTGCAGCCACGGCGGCTGGGCGGCGCGCGCGGCGCGGCGCAATACGGCATCGATGGCCGCAGCGTGCAGCGCACGCTGCGGCTGAGGTGGGTGGCGCGCCATTGCCCGGGCAGTATATTGAGCCGTGTTCTTCACCCGGTTTCGAACCCCCGGCCGCGTCGCGCTGGGTCTGCCCGGCCTGCCCAGTCTTTGCGCGCTCTGCCGCAGCTGGGGCGGGCAACGCGTCTGCGCCGATTGCCTGCGCTGCTGGGCACCGGCCGTGACGCGCTGCGTGCGCTGCGCAATCGAGGTTCCAGCCGCGACCCGGCTCTGCGGCGCCTGTCTGCTGCAACCCCCGCCTTACACGCGCGCTGTCGCTGGCTTGGACTACGCCCCTCCCTGGAGCGGACTGATTGCACGCTTCAAGTTCAATTCAGCGCTGGACCTGATGCCCTCGCTGACGATCCAGTTGCTGGCGGCGATTCGCGCCAGCGACGCACCGCTGCCGAGCCTGGCGCTGCCGGTTCCGTTGAGCGACGAGCGGCTGCGCGAACGCGGCTTCAACCAGGCCTGGGAAATCGCGCGCCACCTCGCCGCAGCTTTGGGTTGCGCGTGCGACCCGCGCCTGCTGCTGCGAATCGCGGACACGCCGCACCAGCTCGGATTGCCACCCGACGCGCGCGCCGCGAACGTGCGCGGCGCATTTGCGGTTGAGCCGCTGCGTCTGGCCGTGCTGCGCGGCAAGCCGGTGGCGCTGGTTGACGACGTCATGACCAGCGGCGCCACTGCGGCCGAAATCGCTCGCACCTTGCTTCACGCAGGCGCGTCCGAGGTTCAGCTCTGGGTGCTTGCGCGCACGCCGCGGCCGGATCGTTGAATCGGTGCAAGCACCATGTTCAATATCGTCCTGGTCCATCCCGAGATTCCGCCCAACACCGGCAACGTGATTCGCCTGGCCGCCAACACCGGCTGCAATTTGCACCTGATCGAGCCGCTCGGCTTTTCGATCGACGACCGCCAGCTCAAACGCGCCGGCCTCGACTATCACGAATACGCGAACGTGCAGCGCCACGCTTCGTGGCAAGCCTTCGTCGCCGACGCGCAAGTCGTGCCGCAGCGCATGTTCGCCTTCACGACACACGCCTCACGGCGCTTCGACGAACACGCGTGGCAAGCCGGGGACTGGATGGTGTTCGGGTCCGAAACCGCCGGCCTGCCCGACGCAGTGCGTGCCAGATTCGAACCCTCGCGCTGCCTGCGCCTGCCCATGCGCACGGGCCAGCGCAGCCTGAACCTGAGCAACGCAGTGGCCGTCGCGGTGTTCGAGGCCTGGCGCCAGACGGGCTACCGCGGCGGCGCCTGACTTGCGCTTCGGCCGCAGCGCGCCGCCGGCGAGCCCTCTACCCTCTACTCAGGCTTCTGCCCTTGCCTCGCGCCCCATCAATCCCTGCAGCGCGTCGCGCGGCGTGAGTCGGCCTTCGAGCACTGCCACCACGGCTTGCGCGATGGGCATCTCGACACCATGCGCGCGCGCGCGCTGCAGCACCATCGCAGCGCTGTACACCCCTTCGGCGACATGGCCCAGGCTGCGCAAGATGTCGGGCAAGGCCAGGCCCTGTGCAAGAGCCAAGCCGACCTTGCGATTGCGCGAAAGGTCGCCTGTGGCCGTCAGCACCAGATCGCCCAAGCCACTCAGGCCGGTGAAGGTTTCGGTGCGTGCGCCGAGTGCGAGGCCCAGGCGCGTCATTTCCGCCAGGCCGCGCGTGATCAGCGCGGCGCGCGCGTTCTGACCCAGACCGATCGCCTGCCCCGATGCGCCCGAGGGCTCGGATACGCCGGGCATGCCGTCGGCGATGCCGGTGGCGATTGCGAGCACGTTCTTCACTGCACCACCGACCTCGACTCCAACCGGATCGTTCGACGTGTAGATGCGCACGACCTCACTGTGCAGCACCTGCACCGCGTCCAGTCGCACCGATTCATGTGCGCTTGCGGCGACCAATGCAGTGGGCTGGGCGCGCGCCACTTCGAGTGCAAAACTCGGGCCGGACAACACACCCACGCGCAGTTGCGGGCTCACCGCCTGCGCCACCTCATGCCCGAGCCAGCCGGTGCCGTCCTGAAAGCCCTTGCACAGCCACAGCACCGATGCGCTGGCGTGCGGCAGTTGCCGCAGCAACGATTCCAGCGCCGCCATCGGCGTCGCGATCACGAGCAAGCCGTGGCGACCATGCTTCAGCGCAGCACCGAAGTTCGACTCGATGCGCAACGACGCCGGTAGTTCGACGCCATCCAGATAGCGCTGGTTGCGGCGCAGCGAACGCATGCTCGACGCCTGGGCCGGATCTCGGGCCCAGAGCAAGGTGGGAAAGCGCGCCGCGGCACTGACCGCAAGCGCGGTTCCCCATGCGCCTGCGCCGAGGATGGTGAGGTTCATTGCGCGTTCACACGCCGCGCAGCGCTACGCTCAATGCGTGATCGCGGCGGTGTCGGGGCCGTTGCCGGCGGCAGCGGTGGCGGCAGCGGCATGCGCGCGCTGCTGCTCGAACATCGCCTGAAAGTTCACCTCCGTCAGCAGCACCGGCGGGAAGCCGGCTCGCGTGCAGACGTCGGAGACGACAGCGCGCAAATAGGGATAGACGATTCCCGGGCAGGCGATGCCCAAGATTTGCTGAACCTGCTCTTGCGGAATGTTGCGGATCTCAAAGATGCCCGCCTGCTTGGCCTCGACCAGGAACAGCACCCTGTCATTGATTTTCGTCGTGACAGTGGCGGTGACCGTCACTTCGTGGATGCCATCGGCAATCGGCTCGGCGCCCAATGCGAGGTTGATATCGACGTGCGGCGTGGCCTGTTCGAGCAGGATGCTGGGCGAGTTCGGTTGCTCCAGCGACAGGTCTTTGAGATACAGACGCTGGATCTGGAACACCGGGTTCTTGTTGTCGTCGGCCATGCGATTTCCCGTGGGTGGATTCGATGCAAAGAAACCCGCAAACCGGGTTGGCGCGGGCTGGGCAGGACGCGAATTATGCGCCGCTTCGTGCCACGCGAATGCAGCGCAGCGCAAGCCGAAATCTAGGCGCCTGTCGGGCTTTGGGTCGTGCCTGCGAGCAAAGGCAAAAGCCCGCCACTGCGATCCAGGGCGACCAGCTGGTCACAGCCGCCCACATACGTTTCACCGATGAAGATCTGCGGCACGGTTCGCTGGCCCGTGGCCGCCATCATCTGCTGGCGCTGCTGCGCGTCCAGGTCGATTCGAATCTCGTCGATCTGCGCCACGCCACGCTGTCTGAGCAGCGCCTTGGCCCGGGTGCAGTACGGGCAGACTTCGGTCGTGTACATCTTCACGGCTTGCATTGAAGCGCCCTTTGCTGTCAGGCAGATTTTTCCACCGGCAGGTTCGCCTCGCGCCAAGCGCGAAGACCGCCTGCCAGCACGCGCGTCTGGTCGAAACCTCGTTTCTTCAAGGTCCCCGCTGCGCGCGCCGCGCGCGCGCCGGTCGGGCACACCAGAACGAGCGGCAAGGCCTTGTTCTTCGGCAAGTCGTTGCTCGCCTCCAACGAACCCAGTGGCACGTTCTTCGCCCCGGCCACATGGCCCGACGCGTATTCGGCGCTCTCGCTGACGTCGATCAGCACCGCCTTTTCACGGTTGATGAGTTGCACCGCCTCGTTCGGCGACACCTTGTTCGAGCCGCCGGCGTTCTTGCTCAGCATCGGCCACAGGAGCATGGCACCGGACGAAAACGCGGCCAGGAACAGGACCCAGTTGTCGATCACAAATTGACTGTTGGAGTTCAAGGGGAGGCACCAAGAAGCGCGAAGCGGCGGATTATAGAATTCGTGGCCTCGCAGTCGGCCCGGGATGCGCAAGCCCTCACCCAACCGGAGCCTTTGTCAACCCCAGCGCCCACATGCACAAACTTGTCCTCATCCGCCACGGTGAATCGACCTGGAATCAGGAAAACCGCTTCACCGGCTGGACCGACGTACCCCTCACGCCCACCGGCGTGGCGCAGGCGCGCGAGTCCGGGCGGTCGCTCAAGGACGCGGGCTATGAGTTCGACATCGCCTACACCTCGGTGCTCAAGCGCGCCATCTGGACGCTGTGGTTCGCCCTGGACGAGTTGGACCGGACCTGGTTGCCGGTGGTCAACGCCTGGCAGCTCAACGAGCGCCACTATGGCGCATTGCAAGGCCTGAACAAGGCGGAGACGGCGCGCAAGTATGGCGACGACCAGGTGCTCGCGTGGCGCCGCAGCTACAACATCCCCCCGCCCGCGCTGGAATCGAACGACCCGCGCTGCGAGCGCAACGACCGGCGCTACGCGCGCCTTGCCTCAGGACAAGTGCCTTTGACGGAGTGCCTCAAGGACACGGTGGCACGCGTATTGCCCTACTGGCATGCCGCCCTTGCCCCCGCAATTCGCTCCGGCCAGCGCGTCTTGATCGCGGCCCACGGCAACAGCCTGCGTGCGCTGGTGAAGTACCTCGACGGCGTGAGCGACGACGCGATCGTGGGCTTGAACATCCCGAACGGGATTCCATTGGTCTACGAACTCGACGCCGACCTGCGGCCGCTGAAGAGTTACTACCTGGGCGATGCCGAAGCCGCTGCGGCCGCGGCGCGGGCTGTGGCGAGCCAAGGCCGGGCTTGAGGCGGATTCGCTTTCAACCATTGGAAAGCTGGTCGGCGGTCGGCCAATTGCCGATGGTTCGCAACGGGCTGCGTGCAAGCGTGGCGCAGGGCAGGTGGCCTGGGGCACGTTCTCCGGCCCACGCTCGCGGGGCACCGTATTCGGTTCGCTGGCGTCGCGCCATCAACAGCGTCTGTTCGTGCGACGGTCGCGGCCACCGCGAATGGTGCCTGCGCCCGTACCCCAAGCCACCTGCCCCGGCACCTGGGTGGCATGCAAAGGCGTGCCACGCCACCCCGGATGCATCAGGGCGGTGGTGGTGCCCCCGGGCGCAGGCCCGATTCGCGGTTGCCCCCCATGCTTGCAGGGCACAACGGTGTTAATGGGGCTGCGGATTGCAGTCTGCGACGGCCGCCCGCGAGCGTGGGCCGGAGAACGGGGGCACCGCCGCCGCCCTGCCGCCACGACGTCGGCATGCTGACCTGGCGGAGACAGACAACTGCGGGTCGTTTGCATCCAGCAAATCTCGCTCAATCGAGTGCGAGTTCGCGCAGCGCGGCGTCGGTTGGCCCTCGCGCCGATCGAGGCGATGTGGTCTGCATGGGTGGGCGCGCCGCGCGCCGTGCGCCGTGCGCCGTGCGCCGTGCGCCGTGCGCCGCGCGCCGTGCGCCGTGCGCCGCGCGCCGTGCGCCGCGCGCAAGAAGCGAAGCTCGGCCCGCAGGCGCGGACGCATCAAGCCTCGTGTTTGCCTGCTTGCCAGCCGACAGCGCTGATCGCGCGTTGCGCGACCTCCACGGCGCGCGGTTCGAGCGTCGTCGCCAGCGTGTCGTTCCAGCGGTTGAGGTAGCCGAAGAGAGCGATCGTAGCGACGATTTCAACAATCTGGCCGGCGTCGAAGTGCTTCTTCAGCTCGTCGAAGTGGTCCCCCGTCGCCTCGTTCGGCACAAGCGCTGCGTGGTAGCCCAGGCGCAGCGCAGCGCGCTCCGCCGGTGAGAAGAGCGGGCTCGTCTCGAACTCCCACACAGCGCGGATCTTTGCGTCGGAAGCCTGGTAGATGCTCGCCAGGTTGCTCATGTGTGCCTGGCAGTAGCGGCAACCGCCGGCCTGGCTTGTCACCAGGCTGACGAGCATTTTCAGTTCCTCCGGCACAGTGCCTTGGTAGAGGACCGCGCGGTTCAGGTCCATGAACGCCTGTGCGATCGCCGGCCGGCGCTGCATCGTGAGAATGCTGTTCGGTACGAAGCCGCGCGTGTTCTGGTAGTGCTCAAAGCGCTCAC
>Ga0315278_10000991_pt1 | contig 24531 bp, 19 predicted proteins | sample YL17G06_0_MG_FD_203880 | JGI IMG/M metagenome (GOLD analysis project Ga0315278, IMG submission 203880) | Sediment microbial communities from Yellowstone Lake, YNP, Wyoming, USA - YL17G06_0 | ecosystem: Environmental > Aquatic > Freshwater > Lake > Sediment | place: USA: Wyoming | collected... | reverse complement strand
AAACATGGCTCCGGCAGACTTAAACATGGTCCCGGCAGTTTTAAACATGACGCCGGCAGACTTAAACATGGCCCCGGCAGTTTTAAACATGGCGCCGGCAGACTTAAACATGGCGCCGGCAGTTTTAAACATGGCTCCGGCAGACTTAAACATGGCCCCGGCAGTTTTAAACATGACGCCGGCAGACTTAAACATGGCCCCGGCAGTTTTAAACACGACGCAGGCAGACTTAAACATGGAGCTGGCAGTTTTAAACATGGCCCCGGCAACCGCGGGAATGGCGCCGGCAGTTTCTGACATGGTCCCGGCAGGTGCGGGAATGCCTCCGGCAACCGCGGGAATGGTCCCGGCAGGTGCGGGAATGCCTCCGGCAACCGCGGGAATGGTCCCGGCAGGTGCGGGAATGGCGCCGGCAGGTGCGGGAATGGCACCGGCAACCGCGGGAATGGTCCCGGCAACCGCGGGAATGGCCACGGCGCTTTTGGAAAATGCCACAGTTCCGGGGGAAAATGGCAAAGAGGTCAGAACGATTAACAATTATCGCTTTTTTATTTCCAAAATCGGGCAGACAATGTAGTCATTGGTCATTGGTCAATGGTCACTGGTAAAAAGAAAAGAAGAGGGAAAAAGGAAAGAAGGATGAAAAATATTTGATTGTCTCCTATTCCTTTTCTAACTTTCATTTTATCTCAAAAGATGGTACAATGCAGTTTAATTGAATTTTATATGTGAGGACTTGATGAACAATTTCCAGGATAAAGCCAATTTTATCTGGCAGGTGGCGGATGATATCTTGAGGGGTGCGTTTAAACAGCATGAATATGGCGAAGTCGAATTAAATTTCAATAATTATATACACGGCTACAGCCCCAATGTCCAGGAAATCCTGGAGAGTTTCCATATCGACCGGATAACGGGCAAGCATTCAACGGATTATGCGCAGTTCGCATGGATAGAAATGAATAATAAAGTAGGGAAACCAACCATGAAAAAAACAATCAGGATTATAAATCAACCAGGGGTCTAATATGAAAGCTATCGACGAAAACGAAAAACAGGAAATGGTAGACTTTGGGAAACGGGTAAAAGAATTAAGAAAGCACTTTCATCTATCCCAGAAAGAGTTTAGCGATGCTCTTGGGTTGTCGGCCAGTTTTATTTCGGAGGTGGAAGCGGCAAAAACAAAACCCGGGTATGAATTTTTTAAGAATCTCACCCTTGTTTACAATGTAAATCCCAATTACCTGCACAAAGGAGAGGGTGAGTTTTTTTTAGTCAAAACAGGGGCGGCGGAACCGGAGCCGATGCCGGATTGCGGCGCTTACAGCGACATTGTCGCTGAGATGCTGTGGTATTTTAAGCGGTCGGGGATTGTCAAACTTTCGGTGTTACAGTATTATAAGACCTTTTTATTCGATCGTAAAGTCATGATTACCGAAGAATTGGAAGAGTATGAAAAGAAAGAAGGGATGAAGGGGGAAGGCTGATTGAAAATCCGAAACTATGATACGGAAGCACGAAATTCTAAGGTGGACCAAGTGGGGGCATTTTATTGTAGAACGCATCCTTATAAAGGAATGATTTCTACCGCTATGGCTGGGGGAGATTTGTCGTACGTATTTGCCTGGCAATATGTCTTATATGTTTGGCTCAAAATCGCCTCTCCATTTTTATGCTGGATAATGAATCTTACGGAAAAAGGGGAGGGGCAAGATATCACCTTTGAAGACCGCTTAAAACTGCAAAAAGAAGATGGCGTAGTCAGTGGGCCGGGGGATGACGAATCCCGTCCGGTTGAAGAGGAAAAGGATATCCTGTCCAATATAATCAAGGCGTTGAATGACTTGTACGGCGTGAATTTAACCGAGGAAGATAAAGTGGATATGGAGCGGCTGCTGCGGAAGTTGTATGCGGATGAGGAGTTAAAAGCCACCATGACAGCGGATAATACGCTGCAAAACAAGAAAGAGAAATTCGACCGGGTAACGGACAAGCATTTAACGGATTATGCGCATTCGCGGTTGGGGGAATAAAAGTGACAGGCAAAGAAATGATAGTCAAATGTCCCTCACCCCGGCGGTACTCCCAGAAACTTCGCCTTTTGAGAATGACGAAGATCCTTGCGTTTATCTTTTTTTGTCAATGTTTTCCCGGAAGATTTAAAACAAAACTCTCCAATAGGAAACGTTTCCTTATTTCCAGGGAATCTCTCCTCTTTTTTAGGAACTGTTTCCTGATTTCCAGGAGATCATTCCTCTCTGAGTGGAAACATTTCCTCATTTTCATGAAATCATTCCTCTTTACCAGGAAATATTTCCTGATTTTCAGGAAATCATTGCTCGCTGAAAGGTGTTTGAACAACCCGAAGCGGACACGCGTACCGGCGGTCTGCCCCTACTTCGCGGTCCTTCGCGTTCTTAGCGGCTATTTTCATAACAGTCATTTTCCCATTTCCGAACCGGTCCTTTCATTTACTTGCAAAAGGTGGTACAATGCTTTCTAATAATATTTTACAAGAGAGGAATTGATGAACAACTTCCAGGATAAAGAATGCATGCACTGCATCTCCAGCATGGTGAATAATAAGTCTTGCCTATCTCATCCCCCTCATGTGGATGGCTGACGTGTATCCAGTAGAGAAAATCCGGGCCAGGTAAGTTGAAACTCTCCGGTTAAGAGAAAAAAAATCAGAAAACTGTTGACATCTGCTTAATTTGATTGTATATTGGCGATAGCTCATCTGCCACGCGTAGAAGGAGTAACGGCGCCGCCCTTTTGGGCGTCGCCAGTCTTTTTGAATTCCTCAAACTCTCTAATCAATTTCTTTTTCCGATGTTCTTTTGTGATAAGATACGCAGTCCAGAAAAGTTCGCCCGATTATTGGCCGGAGCCCCTGGCCCTCCCTGCTTTTCTCTTATCTTCTAAACTTCTTCTCTTCTTCGGTTCTTCTCTTCTTCTCTTCTATCTTTTCAGCCACAGGGGACACAGTGAGCACAGAGGGTAAATATCTGCCCACGAATGACACGAATTACACGAATTACACGAATTACACGAATTCCCACGAATGATAGGGGAATTAGCTGAAAATCTCAATTTAGGGCTGGTGTGGGCAGTTTTAAGGAAGAGGTGTCTAAATACCTTGATAACTGCTCTTTCAACTCATTAACCCTATCTAAATGCCTGGCGTATTCGTCTTTCAAACCGTCAAGCTTTATCATGGCATTTTTGTATTCTTCCTGGAAAGCCGCGGTTCCTTTTTCCAATATTTCACCCAATTCCGCTTTTAAAGACCGCACACTTTTCCTGGCAGTTTCAATATACTGGTCTCTTAACGCAATGAAGTTTTTAAGCGCTTCTTCAAATTCATCCCGCAAATGAACCGTCCCATGCTCCACCATCTTAAAATATTCTTTTTTCAGTTGTTTGACCAGGGTGTCCACGTGGACGATTTTCTCAACCCTGTAGGCATTTGAACCGGCAAAAGCGAACCCGTTGGCAAGTTTCCCCTTCCTGGCATTGTCCAATGCTTCGGAAATACAGTATCTGGCGCTTTTGGCATTGCAGCTTTCCAGGCACCGCCAGGGACAACGAAATACTTTTCGACTCCCGGAATCCACTTCTCTGAGAAAGTTGTTTTTTATGGCCCTGCCGGGCAGCCCCACCGGGCTTTTGATGATTACGATATCTTCTTCTTTACAATCCACATATGTTTTTTTGAATTTCTTATCCGCATCACACTCATGGGTGGCAACAAACCGCGTGGCCATTTGAACGCCACTGGCGCCAAGTTTAAAGAATTTGAAAATATCTTCGCCGTCGAATATCCCGCCGGCGGCAATAACAGGGATCGCTTTAGCGAATTGCTCTTCAAACATTTTGACCTCTGCCACCACCGCGGGTATTATATTTTCAAGGGCATACCCCGGGTCATCGATCTCTGTTTCTTTAAATCCCAGGTGCCCACCGGCCTTGGGGCCTTCGACCACCACTCCATCGGGGATGGTGGCATAGTTTTTTTGCCAATATGTAAAGATTAACCTGGCCGCCCTTGCCGAGCTGACAATAGGAACAACTTTAACGCCGGCTTCCCTGATTTCGGCGACGGGGATTCCTTTAAGCGGGAGCCCCGCACCCAGGAAAACGATATCTACTTTCTCCTCAATCGCAACCTGCAGCAGATCGTGGAAATCATTGACAGCCACCATGATATTCACGCCGATGATTCCATGGCTCAGGCTTCTTGCTTTTTTTATTTGTTTCCGAAGCGCCCGTTTATCCGCCTCTTTGCCGTTGGTATAGTAATCGGGTTCCAGCATGCCGATGGCATTGGCGGCAATGACCCCGATGCCGCCTTCATTGGCGACAGCCGAAGCCAACCCGGCAAGCGAAATTCCGACGCCCATTCCTCCCTGGACAATCGGAACCCTGGCCACTGAATTGCCGATTTTCAACTGCGGCATTTTTACCCTGGGCATTTTGAAACCGGATATTTTTAGCCTGGACAATCGTTTTAAACTCATTATGTTTACTCCTAAATGTCATGAAAAGGTGCTTGAAAACTCTCATGATTTATAATCGTAAAGTGTATCATACTACTTATCATTTATTTTTACAAGTTTTTTTCCCTTGATATTTTTTATTATCAATACAAAGTGGGTTTGCATATGATTTCTTTTACTTTGAGATCGAAGAAATGAAAACTGTTGGCGGGTTGAAGGACCAGCGCCGTATCGGCGCCTTTGCCGGTTCCACCGATAGATATGACGTCTTCATCGGTTCGGACAAGACCTGCATCCGCCGCCATCAGGGCCAGTTCGACGGCCACTTTTGTCCCCTGGCCGAAGGTCCTCAATGCAAATGCGATGATCTCATCATTTTGATAGGTGGAGAGTTTATTGCGAATGGCCCGGCCGATGCCGCCGAAAGAGTGCTGGTGGGTTAAAACGGTCACACCCCCGGCTTCCAATTGCCGCCGCACCTCGATGCTTAATTCCTGGTGATTGGGTTTTTGAAACCCGGCCACATGGCTGACGGCAATTATTTTGAACCCCGGGCCCATAATCTCCAGGGCGTCAAAGGCGGTTTTCCCACTGCAGGTCGCCACAAGGATGTTTCGAATGCCCAGTTCCTTTGCCCTGCGCGCCGCGGCCCCCATCACCCACGGGGTATTTTCGGGGCCGGGCTTCTTAAAATACCGGCAAGGGATATCTTCATACATCGATAAATTATTCATATTCGTCATGGTTATATTTTATAAGAAATCCTGCCTTATTTCAATACCTGGAGCTACTATCAAATGGATTGGTGATTTGTGAATGGAAAAAGGGCGAACACAGGGGTTCGCCCCTACTTCGCGTGTCTTCGCGTTCTTCGCGGCTCAATAAAATTAAAAGTAAGCCCCTGTGACCGATTCTTTCACTTCTGAAAGTCCAGCCGGCTGCCCCTGGTAAAGAATTTTCCCACCGTTCTTGCCACCGCCGGGCCCCATATCGATAATGTAATCGGCGGCCTTGATGATTTCCATATTATGCTCGATCACCACCACCGTCGCCCCCCTGGCTATCAACGCATGAAACACCTCGAGCAATTTTTGTATATCGGCAAAATGAAGCCCCACCGTCGGCTCATCCAGTAAATAAACAGTGGATTTGGCGGAAGTCCGGGAGAGTTCTTTACACAACTTGATCCGCTGCGATTCCCCGCCGGAAAGGGTCACGGAACTCTGGCCCACCCGCAAATACCCCAACCCCACATCCAACAGCATTTTGATTTTCCTGGCCAACATCGGGATATTACGAAAAAGCCGGTAAGCTTCATCGGCCGTCAACTCCAGTACATCGGCAATGGATAACCCACTGTATTTTACCAGCAAGGTTTCCGAATTATAGCGTTTCCCAGCGCAAACGGGGCAGGGGACTTCCAGGTCCGGGAGGAAACTCATCTCCAGTTTTTTGTACCCCAGCCCCCGGCAGGCCTCGCACCTGCCGCCGCCGGTATTAAAACTGAACCGGCCCGCGCCATACCCCCTAATTTTGGATTCGGTTAAGCCGGAAAACAACTGGCGGATAAAAGGCAGCAACCCCACATAAGTGGCGGGACAGGAACGGGCGTTCTTCCCGATGGCAGTCTGGTTGACCATGGAGACCCGGCTGACATTTTCCAGGCCGGAGACTTCCCCATAAGCCAACCGCCTGTTTTTGAACGGGGGGGCGGACGCCGCCCACATTTTGACAATGGGATAAAATGCATCGATGATCAGCGAACTCTTACCGGAACCGGAAACGCCGGTAACAACGGTCAAGGCATTTAAAGGTATTTTTACATTGGCATTTTGTATATTATTAATGGAGATGCCGGAAATGGCGGTAAACGTTTCCGGCGAGGAGCGGGTGTATGTTTTATCGATGCCCACGGTTTTCCTTTTAAAAATATAATCCGAGGTGAGGGAATCCCGGGCGTCGCCGAAATCGCGGTACCACCCGGCATAAGAGATATTGCCGCCGTTTTCCCCGGACCCGGGCCCCAGGTCGATGACGTAATCCGAGGCTTGAATAGTATAAGCGTCGTGCTCTACCACGATAATGGTATTGTCTTTTTCCTTTAGCTTTTTAAGAATATTTACCAGGTTTGCCTGTTCCGACATATGCATGCCGATGGAAGGTTCGTCCAGGATATAGATGATGCCGCTCAACCCGAACCCGATTTGAGATACCAGGCGGGCGCGCTGCAATTCACCGCCGGAAAGAGTGTTGATTTTCCGGTTCAAGGAAATATAGCCCATATTCAAGCGGGTAAAGGCTTCCAATCTCCCGATAATATGGGGGAGTAAAGGGGTGGCTATTTTCTCTTCCAACTTTGTCAAGCGGGCCCCTTTAAAAAAGTCCAACAAATCCGCCGCCTCCATTTCCCCCAGGTCATGGATATTTTTTCCTTTAAAATAAAAACAGAGGGCTTCCTGGTTGTACCCGCTGCCGCCGCAGTGATGACAAATTTCCCCGCTGCCGTCTTCGTCGTTTTCGTCTTCCACGCCCCTGCCGCTGCAATGGGGGCATACGGCGGCGGGTGAATTTAATGAGAAAGAAGCGGGCTGGGGTTCTTTGATGGAGATGTTGCACGTAGGGCAGTAGAGCTTATTGGAAAAGAAATATTCTTCCTTCCCGTGCATAATAATGATCTCGCCATTGCTTTCAAAGGCGGCCAGGGAAAGACTTTCCTCCATTTGTTGGCGATTCTGGGGGGTAACGCGCACGGCATCCACCTGGATGGCGATGTAATGAGGCCGGTTGCGGTCCAACGTTGGTAAATCGTCCAGGTAATAAACCTCTCCGTCCACCAGCGCTTTTAAGAAACCTCTTTTAATATAACGATCAAATAACGCTTTGTAGTTTCCTTTCCGGTTTTTGACCACCGGGGACAGGATGTGGATGGATTTATCGGAAAAAGTCTCGAAAATATAATCCATTACTGTCTGGGGGGAATATTTTTCAATCTTTTTCCCGCAGCCGGGGCAGTGGGCTTCACCGACTTTGGCATACAATAGCCGCAGATACTGGCTGATTTCGGAGATGGTGCCCACCGTGGAATTGTAATAAAAGGAGGAATGTTTCTGGTCGATGGAAATGGTTGGCGAAATTCCTTTAATGCTCTGGACCTCGGGTTTTTCCAGGGATTTGATATATTGTCGGGCGTAGATAGAGAGGGATTCCAGGTATTTACGTTGGCCTTCCTGGAATAGGGTATCGAAGGCCAGGCTGGATTTCCCGGAGCCTGAGACGCCGGTAATCGTGATCAATTGGCGTTTAGGAATTTTCAGGCTGATATTTTTCAAATTATGTTTTCGTGCGCCGATGATTTCGATTTCCTGCATGGGGGAAAAATTCTCCATAATTCATTATATCACAAATACCGGTGGCATTGTATCCTTTAATGATAAATCCGAAGCTTGAAGCACGAAATTCGAAACAAATTCAAAACAAAAGCAGCCCACGAAAAAAAAGGAAGCGAGGAAGTTAGGAAGCGGCGAAGCTGGGAAAAAACAAGTATTAAAAAAACCCGATCCCTGACTCCTGATCCCCGGGCCCTCTTTTTTCATCATTCATCATTCATCATTCATTATCTCCTTCAAGGTTATCCACATCGGCAATATCTCGGTTTCTACCGGATGCTTTTTTGTTTTTGATCAGATCATTTTTCGAAATTAAGGATATATCCGTGCCTTCTACGGTTATTACGTTTCTTCTGGCATAACATTCTACAATATCTATCCCCGACGCATCATTAATAATATCTATTTGAATTGGGGACCTTCCCATGCGAAACACATTGCCTTTTTCCTTAAAATACCCCATGTCAATTTCCGGAGTTCCGAATTCACGAAGAGCTTTTTGTAATTTCTTTAAGTTTTCATCGTCATTTGCAATTAAAAAATCAATATCTTTCGTTGCTCTTGGATATCCATAAATACCGACCGCCCAACCGCCTACCAAAAGATAGCAGACGTTATTGTCGTTTAAAAAATTTATAAAATCTTTGAAGTCTTCCGGTAGTTGCCGCAGGTCCATAAAAACACTCCCGCAAATAAGTTATTGTCTTTAATTTTTCTTCAACTGAAGCTTTAGACCAATATTCTCTTTCTTCGTCGGCATGTTCCTTGAATGTTGAAAAAGATACATCCCTTCTATTCATACGGTTTTCCATTTATTACCCCCACGATCCGGGAAATCCCATGCAAGATTTGGCTGCCGGGGTTTCAAAAACACCGCATGCCATGCCGTCCACTTGTGATGAATTGATAGAAGCATTCATTTTATTTACACAGGGATTATATTGGAAAATGCTTGAAAAGTCAAACAAGAAGAACCCTAAGACCCCAGGGGTTTGAGAATATTTTTCCGACTGCCGCTTTTAATCTGTGAAAATTTGCGTAATCTATGGATACATCTTTATATAGAATGATGAATGATGAAGAGAGTTGGCCATCTGTGGACTCTCTCTTTTCGTGTGTTTCGTGTGTTTAGCGGGCCTGTTTTTGTTTTTTGTTTGGAATTTTGAACCTTTGTATTTGGGATTTGTTTCGAATTTCGTATTTCACGTAACGCGATTTCGGATTTATTACAATGATGATTACTGATTACGGTGCATTCAGAAAATGCACCTGCCTTTCTATACCGCTTAGATAAATTGATCCATTTTTGCTCAGATAAACTGACCCAGTCATCCTATTATGGGTGGTATAATTAAGTGAGCCAAACTAGGGTCAATTTATCTGAGCGCTATAGCCTTTCCCTTTTCCCTTTCTGCCGCGACATTTGCCAAAGATTCTTAGGCATTTTCCACAATAAAATTCCCTCATTAATTAGATCCTCCCGCAGGGAGGCCACTGTTAAGGTAGAAAAAACTTGTGTGTCACTTTTTTTTCACCCTTAGTTGGACGAGTTGGACAACTCGGACGGCTCGGAAGTTTGAATGATTTTTTTGACCGTCCCCTATCCCCTTGGTGATTTGTAATGAAAAGGAAGAACTTCACGTGAGGGATATCTCCGGGGAGAAAAGAGCCGCCCTGGTTATTCCTGCCCAGGGGAAAATCTCATGCCTGGCCACATGTAAATGCAGTCGCTTACCGGGAAGATATTTGTTAGGACTTGGGTTGTATAATGGCGCGGTTCAAATATGGCAAATCCAGGTAGATCGGTGGAACCGGGAGAAATTGTTGGAGCAGCCCATGCATGAACAGGGGAAACCCATAAAAGACCTTTCTTTTATCGATGATGGCCGGATTGTTTCCGGAAGCCTTGATAAAACCATCAAATTGCTCACCTTTAGTGCGCCCGATACATGTTTTATACATCCCGTTTTTTCGTTTAATCTGTGTTAATCTATGTAATCGTGGAACCAGTGGACGAGTGTTATTGCACGGATTCTTTTGAGGAGCCGGAATTAACAAGTCGTCTCATCATGATATACCATGCGGTTCCCACAAAAGATCAAAATCAATTTTTTAAGGGTCGTTGGCCCAATGGCTTTTTGAAATTTCTCATCCCGGCCGTAACTACTTAATTGTGTTTCCGCCTCTTTTTTCAGAGCTTCTATTTTTTGGGGATCTACCGGTTCATCGCCCGATGGTTTGATATATTTCAATTCCACTAAATAGGAATATTTAATGGCCGGGTACTGGAGCAGCATCGGGACCAATGCCAGGTCGGCGAAACCCTGGTTTAATTCAGTTTCCGGGTATACATTATATAATGCCCCCAGGCCAAGATAAACATTCCAAAAAACCTGGTGGGCTTTTTCACCGGACATTAAATCTCTTAAGCTCAAAGAGGCCGTCATACGTTCGGCAATATATTCTACCAATGCACGCCAGTTTCCCCTGTAGGCCATGCCTTTAATCAATTCAGTGTATTTTTCCATATCCAGGCGCAAGAGGGCGGTTTCTTCATAGGTCTCGTTGATATAATCGTAGTATAACAACTTCACCATTTGATTGGGAATAATAAGCACCGGGGTATTTTCATTATCCATACCCCGGATGGTTAATAACCCGAAGTAATATAAAAGGGAAATAAAGTTCCTGGGGTTGGTCATTTCCGTTATTGGAAAGCCGGTTTTTATGTCGGAATGAACAGAACCGGCAGCAATGATCTGTTGGAGTTTAGAAAAATTCCCATTGGTCTGGGGAGCGGGCGCAATGGCGCCCTTTTTATCGATAATAATCAAATGGCGCAGCTTTTTATAATCGAACATGGCATTCCGGTCGACCAGGTCATGGGGTATCCGGGAGTTGACCATATATTCTGCCAGGAAGTATAAAACATGAACAGTATTAAAAAGATCTTGTTCAGCATAAATCGAAAACCGGTAATGGTTATACCATTGACTCATGATCTCCATTAACTCAGGGGTAGAATGGCGAATTTTCCCGGTTTGCCGGTAGTATTCGATCATGGTTTCTACTTCTTTTCTTGTAAAGCCCATGATTTCGTTGAGATCGGAATGAAGCGATATATTCGTACCGATATTAAACCCGGAGGTGACGTCGTCCATGGTAACTGGAGACACGCCGGTCATGAACAAACGGGAAATGGGAGCATCCATATCGGTGGTACCGGCTTTGACTACATTAAAAAAGGCGCGTAGGAAACCGCTGCCGTGGGTAATATCTATGAAAGCCTGCTCACCCAATTCCGACAGGATGGTATTGGCAAAATTATCATACTCATCGATAATGACGTATAATTTTTGCTTTTTCCTTTTACAATACTTCAAGAGTGTTACCATCAATTCCGGGGCGCTTTTTCTTAAGTCAAATTCAGCTTCCGCTTTATTAGTATCAATATCCAGTTGTTTTTCATATTTCATAATGAAATCGGAAACAGAATCTTTGATATAATTTGTAAAGGCTTGTTCAACTCTTGAAATCTCGGGATTGACCGCGGAAAAATTCAGTTTTAAAATCATATAACTGTTTTTTTCTTTGGTGGGGTTTTGCCGGATATCGGTGCCGCTGAAAAGGGAATCGAATCGGTCTTTAAGCGCGATGTCGTAATAAGCTTCCAGTATGCCCAGGAACAGGGATTTCCCGAAACGCCGCGGGCGGATGAGGAATAAGTAACTTCCTTTTTTTTCGATTTCACGGATAAAACGGGTTTTATCCACATAATACAGATTTTTTACTCTGAAATCATTGAAATCGGAAACCCCATAAGGGATTTGTTTTAGCTCGTGTATTTCGTTCATCATGAATTTATAATACCCCAACGGATTCTTTTTGTCAATTGTTCTCAATGGACGAAAGTGGACTCTCTCTTTTCGTGTGTTTCGTGTGTTTCGCGGGCCTGCTTTTCCCATTTCCATTTCTGCCGGGGCCATGTTTACATCTGCCGGGACCAATTGCCTTAACTGATTTGAAAATAGCCACAAAGGCACGAAGGCACGAAGGTACACCAAGAGGTTTATTATAAAAAGTTTTCATAGTCTCCGAGTGACGGCGCGACGGCGAACCGTCATGATTGGCTGTCCTTTTTTTATGACATATATTGAAAAATGTACCAATCGAGGCACACAAGGCCCCTCTTTTCCCTGGCAAACGACTTGCTGTATATTTGCATGAGTTTAAAAACGATACAACGGAGGAAAATATGAAAAAATATCTGATGATATTAATGATGTTGTCAATGGCCTTTGTCGTCGCGGCAGGAAACGGCTACGCTTCCGACCCCGTCGAAGGGTCGATATATGGGCACATTTCGTATATAGAAGGAAACCCCAAAGTGATTCGGGCGGATCAAACCCAGGAAGACGCAGTGGTCAACCTGCCGGTGGCCCCGGGCGATTTGTTGCTGACCGATGATAATTCCCGCTGCGAACTGCAATTCGACAACGGGACCGTCATGCGGCTGGACAAACAATCCCGGCTAAAAGTGACCACGGTCCTGGCCAAATCCCTGACTTCCAATTGGAAAATTACCACCCTGGAACTACAGGAAGGGAAACTGTATTCCATTAACCAATCGTATAACCGCGAACGTTTCCAGGTCATTACCCCCAACTCGGCCATCAACTTGATAAACAACTCCATGGCCACGATTATGCTCAAGGCCGGGGAAACCCACCTGGCCTGCGACAGGGGTAAATTCGAGGTGATGTACGGCGGCGAAGTGAAAAACCTGCAAGCTGATACGGTTCGCAAAGGCGAAGGCTATATCGTAACCGCCGATAATAGGTTTGTAAAAAATGAAAAGCGGGACATCGATTTCCTGGCCTGGAACCAGTATATCAATAACAATTTCAAGGAACTGCATTACGGCATCAGCAAGGTTCCCCAAAAATTATATAAATATTCCAAAGGTCTGGTAACCTGGGCGGAAAAGTGGTCTTCACTGGTGGGCGAATGGGTGTATGACGATCTTTTCGGTTATGTGTGGAAACCGCTGGACCCGAGATATGCCCACCCGGGACGCCTCTTTGTCAATGCCTCCTATACGAAAATTAACGGCCAGGTATTCCTGGTCCCCAATGAACCGTGGGGCTGGGTGCCGGCGCACATGGGCACATGGGTCTGGATGAAATGGGGATGGACATGGATCCCCGGCAATGCGTTCACCCCGGGTATGGGCTGGTACGCCTTTGAAGATTTCAATTACCCTTTTTATTATTCCACCCTTTACTACTGGATGGATAGAATTTACGGCGGTTTTGATTACTACTGTTCCTACCGCAACTACGGCATCGACCATTGGCGGATGGCTTACGAATCAAAATATAATAAGACGGCGCCCAAACCTTCGTATAAGGGTGTTCCTAAAGAAATCCAAGCTATTTTCAAAAAAATGGATAAAACTCCTGTGCTCAATATTCAAAACCGGTTGGGTAAACTGGGCCCGGAAATGGAGCAAGCGATGTTGAAAGCAAACATCAAAGCGGCTGCCCCGGTACAACAACTGAACTCTATGGCCGATCACGCTAACCGGGCAGGCAAACCGGCAAGCCCGGCGAAACCGGCTGTTCCCGGGTCTGAAAAAGCGCTGAACACCAGCCCCACCAGTATCATCAACACGCTCAGATATTCCAATATGACGAAAGACAACTCCGCGAAAAATGTTAAAACATACCGCGACTGGAACCCGGATAAGGCGTGGGCCTTTAATAATGGCGTTAAAGTTCAATATTCCAGCAAAACCAATGAAGTGGTGTGCCCTACCCTGGGTCTTCGTTCCAGCCAGGTCACACAGCGCCAAATGAACGCGTTGACTATGGGGAGCCAGGGACATTCCGGTATGGGGAATTCCAGGGGCTTCGGTTCATCGGTAGGCGTGGGCAGCGACGGACACTCAGCCGCACCGGGGAGTTCGAATCTCGGCGGCCCCGGCTCTTTTAGCGGCAGTAGAGGCGGCGACTCCGGCGGTAAAGCCCAGGAAAAGAAAGATTAGATAGTAAGGTAAGGGATAAGGAAAATAGATGACGGCAGGCGGCTTCTTGCGCCTGCCGTTTTTTTTTCCATTTTTAATTCTTATACCCTCACATCTTCCATGGCGCCCCAGGTTTTGCCTTTTTTCAAGGTCACCTTTAACGGGACATTCAACTTCAGGGCATTTTCCATTTCACTTTTGACGATGTGAAAAAGCTCTGCTTCTTCTTCAGGGGGATATTCGAAAACTAATTCGTCGTGCACCTGCATAATCAACCGGGTTTTCATAGTTTCCAATTTTTTATGGATCTTGAGCATGGCGATTTTGATGATGTCGGCGGCGCTTCCCTGGATAGTGGTATTAATGGCCATGCGCTTGCCGTTATCTTTGACGGTCTTGTTGGAGCTGAGAAGCTCGGGGATATGCCGGCGCCGGCCGGAAATGGTTTTTACTTCGGGATAGACTTCGGCCCCGGCCAGTACTTCTTCCATATAGGCTTTCACCCCGATGTATTTTTCAAAGTACATATCGATAAAACTCTGGGCCTCTTTATAACTGACGCCCAGTTCTTTTGATAGGGAAAAAGCGCCGCTGCCGTAAAGGACGGAAAAATTGATCACCTTTGCCCGCTTGCGCCGCTCTTTCGCGCTTAAAAAGAGGTCTTTGCCGAATACGGTATCGGCGGTATGCTGGTGGATATCGAAATCATTTTCAAAGGCTTCCACCAGGTTTTTATCTTTGGAAAAATGGGCCATGACCCTTAATTCGATCTGGGAATAATCGGCCGCCAGGAGCAATTTCCCTTCCTGGGAAATAAACGCATCCCGGACATCGATCCCCCCGGTCTCACCCACGGGGATATTTTGTAAATTGGGGTCGGAAGAAGATAACCGGCCCGTAGCGGTAACGGTCTGGTTATACGACGTGTGGACGCGATCGCCGGCATCGACGGTCGCCAACAATCCTTCCAGGTAGGTGGATAATATTTTCTTGTAGGTCCGGTAGTCGATGACCTTGGCCACGATGGGGAAACTTTTTAACTCGCTTAATACTTCGTTATCGGTGGAATAGGATTTGGTCTTGCGGGTCCGTTTCTTTACCGGGAGGTTCATTTTTTCAAACAATAATTCCCCCAACTGCTGCGAGGAATTGACGTTGAAGCGATGTCCGGCAAGGGAATATATTTCCTCTTCGATCTCATTGATGGTTTTTTGGAACCGGCGCGCCGCTTCCTTTAAAAATGCCACATCCAGCTTTACGCCCACATATTCCATGTCGGCCAGCACTTTTACCAGGGGAATCTCGATGGTTTCGTACAAACGGCGTAAATCTTTTTCGTCGATCTCTTTTTCCATGCGCTTGATCAAGCGGAGGGAAAGGTTGGAATCATCGATGCAGTAGCGGCTTAACCGGTCCATGTCGACGGCGATTAAAAGCCCCTGGTCTTTGTCTTTGCCCACCAGTTCATTGTATTCCACCTGTTTGTAATTGAGCAGTTCCAGGGTGAGGTCCTTGAGGCCGTGCGCCCGGCGGTTGGCATGGAGCAAATAGGACATGATCATGGAGTCGTCCCGGATTCCTTTCACATCGATGCCGTATTTCTTCAAATGTAAGATGTCGAACTTTAAGTTATGGCCGGTCTTTTTGATGTCTTCGCTTTCGAAAACGTCTTTCAATTCGGTTTTAAAGTCGGCCAGGGTAAGAGTAATGTCCGGGTGCTGCAATTTTTGATATATTAAGGGGAGATAATAGCCTTCGTTCTCAAAGGAGATAGAGAGTCCCACGACGTCTGTTTTGAAAAATTCGAGGCCCGTGGTTTCCAGGTCATAGGCGAAATATTTTTGTTCCAATATTTTCTTTTTCAGTTCTTTGAGTTGGTTAAGGTCTTTGATGATTTCGTATTTTATATCCAGCGGGGTCCCGGCTTTTTCTTTTTCTTTGACTTTTTCTCCTTCTTCGCCTCCCCTTAAGCGTTTCAAAAGGCTAGTGAAGGAAAATTTTTCATAGAGGGCGATTAACCGCTCGTTTATTTGGTCTTTAAAGGGTTCGAAAGCAATATCGATATTCAATTGCGGCGCATTGGCCAGGTCGATCAATTGCCTGGCGATATGGAGGGAATCGAGGTTGTCCTGGATTTTGGTTTTGACTTTTTCGCCTACCTCTTCGAGGTGTTGGAGTAAATTGTCTACGGAACCGAATTGTTCGATGAGTTTGAGGGCGGTTTTTTCGCCGATGCCGGGCACGCCCGGGATATTATCGGATGAATCGCCGGTAAGGGATAGATAATCGACGATTTGTTCGGGCAAGACGCCGAAATGTTCTTTGATCCCCTGGGCATAGAGTTTCTCCTTCAATTTGGGGTGGAAAATGGCAATATTTTCACCGGCGGCCGTCAATTGAAAGAGGTCTTTATCCGCGGTAAAGATGACCACCTGGTTGCCCAGGGCGGCTTCGCGTTTGGAGATGGAGGCGATGATATCGTCGGCTTCGAAACCGGGGAATTCAAAGGCGGGGATGCCCCTAGCTTCCAGGTACTCTTTAATATGGGGGAGCTGCGCCACTAATTCTTCCGGGGGGGTCAGGCGTTTGGCTTTGTATGCGCTGAACAAATGGTGGCGGAAGGTTTTTTCCCTGACATCGAAGGCAACGCCGATGCGCTGGGGTTTTAGGTCCCGGATTAAATTTTCAACCCGGGTGATAAATCCGTAGGTGGCACCCGTGGGTTCGCCTTTCAGGGTTCTCATTTCCCGGTACGAATAAAAGGAACTGAAAACCAGGTACATTCCATCTATTAATAAAATTGTCTCTGTCATCGATCACGATCCCGCATCGGTTTTCAAGTGTTGTGCTTCATGTGTTAGTTGATAACCGTTAGTCGTTAGCCGGGGTGTGTTTCTTCATTATTGAGGTATTCCAGCACCATTTCGTCCAGGGGGACATCGTCGATGACCTGGGTTTCCATGGAAATCAGGTGCATGAATTTCCCGCCCCTCAGTTCGGTGATTACTTCATCGTGCTGGGTTTTCATAATGTCTTTGATGCGTTTCCTGATGTCGGGTTTTTTCAGCAGGTGGGCGTACCCGATGCGCCTGGATAATAGTATCTCGCCGCTGTGATAGACCAGGGTTTCCACCAGCGGATTATCCTGGCCTTTATCCTCTGTCTGGATATGAAACATTTCATCCCTAAACTTAACGTCTGTATTAAATCCTACTATCATGGGAAAATCATAATGTATTATCCGATTTTTGTCAAGAGAAAAATGCTGAACATAAAAACTTTGCCACCAAGGCGCCAAGGCACCATGGTACACCAAGAAGGATTTGGGGACAGCCAAATTGAGGGTATTATATAGCGGGGAAAAATTTTTCGATGACCACATACCAGAAGGGAATGGTTGCCAACGAGATCAACGTGGAAAATGTAATAATGCCTGCCAGTAGTTCTTTATCCATTTCCGAATGGTCCACAAAGAAAACCGTCATGGCTGCCGTCGGCATAATGGATTCCATCAGGATAACCCGCCCCGTCAACAGATCCGGGGAGAAAAGGAAACGGGTGATGACCAACGTCGTAATGCCCAGGGCAAATCCCCCGATCAACCGGGTAAATGAAGCCGCGGCAATGATTTTGAAATTTGCTTTCGGCATGATCAAGGAGAAATTCAGCCCGATGACCATCAGGATCATGGGAATCGTAAACACGGCAAATTTATCCACCAGATCCGAGATGATTCCCGGTATAGGAATATGGAACCGGTTCAGCACAATTCCAAGCAATGCGGCCGCCAGGGCAACTCCCCCGTTACTGATAATCGATGAGAGAAACACTCGCTTACCGTCTTTTGAACCCTGACGATGGGCCAGCCAGAATCCACCCAGCAGGAACACCGGCCAGAAAAAGATGGTGAAGAAAACGGCCCGCGTAAAAGCCGCTTCGCCGTAAAACGAATGCACCACACCCCATCCCAGGAACATGTAATTCCCCATGGATACGGCAAAAGCGTAGGTATCCCGGCGAGTTTTAACATGCGAGACAACATGGGATAACAGGTAAGCGGCTCCCGTATAAAGTATGCATAATAATACGAAAGCAAAAATAGACGGGAATAATTGGTCCAGGACCGATGTTTCCGTTTTGTAGAGGTTTTTGAAGACGAGGAAGGGGACGCACACGCGAATGACAAATTTCCGTAGGACGTCGGTTTCTTTATCGTTAAATAGACGGGTAAGGCGTAGGAGGTATCCCACGCCGATGGGCAGAACCAGGACCAGCAGCAGCATTAAAATATCCGTAAAATTTTTCATTGCCCATTATTCTACCAGATAAAAACGAAGTCTGCAAATGAAGAAGAAAAAGGGAGAAGTAAAAGTTGCCACCAAGACACCAAGACACCAAGGTTTTTTTATAATATACCCCTTGGTGTACCTTTGTGCCTTCGTGCGCCGTCTCTTGGTGGCTATTTTTATTGCAGTTTGGAAAAATCGAACCCGGCAATAAATCCTTTCAAGAGATCGATGCCGCCTGTCTCGTTACATTTTAAATCGACGATGTACCGGTCTTTAACGATTAAGCCGAAAGACGCGGACGGTGGATTCTTGGAGTATTTTTCAATGACCCGCATGTCGTTATAGGTGGATATTTTTTCATATCCGTTCTCGTCTTCCCTGGATAGATTGGTGAGAAAAGCCATCTTAAGGATACCCAACATAGCGGATGCACTGGCGGTATCGGAAATAGTAACATGGATTTTTTCTCCAGTGGGAGTAGAATAGGTGGTTTCAAGAGCAGAGTACTCCATTTCGCCGAATTTTGCTTTGTTATAATTGGGTGCTCCCATTTCCCAGCCGCTGACTGTGGGCAAAGCGGAAACCAGCGTGGTTTTATCCGCCACCGTGATCTCTTTACCCTGGATTTGTTCCGATTGTTTTTTCAGCAATCCCGTGGCTTCCTGCAATTTTTTCATGGCTTCTTCCGGGGTGGCCGGGGTTTGATCGGAACCCTGGCTTACGTTGTCGCCGTAACTTTTCACAACATCCAGGATAGATTGCGGTTCCTTTTTAGGACCCAGCAGCATAACCAGGGCGACGATAATGGCGACTATCACCACTACAAATAGGATAATCACCCCGACCATCTTGGAGAATGCGCTTTGGGAAGCGGCTGACCCCTGATGCTCCAGCGATTGAATACCGACCTGGACGGTTTCCATTTCCTTTTTGGTGGTATTCACCGCGGTTAACTCCGGAGCCACAGCCGCATCAGGAACTTGTGCGGCTGCCAGTTTGTCGCCCAACTGCCCGAAATGCCCGTTCTGCTCTTTGGTAAGTTGCGCCAGTTTATTTTTCCCGGTGGAGATATCTTTGCCGATTTTGGCAAGCGATTCATCCAGTTGGCCGATGGTTTTTTTCTGCTCGCCTTTGATCCGGTCGATTTCTTTTTGATGGGTCGCGGATTCTTCTTCCAGGGGTTTTACTTTTTGTTCCTGGGCTTTGGCTGTTTCAGCGGCTGAAGCTTGTTTTTTCTCCAGGTCTTCTTTTTCCTTTGAGAATGCTTCCAGTTTTCCCCGGATTTCGGTTTTTTGTTCTTCGGTGGTGGTTGGGGCGGTGGCGCGTGCATTTAATTGTTCTTCTTCCCTGGCGATTTGTTTCAACCGGTTCCCGGCGTTGTCCGCTTCCCGCTGTGCATCTTTCAACTGTTTTTTCTCGTCATTTAAACGGGTATCCACTTCCTTTTTCTTATCTTCCACTTCTTTGCGTTGGGCATTAAATGCCTCGTTCTGTTCTTTTTTCTTATTTTCCAGGTCTAGTTTTTGTTTTTCCAGCTCAGCCAGGTTGTTGTTGACGCCGTCCATTTGTTCCTGGGCGTTGGCGATCAATTCTTTTGCGTTACCGAATCCGCCGAGGTCCAGTTTGGAGTCCCAGGCTTTTTTGCCCAATGCGGTTAATTGTTCAGAGAGCAATTTTTCCTTTTGGGAGAGATTTTTTTTCTCTTTGCCTAAGGCGGATTTTCGTTTAAATTCTTGCATTCCTTCTTGAAATATTTGTTTTAAACCCATTTATTACCTCCATATATTTTAGTAAGTTTAACAATAACAGATTTGGGAAAAAAAATCAACAGCGAGATTTTCCCCTTCCCCCTGGATTCTCACTGCCATGAAAATAGCCACGAAAGCTGGCAAAAATCTTCCTACTGTATTATAATGAAACATTACCGTTATCAGTTAAACCAAAGGAGGAATAATAAAAAATGTCTGAACGTATGATCAAGCAATTCATGGAAATGGTGCAAATCGCCAGTGAATCCGGCGAGGAAGCGGCTTACATCGATTATTTACTGGCAGAATTCAAGAAAATAGGCGCCGAAGCAAGGAAGGACAGCTACGGGAACCTTATTGCCAAATTACCCGCCAAAGGGTGCACGGGAAAAGAAGCCATTTTACTTTCCTGCCACGCCGATACCGTTAAACCGGGGTGGAACATCAAACCCGTACTTAAAGATGGCGTAATCCGTTCCGGCGGGGATACCATTTTAGGCGCGGACGATAAAGCCGGTATTGCGGAAATGCTGGAGGCTTTGCGGACAGCCGATGTCATGCCGCCCATCGAGGTTGCCGTCAGCCGCCAGGAAGAAGTCGGGCTGCTGGGGGTAAAGAACCTGGATTTCAGTCGATTAACCGCCAAACGGGGTTTCTTACTGGACAATGATGAATTGGAAACCATCGTTATCGGCGGGCCATCTTATTTTGCCATCGATGTGGAGATTAAAGGCCGTGCCGCCCACGCCGGTATGGAACCGGAAAAGGGAATCAACGCCATCCTGGCTGCTTCCAAAGCCATTGTCGCTTTGAAACTGGGACGCCTGGACCATGAAACTACCGCCAATGTCGGCGTCATAAAAGGCGGGATTATTCGCAATGGAGTACCTGACAGCGCTAGTTTCCTGGCGGAATGCCGCAGTTTGAATCATGAAAAGGGTCAAAAATTGGCGGAGGAAATGAAGCAAATCATCCGGGAACAGGTGGAATCGATTAACGCATCGGCGGAGATTAAAATCGATAATCTCTGTAAAGCCATCGATATTCCCGCGGATGCCTGGACAGTGCTGGCGGCGAAAAAAGCATTGAAAAAAGTAGGCGTCGACGCCAGGACGACTTTTATTACCGGTTTCACCGATGCTTCCATTTACAATAACAAAGGCATTGAAATGGCGGTAGTAGGAATCGGGGCGCGGTTGGAACACTCTTGCCAGGAACATATTTATGTTGCGGATATGGAAAAAGCCTTGCAAATGATGGTGGAGATATTGCGGCTGGCAGCGGAATAAAGATAGAAGTTAGGAAGTTAAGAGGTTAAGAAGGTAAGAAAAAGCAGGGAAAAAAGCATAAGTCCACGTACGGACGATTACACGGATTAGCACAGATTTTATTTACCAATCACCACTCACCACTCACCACTTAAACCCAGGCTGTATAAATCTCTTTGCCATTTTTTTCTATCTTTTCCCATTCTCCCGGCTTACCCGTCTCCTTCCTTAGATCATAGATCAAAAGATATCCCTTCTTTTGGTTTTGCCGGTCAAGATAGTCGCACAACTGACGGATGCCATCGCGGTGATATGCTTCTCCGCGCCATATTTTAAGTTCGACGATATATTTTTGATTTTCAAAGGTAATCGCGATATCCAGCCGCTTCTCCTCGGAAACCTCCACTTCTTTGAAATCAAACCCCCTTCCATTGATGATGGGTTTAATAAACGCCAGGAACAAAAGTCTGCCGTTTCGCTCGATAAAAGCCGTATCTTTGGTACTATATTGCTCTTTTATGAATTCCTGGAATTTCCGTATGATCTTTTCAATATTTAATGTACCATCCTCCAGGATGTAACTGGCGCTGACAGCGGGGTACTTGATACCGCCCGAAGTCTCCAGGTTGGAAGACATATAATCATAAATGAGCTGCTCATAAAGGCGGTTATGAATCCGGGTTTTTCCCTTTTCTTCCTTTAAGATACCATATATGGTTCCCTGATGAATAATCGCGTTTCGCCGGTTATAGGAAAACTCCTTTTCGTTCATGGCGACCTTAAATACAAGCTCATAGAGTTCCGGGTTGTTTTCCAGGTTTTTAACCAGGCTGTCGAAATTGGTGTTATCGTTCCTAAGAGCAATTTGAACAGCATTAACCAGGTCTTCCGGTTTCCATTCTTTTTTCTTTTTGGCAGGTAATATCTTCTCATCGATGATTTTGCACAGTAAACTTACCAGGAAGGGATACCCGGAAGTGAAATAAAAAAGGTACTGGGTGAAAAAAGGGATATCGATTTTGGTTTTTCGTTCTTTGGCGTATTCTTCCAGCATGGGGGCGATTTCCTTTGGGAAAAGCGCCAGGTCTACTTCAAAATCCACGGCAATATTCCAGGGGCTGTTATATTTTTGCTCCGAATCGCGGCGGATTTTGGCTTTGAGGGTTTTGATATCATGAACGCCTGCCAGGATAACCGAATGAAATGAATAGTCTTTTCCTTCATTCCGTCCCAGGTATTTGGTCCTGAGCATTCCCAGGAAATCCAGGAATAATTGGTTGTTACTTGATTTATCCACTTCATCGATCATCAGCACGACTTTTCTGCCGGTTTCCCGGACGAATTCGGTAAAGAAGCGGCTTAATTTACCGAAATCATGAATATTAAGATTTTTTTCAAGTAAGGAAGCGGCTTCCTTTTCTTCCATAAATCCGAGTCTCATGCTCAAAAGATCGAGAACAGCGGGGATAAAACGGTTGGCGTTGGCGTAGGTGGAGGCGCCGATGCCTTCGAAGCTGATATCCATCGGGAGGTACTCTTTGTTTTTCTGCATAGCCTGGAAAAGGAGGTGCATCATAGTGGTTTTCCCATACTGGCGGGGGCGGTTAATGGTAAAATAAAAGCCGTTGGCTATCATTTCCATGACCCGGTCTACTTTCCCGGAGATATCCGCCATAAAATGGTTGGTGGGAATACACGTCCCGGTGGTATTAAAAGTCCTCTTCATAGTAACTCCGCATTATCTAAGTGTTTTATGATTTTGCCTTCATATATCCGGCGAGGCTATTATAGCAGATTGGGGACCAACAATAAATAGGCCCCTTACCAAAAGAGGCCCGTATTATAGAGAAATCGAAGAAGAAGCTTTATTGCAAGGCATCCGGGGGAAATGGCGCGGCGCCTGCGGCAAATACCACAGCAGTTGAGGCAAATGCCAAACCTCTTGCGGCAAATGCCCCAACATCTTTGGCAAATGCCGGAGCACTTAAGGCAAATGACAAAGCACCCGGGGCAAATGACAAAACAGTTGAGGCAAATGCCGCAGCTCCTGCGGCAGATGCCACAACATCTTTGGCAAATGTCAGGACACTTAAGGCAAATGACAAACTTCCTGCGGCAAATGTCCCAACATCTGTGGCAAATGACAAACCTCTTGCGGCAAATGCCGCAGCATCTGTGGCAAATGCCCCGGCATCTTTGGTAAATTCCGCGGCATCTGTGGAAATGTTAACGGCAGGTGCGGAAATGGCTGCGGCAGATGTGGAAATAGTCGCGGCAGTTTTGGAAATGGCCCCGGCAGTTTTAAACATGACGCCGGCAGATGCAAACATGGCGCCGGCAGTTTCAAACATGACGCCGGCAGATGTAAACATGGCCCCGGCAGTTTTAAACATGACGCCGGCAGATGCAAACATGGCCCCGGCAGTTTTAAACATGACGCCGGCACTTGCAAACATGGCGCCGGCAGATGTAAACATGCCCGCGGCAGTTTTAAACATGGCCACGGCAGATGCAAACATGGCCCCGGCAGTTTTAAACATGACGCCGGCAGATGCAAACACGGCCACGGCAGAAATGGAAATGGGAAGGAGCATTTTCCGAATGTCCCCTAATCAGTAATCATCATTGTACTAAAGCACGAAATCGCGTTACGTGAAATACGAAATTCGAAACAAATCCCAAATACAAAGGTTCAAAATTCAAAACAAAAACAGGCCCACGAAAAAAAAGGAAGCGAGGAAGTTAGGAAGCGGCGAAGCTGGGAAAAAACAAGTATTAAAAATCTCCGGTCCCTCTTTTTTTCATCATTCATCATTCATCATACATCATTCATCATTCATCATTCATCCTTCATTCCAAATCTCACCATTGACCATTGACCAATGACTAATGACTAATGACCAATCACCAATCTGCTATCCCCAGGTTTTCTTTTTCTTCTTCCAAGGAACTTCCAACTGCATGATTACTGCCTAAATGGCCACCTGTTTCATGGCTTTGATCTGGGCGTTACCGACCACCCTGGAAACAGAAATACCGAAATCAATGGCGGATATCTAACCTGCGGTGAACATATCCCTGTTATTACAACCGATCATAGTCCAGAAAAGGCCTTAAAATCCAAAAATTGAAATAACCGCGCCCCTCATTTTATTTTTTAACTGTACTTACCTTTCCAATAATTGAAGTATCTGCCCCTTTATTTCCCTGATCAAAAATCCGGATATTCAATCGAGAAAGGTTACTGAGAGCAAAAAAATAGAATGGCTATCGTTATCCACATGAAAATGTGGTATAACGATAGCCACTACGACAA
>Ga0315278_10000989_pt1 | contig 24560 bp, 14 predicted proteins | sample YL17G06_0_MG_FD_203880 | JGI IMG/M metagenome (GOLD analysis project Ga0315278, IMG submission 203880) | Sediment microbial communities from Yellowstone Lake, YNP, Wyoming, USA - YL17G06_0 | ecosystem: Environmental > Aquatic > Freshwater > Lake > Sediment | place: USA: Wyoming | collected... | reverse complement strand
ACTCTGCTTCGGCGCGCGCGGGCTGGGAGAGAAGGGGTGGGAGCGTGGGGTGGTCCACGGGGCGGGCGGCGGGTTGCGGGCGGGGCAGTGGCTATTGTCGGCCGTGCGCGAGCGCGCCGCGTTGACCGCTCCTTTTTCCTCCCCCTGCCGACCCTCCACCCTCCCTCACCGTCCCCGGCAGCGACGCCACAACCGTGTCCGCCACCCCATTGCCGCGCACGGCGGTCGGCGTGCGCCGGGCGGTGGCCGCGGGCGCGGTCAGCGCCGTCGCGACCGCGAGCGCCAGCGTAGCGACGCGCGCCGCGCGGCGCAGGGTGGGCATCATAGTGGTGGTGGGTGCGACTACGGCGTCGGGCGGGGCGAGGTGGCGGGCGGTGGGGTCGCGGGGACGGGCGCAGTGTGTGGCCGACCGCCAGCGCGCGCAGCGACCGCCCCACACCCCACTGGCGTGACCGCCGCCGCCTTCGCCCGGCCCAGACGCGCCCGTCGTCGCCTCCCGGTAGCGACAAGGTTGGTGGGGACGGGGTTGGAGGGCGCCGGGTCGTGGCCGCGCACGCCGCGGCGCCGGGGCGGCGCCGCCGGTCCCTCGTTGCGGCCGCGCCGACCCGTAAATGGTTCAGCGACTTCCGACACGCCCGCCCTCCCCAGAATGCGCGTCCGCGTCATTCTGCGCGCTGCCATGGCCGCGGCGACACTCGCCCTTGCCCTTCATTCCGCCGGTTCCGCGGCCCAGCCCGAGCCGTCCGCGACCGAGGCGGTAGACGGCGTCGACCTGGCGGCGCCCCCTGCCTACCTCGACCCCGCGCTCGTCCCGCTCCACGACTCGCCCGTCCACCTCGACACGCCGCCCCTGGCCGCGCCCTGGCCCTCGGGTGGGCCTGGAGCCCCTGCCGCGGCGGCGCCGGCGGCGGGGCGGGCGGCGCCGTGAAAACGAGGGGGCTCGAGTTTTTGTTTTCGTCGTTCCTGCTTTGCTCCTAAACCCTGTCGCGTGTTCATGCGCGCCTGTGACAATATCATGCGTCTCGAAGGCGGTCGGGCGGGGTCCGAGGCGAGACCGGCAGCACCACACCGCCACTTGCACCAGCGTCACTTCCGCAGCTGCCCCAGCAGCTGCCGCCGCCCGCCCTCCCCCAGGCAAGTCGAGTGGAGTGTGCCCGACGACTTGGCGGCCGCGCGCGGTCTCCCGGCCGCCCGCGCGCCCGAATGCCGCGGCGCGCGCTTTGAGCCATCGGGCGACAGCCGGGCCCCGGGAGCGTCGCCGCCACCTCTAAACTCGGTGGGGAGACTCGTCGACATGATGCGCGGTCCAACGCGCGCCCCCCTCCATCCCCCGCAGTCCGGCGCCCGTTTTCGCGCGCGGCGCGCGATGCGGCCGCCCCGCCCCCTCCCCGCGCTCCTCGCCCTCCTGGCGCTCGCGGCGCTCGCGTCAGGTGCCTCGACTCCCGCCAGGGCCGCCGGCTGCCGCGTGACGGTCTCACCCCTCACCCTCGCCGGCACGACGCCCGCGCGGCTCGCCGCGCTGGAACCCTCCCCCTCCAAAGTGCCCACCGTCGTGCACGGCCTGGTGGACATGATGGTGGTGGCGACGGACGGGGCCATTGAGGTAGGGGATGGGAGAGGAGGGAGAGGAGGAAAGGCCGACCACCCAGACCCCCTCCGACCACCCTCCCCCTCCCCCCCCCAGCCCTCCTTCACGCTGGAAGCTTCCCTCCCCCCCGGCGCCACCGTGACGTGGGCCACCAACATGGAGCTGACGGGGGAGGCGCCAGGGACGGCCGCGACGTTTGCGTCGGCCGCCAACCGCCCCCTCCTCACCCCCGGCTCCAAGCCCGCGCACGTCGCGTACCAGGTCAACGCCACGTCCCAAGCGTTTGCGCCGACCGCGGTGTCGGTCAACGGGGCGCCGTGCGAGCTGGAGGCAGGCGCGGACCTCGCCGCGCCCGTCCCCCCTCTCCCCACCCCCGCCGACCCGCTCGCCGCCGCGGGCCTGCGCCGGTCGTGGCAGGCGGAGAAACCGGTGTCGACCAACGGGGCGCTGCTCATCGGGGTGGACGGGAAACCGTTCACGGTCAAAGGGTTGAACTGGTTTGGGTTCGAAAACGGGCAGACGATCGTCGACGGCCTCTGGGGCAACGTGCAGGACGCGGTCGTCGCCGATTTCGCGACCGTCGCGTGGCGCATGAAGCTGCTGGGGTTCAACACGATCCGGCTCCCCTTTTCCTTTCAAGCGTTTGGCCAGGCGCCGCGCGACCCGACGTACCGCACGTGCAACAACGTCACGGACGCCGCCGTGCGCGCGTCCGTCATCAAGCCCGGCGTCTCGGTGCCGGCCGCCGCCCCGCTCTGGCGCTTGCCGGCGGGCATCCCGCAGACGCCCGGCGTGTGCAACGACTACGTCCCCCGCGACTCGGTCCGCCAACGCCTCCTCTGGGCCTCCCGCTTCCTGGCCGCCAATGGGTTTTACGTCGTGCTGGACGACCACATGATCTACGACACGCTGGTGAGGAGAGAGGGGCGGGGAGAGGGTGGGAGCGAGAGCGGGTCGCGCACGCGTGCGCGGCCGACCACCCCTCCTCTTCTCTCCTTTCTTTTCAGGTCCTGGACGACCCCGCCAAGTGGGTGCAATCCTGGGCCGACCTGGCCCGCGACCTGGCGGCCGACCCGGTGACCCGCAACCGGGTGATGCTCGACATTTTGAACGAACCCGACTCGCGCGGCATCAAGTGGGACGCCGGGCCCGGCGCCGGCGGTTACGGCATGACCGCCCTGTACGAGATGGCGATGGACGCCATCTACAAGGTCAACCCGACGGCGCTGATGCTGGTGGAGGGGACGGGGCAACTCGGCAAGGTCGCCATGAACTGGGGCGACGGCTTTGCGACCGACCCCGCGATCGTGCAGGCCGGCGGCGTCCAGTCCGCGGCCCCCTTTTTCACCAAGATGATGCGCAAGCCGTACCTGAACAACATCGTAATTTCCCCTCATCTCTACCCGCCCTCGGTCTCGACGCAAACCGACCCCGCGGCAGTCACCGGCGCCGGCCTGGCCAAACGGCTCACCGACTCGTTCGGCTACCTGACCAAGCAAGGGTTTTGCGCGTCGGGTGTCTGCAAAACGTTCCCGGTCGTGTTTGGGGAGACGGGGTCGAAATTCACAGAACCCCTCGACCTGCGCATGCTGTCCGACTTCGCGGCCTACATGCAAACGGACGACTCCACCCACGCCAAGATGCCCAACATGATCTTCTGGTGCTGGAACGCCAACTCGGGCGACACCGGGGGGTTTGTGACGGACAACTGGAAAGACGTATGGAGACGGCGGGCGAGGAGGGGGTTGGAGGGGGGGGCGACGTGTTCTTGCCCGCGCCCACACGCCCGCCACCACCCCCTCTCGACAGCTCATGTGGAACAAACTCGACTGGATGGCCAAGGCGGCCAACCTGGAGCCGTGGTACGTGTCAGCGTCGGGCGCGGCGCCCCCCCCGCCGACGCCCGCCGCGTCGCCGACGCCGGTGCCGACCCAGGGGCCGACCCCGCCGCCGCCCGCGACGACGACGCCTCCGGCGACGACGACGCCTCCGCCGACGGCGACGCCCCGGCCGACGAGCGCGCCGACGCCGCAACCGACGGCCGCGCCGCCGCCGCCGCGTCCCTCCCCCACCCCCGCCCCCCCGCCCCCCGCCCCCGGCGGCTGCACGGCCAAGGTGACCACGCAGACGTGGCAATCGTCGTCCACGACGTGGTCGGCGACGGTCAACGTCAACGTCTTCGCCCCTTCCCGCGCCGTCCCGTACTACATCTCCCTCTACTCGACGGCCTACATCGAGACGACGTCCGCCTGGAACTGGTACCCGGCCAAGACGCCGACGAGGGGGTGGATCACGGGGCTCGTCAAGGAGGCGTGGCAAAACATGGCGGGCGGGCCGGCGCAGGTCGGGTTGATCGTTTCGGGTCGTTCGTCCGACTTGCGGCCGCGCGCGGTATCGCTGGCGGGCACGCTGTGCGCGGTGCAGTACGTGTGATGGTGGAGACAAGTGGGTGGGAGTTCGGGGAAGGGGTGGTCGTGTCGGCGGGAAGGGGTGGCGTGTCGGGGGCCGCGCGTGCACCGCGCGGCCCCCTTCCGGCGGCCGCCCGGCCCGGTCTTGGGCGCGGTGTGGGTAGCGGGAGGCAGAAGGTCAAGGGCGGGATGCTTTCGGGGGGGGGGGGGTGTGAACGACCGACGGCGCGCGGCGGAAGCCGGCCCGCACGGGCAGGCGGTCCCATCCACACCCCCAGCATGCGCCTCTCCCACCTCGCCCTCCTCCTCCTGGCAATCGCCGGCGCCGCCGCCCAGGCGCCAGAGCCGGCCGCCGCGGTCGACGTCGCGGAGCAGGCGCCCGCCGAGCCCGCCGCGACGCCCCCCGCCCAAAAAGGCCCCAAGCCGGCGCCCGCGGCCGCGCCCGCGCCCGCGCCCGCGGCCGAGGAGAAGAAGACGGCGGCCGACGTGGTGAACAAGACCAAGAACGCGGTGAGAGATGGGAGGAGGGGTGGCGCGGGAGTTGGATCGCGTGCTGGCGCGCGCGCTCGGGCGCCGATTGGGTGCAGGCGCCTGCCGGGATCAACCGTGGCGCGCGCTGGACCTCGCCCTGTGCGGGACGCGCCCCAACCGCCGCCATTTGCCCCCCCTCAGGCCGTCGTCGCGGTCGACAAAACAAAGGCGTTTGCGAACGACGCGCTGAACAAGACGAAAGAGGCGACCGACGCCGTCAAAAAGTGGTTTGAAGACCCGGCGACGGTGCAGGAGAACAGGATCCTGGCGGCGCGCCCGCCCGCGGCGGTCGCCAAAAAGTACGAGGACGAAGCCAAGAAAGCCGACGCCGCGGCCAAGGCCGCCCCCGGGTCGTCCGCCACGGTGGGCGGGGGCGCGATCGCGTACTCGGGCAAGGGCTCGGCCGGCGCCGACGGCGCGCCGCGCGCAGTCGCGGCCGACGTGGCGTCGGCAGCCGACCTGCGCCTCTTGCTGGCGGACGGCGGCGACCTCCAACCCGCCGCGGACGCCATTTTGGCGGCGGCTGCGGCCAATGAAACCGCGGGCTTTTCCAAGGCGGTGGCCGACATGTTGGTCGTGACCGACCCCGCGCCGCCCGCGTCGGCGCTCGGCGCGGCGGTCGGCCTCGCCGCCCGGGAAGCCGCCGACGCCGTCTACACGCCCGCCGGCGGCGTGCGCACGGTCAAGCCGTCGGCGTCGCTCGCGGCGGACGCGTTTGTTGTCGGCCTCCAGGAAGCGGTGCGCCCGTGCGCGGCCGACGTGAAAAGTTCTTCTGGCGCCGACGCCTCCACCCCCTCCCGCGCCTGGGCGGAAGCCGCGGCCAAAGCGTGCTGCCCGTACGCGGTCGCCGCGATCCGGGGCGCGCAGGCGGGCGTGGAGGGGGGGTCGCAAGAGGCGAAGCGCGCGGTCTACTCTGCTATTTCGCGGTCCGTGACCCTGGGCGGGGAGGGGTCGTTCGCGCTGGCGCGATGCACGCCGCCGAATGCCAAAGAGTGAAGCGGGAGAAGAGAGAGGGATCCATGGTGGGTCCGGCCCCGGCACGCCGCCGTGTGGCCAACCCCGACGGCGCGACGACCGCCACCGCCTCTATCCCTCTCTCCCTCACATGTCAAAGTACGCGCCCGCGGCCGCCAGCGCGAGCGTGGCCCCCCACCCCGTGAACGGGCGCGGGCCGAGGCCCGCGCCCGAGTCGCCGCCATCATACCGCTCCCACACGTCGCACACGCCCCCGGCCTCGACCGCGCGCGCCACCGCGTTGCCCACAAAGTTCGCTCGCAGCTCTTCACGCAGCGTGCGCGCGGTCAGGGCGTGCGGGCCGGGTTGGTTCGAATAATGGTCGAGCGCGGAGAGAGCCATGTACGCCACAGGAGGCCACGCCGCCCCCCGCCAGTAGGGAGCGTCGTGCTCCGTGTTGCGCACGTCGCGCAGGGGGGAGGTGGGGGCCAGGGAGGCGAGGCCGGCGGGGCAGAGGAGGGTGCGGACTTGGTCGAGGGCGGCGGCCAGCTCGCGCGAATCCGCCGGCAGCAGGCGCACGAGGAGCGGGAAGAGGGAGACGTAGCCGACGTGGGACGACACGTGGCGCAAGGAAGGAGAGGCGGTGACTGAGCGTTCGAGCGTGCGGTCGACAGGGATTCCATCCGCATCAAAAATGTAGCGCCACGCGAGCTCCACGCCGTCCGTGTGCAGGCCGTAGTCGAAAAAGCCGGCCGCGCCGTCGTCCCAATGGAGCGAGCGCACGTGGGCGGGGTCGCCCAGGGCGGCGGCGAGCGCAGCATAGCGCGCGACCTCCGCGCGTGGCCGCCCCGCGCGCGCCCCCACGCGCGCCAGCAGCCGGGTCGCCACCGCGGCCCAGCACAGCAGGTCGACGTGGCGTTCGTCGGGCGTCGGGTGCGAGGCGCGCGGGTAGTCGTCGAGGCCTGATGTCAAAGTCTTCGGATTCAACTCCCCGACCGCCTCCCCGTCCCGCCCCCGCCACCGAAACGACCCCGGCGCCGCCCCTTTCTGGGTGCGCAGCAGCCAGTCGACCCAGGCGCGCACGCGGGGGTAGGCGGCGCGCAGGAAGGCGGCGGCGTCTGCGGCGTCCGGGTCGTCGGGCGCCGCCGCCTCGACGCGGGCCGCCATCGCGGCCAGCGGCAGCAGCAGCGTCGGTGGGTTGGCCCCCGCCGGGTCCTGTACCACAAACTCGGCCGGCACGCGAGCCTCGGCCTCGGGGCCGAGAATTTGTTCGCGCGCGAGCCATCCCGAGGCTGTGACCGCGTCCGCCCAATGCGCGAGGGCGTCCCTGGCCAATAACGGCGACCACTGCATCAACACGAGCGCGTGAAAGCCTTCGTCCCAGAGGAAGCCGCGCGGGAAAAAGGCGCGCGCGGGCGTCGCGGTGAAGAGCGGGCCGGCCGCGCCGCGCGCGGGCGGCTTCCCCGGGGCCGCCGGCTTGACCAGGGGCGCGCCGTGAAAGTAGGCCATGCCGCCGAGCAGGTTGGAGAGGGCGGCCTTGGACAGGGAGGCCGTCGCGGCGTCGCCGCCCCGCGGCGCGAGCGTCGCGGCAAAGCGCGCGTCGAAGGAAGCCTCCCGGGCCGCGATCAGCGTTGTGAGCGCGGGGCCAGATAGGGCAGAAACGCGGGCGTCCACTGGCGACGCGGGCGCGCCGGACGCCGACGGCGGCGGCGGGAGGACGGGCGGGTCCGGCGGCGCGCGCCAAAACGCGCGCCACCGCGCCGGCGGCGCCTGCGGCGGCGCCATCCCGCCCGTGAACACAATGTCGATAGAAAACGGGATCTCAGTAGTGATCTGAAAGGCGGCCAGCGACGCGCGCGCGTCGGCGGCGTTGGGGAGCGCGCCGCGCAGGCGCGGCCGGCGTCGACTCCCACCCTCCTCGCCTTCCAGCTCGCCCTGCAGCCAGTCGGTCACGTTGTGCAGGTGGCGCGTGTCTCGCGCCACATGGCGCACGGGAGACGGCGACGCGAGGTGCAGGGCCCAGGCGCCGGTCGCGGCGTCGGCGCCGGACGCGAGCAGGCCGCCAGAACCGACCGTCAGCCCGTCCCCATCCCCAGCTGCCGCCGCCTCGTCGCCCACGTAAAAGATGAGCGACACCCGGGAGGCCAGCGGGGGTGGCGGCGGCTCGCCGGTGGCCGCGGCGGCCGCGGCGGCCGCGCCGCGCGCGGCGACCGCGGCCACGTCCACGCCGCCCTCGACCCTCAACCCCCAGTCCCCGCCCGCCACGCCCCGAATCTCGCGCTTGACAAACGAGGTGGTCAAGAGAGCGCCCCCGTCCGCCAGCGCCTGCACGCCAAACGATTCGCCGTCGTGCCGCGCCCAGCCAAACGTGCGCAGCCCGTCCCGCTCTTGCGCCTCGTGGCGGATGGGGAGGCGGTTGTTCTCATCGACCCCTGCATCGGGGTCGAACCAGGCGAGGCCCGCGACGAGCCCGCGCGGCGCGCGCGTGCGCAGGCCGAGGTAAGCGCCGCTCCGATATGTTCCCCAGTGCATGCGCGACGCCCATGCGCCCTGAAACTGCTGGAGCGACGCGACGCGGGGGCCGGGCAGGCGGCGCAGGTAGGGGGGGGTCGTCGTGCGGAGCGCGAGCGCGGCGGCCGCCCCGGCGGCGAGCACCAGGGCGATCGCCCGCGCGCTTGGCGATCGACGCCGCTCCCTGCCGCCGCCCGGGCGGCCGCCGGCCGGCGCCCGCGCCGCGGCCGCGGGCGGGCGGCGCCGCATCGCGCGAGGATTGGGGGGGCCGGGGGCGCGCTCGATGCGGGGTTGAGCGCTGGCCGGTGTTTGCAGTGCGCCGAGCGGATTGGGGGGAGCGGAAAACAAGAAATCAGATCGAGGTGTGTGCGAGCGCGCGTTTCCTCGCTCTCTTCTCTCCTCTCTCTCTACCGCCCCCGCTTCCCCTCCCGCGCCACGTCCCGCCCCACGTCCTTGGCCGGCCGGAACAGGAGCCGCTTCCAGCGGCGCAGCTCGGCGATCGAGTCGCGCACGTCGGCGGCCGCGCGGTGGCGCGTCGAGTCGCCGCCGGCGGCGCTCGTTCTCCCGCCCCCGACCTTGGCGGGGCGCGAGTGGTAGGCCGCCGGCGCCCACCGCAGCGCCAGCTGGCCGACGGAGGTGACGTCCACGATGCGGTGCGAGACGCGGGACGCTAGGCGAGGCATGTGCGCGCGGAGAAAGCTCAAATCGACGTGCACCGAGTTGCCGGCCAGCGTGGCTTTGTCGCCCTTGTCCGGCGGCCAGTGGGCGTCGACAAAGGCGAGCACGGCGTCCTCGGCGGCGGCCAGAGGCACGGCGTCGGCCGAGCGGCACGCCGCTGTCAGCCCCGACCGCCCGTGGTGCTCCACGCACCACGCGTTCATGCCGGTGAGCGCGGCCTCGCCCGCCTCGATGGCGAGGGCGGGGCCGTCGACCGTGCGCGCGAGCTCTCCGTCTGTCGCCGCGACGGCGATCTCCAGGATCACATCTGTGCCGACGTCCAGCCCCGTCATCTCCAGGTCGAGCCACAGGAGTGGGCGCTTGAGCGGGGGGGTGGAGGGGGAAGCGCGAGGCTCGCCGCGCGCGGCGTCGTCGCCCACGTCATCGCCATCGACCAGCGCGAGCGCGGCGAACGAGTTGACCGTCGCCGCCGCGGTGGCGGGCGGCATTGGCGGCGGGGAGGCCGGCCCAGGAGCGCGGTCTGCGCTGCGCGCAGCCGCTGTTCACTGTTTCGTCGCCGGCCTCGATATGTCCGCCCTCCGCGCCGCCCGCCCCCTGTCCGCCCGCCCCGCGCCGGCGGCCCAGCGCGCCGCCCGCGTGGCCGTGAAGGCGGCCGACCGCCCGCTCTGGTTCCCGGGTGAGGCGGGGAGGCGGGGGTGGGGGGGAGGCCGGCCGGCCGCCGTCGAGGGCGGCCAAGCGGCCGATCCGCCGCGGCCCAGGGCTACGTTGTCTATGGCTGCGTTGTGGGGGCGGCAGCCGGGCGCGGCGCCGCCCCCACGCCCCCCCAGCGCCCCTGCCTCACCCCTTCCCGACGCCCTCCTCTTACCCTCAATCCAGGCGCCGCCCCCCCCTCCTGGCTCACCGGCACCCTGCCAGGCGACCGCGGGTTCGACCCCATGGGCCTGGGCGCCGACCCCAAGGCGCTGGCGTGGTGAGAAAGAGGAATTGGCGGGGTGCGCGGGCGCGGGCGGCTGCCCGTGGGCGCATGCCGCCGCGCCACGCCCCGGCGCAAGGCCGAGGGCGTGGCTGACCGCCACCCTGGGAGCGGGGCGCCAACCGCCAGCGCCCGGCGACACATAAGGGACCGCGCCCGACCCCCACCGTCTCCCCTCGCCCCAGGCACCGCCAGGCCGAGCTCGTCCACTGCCGCTGGGCCATGCTCGGCGTCGCCGGCATCCTGGCCCAGGAGATCATCAAACCCGACGTCTGGTTTTACTCTGCCGGCCTCCCCGAGAACCTGCCGAAGGCCGCGTTTTTCGGCGGCCCGACCGGCGAGGTCAACCTGGGCGGCGTCCTCGCGTGGGAGTTTCTGCTCATGCACTTTGTCGAGGTGCGGCGCTGGGTCGACGTCCGCAAGCACGGGTCGGCGAACGAGGACCCGATCTTCCGCAGCAACCGCGTGCCGAACGTCGAGCCGGGCTACCCTGGCGGCATTTTCGACCCGCTCGGTTTCTCCAAGGGCGACTTCAAAACGCTGCAGACCAAGGAGGTGAAGAACGGGCGCCTCGCCATGATTGCGTTCGCTGGCTTCATCCTCCAGGCGCAGGCGACCGGCGAGGGCCCGCTCGCCAACCTGGGCGCCCACCTCTCCGCCCCTTTCGAACAAAACTGGACGCACAACATTGGCGTGTGCCACGTGCCCAAGAGCGTGGACGTGCAGGGGGTCACGATCCCGCTCACGTGCCTGTGGCCGGGGCAGCAGGGGGCGTGAGGAGAGGGACGGGGGTGGAGGCGCGGCCCGCGCCCGCCTGCCGCCCGCCCGCGGGCGGTGAGGGCGCCCTACGTGGTCGCCGCGCCCGTGTGACCACAATCAGCGAGAAAAAGAAAGGGCGAGAGGGCATGTTTGCAGTGCAGCTCACAACGCGCCTCCGCCTCCTCCTACTTGCAACAAGCCGGCCAGCGCCGCTTCCAGCGCGGTCGCCGCCTCCTCGTCGGACGCGTCGCCGGGCGCGGCGTCGGGGCGGGGCGGCAGTAGGAGCACGGCGGCCCCGAAGACGCGCGCGAGCGCCGCCGCTGCAGACGCGACGCCGCCGTCGGCCGTCGCCGCGCCCGCGCAGGGAGGGGACGTGGCGGCCACATTGGGCGGGAGGCCGGACTGGGAAGAGGATGGCGGCGGGGAGGAGAAGAACGCAGCGGCGACCGCGGCCGCGCGCGCGGGGCCGCCGCCGCCCCTCTCCCCGCCTTCCACCCACATCGCGTCCGCCAAAAATGCAAGCGCGTCCCCCAGATCGGCCTCCGCGCCCGCGCCGGACGCGGGCGTGGCCAGGTGGAGGACACAGAGCGGCGCGGGCGCCGCGGCCGCCGTGCTGCCGAGCACCACGCCATGCACGGGGGCCGCGGGGCGGCCGCCGCCCAGGCAGCGCGGCGGCAGCACGATGGGGGACGATTGGGTGGAGCCAGACGGCGGGGCGGTGAGCAGGGCGGCGCAGCGCGCAACGGCGGGGGGTGGGATGTCGCCGTCGGCCCTTGCCTGCCGCCTCAACGGCTCCACCACACCCTCGGGCGCAATGAGCGCACCACAAGCTATCCGCTGGCCGTCGGCGAGCACCACGGAAGTCGCGGCGCCGCAAGCCGCCCCAACCCTGACGGCGACCACCCCTCGCCTTAACGCCGCCACCCCCCCTGCCACCGCGGCCGCCCGCACAAAGGCTTGGGGCAGTTCGCCGCCGCCGTGCACGGGGAGGAGGAGGGGGGAGGGGCCGTAGCGCCCGGTGGAAAGCAGGTGGCGGCGCAGAGCGTGCGTTGCGGAGCGCGCGGGGAGCGGCGCCGCGGCCCAGGGGGCGAGACGGTGACCGACCAGCTCGCACTCGGTGGCCGGGTCGAGAGGAGGAGGAGGAGGAAGAGCGGGCTCCTTCGGCGCCGAAGCCTGGCCCTCTCCGGCCGCCGCTCCCACTTCCCACGGCCCCTGGTCCGCGGTCGCGGCCGCCAGCCCGTACAGCACGGCGTCCGCGGCGGGCCGGGCCAGGCCCGCGGCCGCGACGGCGGCCGCAAAAGGGGCGCGAGGGTCGAGCAGCGCGCCGGCCAGCGGCCCCTCACCCGCCAAGGCCACATCCGCGGCGGCCGTCAGGAACCGCATGAGGGCCCGTTTGGCGAGGGGGGGGAGGGACCGATCCGCAAACACGTCGGCGCGCGTCGCGGGCAGGCGCGCGAGGAAAGGAGGGGGTTGGGGCGTCTCGCCTCCTTCACCGCCGCCCGCCACACAGGCCATGCACCCCGCCAGCTTGAACTCGATGTACGGCGTGGCACCGTGCGCGAGCAGGGCGTCGATGGTGGGCGACTCCGCGTGCATGAGGCAGGGGGCGCGGTCGACCGAGACGGCGCGCCGGGCCTCGGAGCCGGGCGGAAGCAGGGCGTCTAGGGCGGCGTGGTCGATGTGCAGCGTGGCACCGGGCGGCGGGGCGCCGGTCGAGGCGGGGAGGGCGACGTCGCCGGTCTCGAGCGCGGGCCGAGGCGCGCCGTTGGCCTCCGGCTCCCGCGCAGCCCACGCCAGAAAGTCATCCAAGCTGAGCGTGCCCCAGGGGCCGCCAAAGGCGGGCGCGGCGTCGAGCTGGAGGACCGACTTGCCGGCTCGGGCGGCGGCGCTGAGAGAGAGGAAGGTGCGGCAGCGGTGAATCGCGGTCGACCGCAGTGTGGCGCGCATCTGGGATTGATCCAGGGCGCTGGCGGCGTCGGCGAGCGCCGCCCGCGGCGCGGCGCGCCCGCGTCAGCCCCATCCCACCTCGCCGCGAGCGCCTCTGGCAGCCCCGTGCCCACGACGACGAGGTCGAACTCCGTCGGCTGGATGGGCGGCGCGGCAGCCGCCATCGCGCGCCGACTGAGGGCCGCAGCCACTACACACTCACCCCACCCCCTGTCTCTCCTCCCGTCTCCTCACTCGCACACGACGCTCGAAAACATCCCCCCCACCTGCCGCCGCTCGCAGCTTTTCACCGTGCGCAGGGATACGTCAAACACCTCGCACTGCTTGGCCGAGAAGAAGGTCTGCGGCCCGACGGGCGGGCCGAGCGCGGGCGGCACGATGAGCCGCCGCGCGCCTCCAGGCCGCATGCCCTTGACCCCGAGCTCGAAGCCGGGGATGAGGCCGCCGATGCCCAGGCGGATGACGGCGGGGCGGCCCTTGTTGGCGGAGGAATCGATGCGCGCGCCGGACTCGTTGTACGCGACATAGTCGAACGCCACCTCCTGCCCGTCGACCGGGGGCTCGCCGGCGCCGGGCGCGAGGTCGAGGTAAATGAGGCCGGCGTCGGTGGCCGCGTAGCCGGCCGAGGGGGGGACCACTTTCACTTCGAACCCCGCGCGCACAAACGCGGGAAAGTCGGGGGGCGCCCCGTTGGCCGCCTGCACGCGCCGGTTGTTGTCCAGGATTTGGAGCTCGGTCATGGTCAGGGAGGCCGCGTCGGCGGGGTCGAGGAGGACGACCGTGCCGCCGTCGAAGGCGCCGGCCGAGTCGAGCGCGGGGAGCGCGTTGGGGGGCGGGGCGTCCGCGGCGGCCGAACCAGGGGCGATCAACGTGGCCGCGACGCCCACGCTGGCGAGCAGGAGCGCGCGGCGGGTGGCGGGAAGCGATGGCGCGGCGGCGGCGGCGGCAGGCGCCGCATGCGGGCGCGCCGGGGCGGCCGCTTGGGGCGCTGGCGCGCACCTTGCGCCGGCCCGCATCGCGATGGCGGGCGGCGGGGTCCGCAATGCGCGCGGGGAGTGACAGAAGAGGTGGCCGACGCGGCCCTCCGTTGCCACACTCTCTGCGCCCGCCCACGCCCCGCGCGCCGGCCGGCCTCCTCTCCGATGGCGGACGCGATCGCGCCCGCGCCTTCAGGCGAAGCGGATGAGCCGCCGGCCGCCCCGCCGGCCTCGCCCGCTGCGCGAGCGGGGCGCGCAGCCGATTTTTGGCGGCGGGCCGCCTCAATTTACCTCTCATATAAAGCCACACAAGCAGCCGCACTGGCGGCGCGCGCCGTGGGCCGCAGCGACGCGGATATCAAGGCGAGGATTTGGACGCCGCAGCACGAGCGCGCGGGGCGCGACATGTACGACCTGGCGGCGTCACTGCAGGTAGGGGGGGGAGAGGGAGGGGGAGGGGGTGGCGGAAGGATGAGGAAAAGTGCGGGACGGCCGAGGCGGTCTACCGCGCCCGCGCCGACCACCCTCCTCCCCGCCACCCCGCCACCCCCCACAGGGCTTCTACCTCAAGGTCGGCCAATTCCTGGCCAACCGCCCCGACTTTGTCGCCCTCCCCGTGTGCCGCGCCCTCGCCCGCCTCTTCGACCGCGTGCCACCCGCGCCGCCCGCGGTTGTCGTCGCCGCAGTCGAGGCCGCGTTTGGGGCCCAGATCTCCGCCCTGTTTGACGATTTTGACGCGGGCGCGCCCCTGGGCGCGGCATCCGTCGCCCAAGTGCACAAGGCGGTGACAAAAGCGGCGCCGGGGCGGCCGCGGCGCGCGGTGGCCGTGAAGGTGCAGAGGGCCGGGGCGCTCGAGCTCATGCTAGAAGATCTGACAAACATCCGCCTCGCGGCCTCCTTTCTGCAACGCACCGAGCTCAACTTCGACCTTGTGTCGGCCGTGGGTAAGAGAGAGAGTGGTGGGGTGTGGGGGCGACCACCCACCACCCGCCGCCGCCCACCCCCCACCTCCCCTCCTGCAGACGAGCTCGCGGCCCAGATTCGGCTGGAATTCGATTTCGTGCGGGAGGCGGCGGTCGGCGACGAGATTGGTGCGCTGCTCGACGCCGACCCCGCGGTCGCGGGATCCATCACCGTGCCCCGCTCCGTCCCCGGCCTCGTCTCGCGCACGGCTTTCGCGATGGATCTTGTCCTCGGCGAGCCGCTGACCGCGCTGGCCGAGCGCGCGGCGTCGTCGCGCGTGCCGGCGCCGGTCGCGGCGGCGGCCGCGCGGCGGTTGCTCGACACGCTCGTCGAGGCGTACGGGTCGATGCTCCTGGGCCCTGGCCGCGTCTTCCAGGCCGACCCACACCCCGGAAACATACTTGTGGACGCCACGACGGCGCGCGTCGGCCTCCTCGACTTTGGGCAGTCGAAACGGCTCACCGTCGCGCAGCAGGGTGCGTTCGCCCGCCTCCTCCTCGCCATGGCGACCGCTGGCGACGCGCCGCTAAGCGGTGTCGCGGCCGCGCTCACGGCCGAGGGGCGGGCGGAGGTCGTCGCGTCGCTCGCGGCGCTCGGCGTCGTCACGGAGTTGACCGCCCTCGGCGCCACGTGCGGCCGCACCGAGGAGGCGCTCACGGTCGACACCGCGTTCCGCATGTTCGACTCGCGCGGCCGCGTCCAACCGTTTGCGCCCGACTCGACCCTCAAGATGCTGTCGACCAAATCCTTCCCGCCCGACCTCTTCTTCCTGCTGCGCACGGTGCAGATGCTGCGCGGCATCGCGACCGCGGCGGGGTGCGACGACGTGAGCGTCGCGGTGCGGTGGAAGGCGCGCGCGCGGGCCGCCGTGGCGCGCGCGTCCGGCGCGGGCGCGGTCCCGCCCCCACCTCGCGCCCGTGTCTGGGCGGGCGGCCCTGTCCCCGGCGGCGTGGCGGCGGCCGACGCGGCGTGGGCGGCCGTGCTCGCGGGGCGCGGCGCGGTCCCGCCCGCAGACTCCGCGGCGGCCTCGCTCTGGTCGGCCGCCCTCGTGGCCAGTTTTGCGGGCGCGGCGGCCGCGACGTGGGCCGCGCTGGCCGCCGCGGCGCCCGGCGTCGGCCCCGTCGCCGCGCTCACGGCGGGCGGCGGCCAAACGCTCGCCCTGTGGGCCGCCGCGGCCGGCCTGCAGGCGGCGTGGCCAGCCGTGCTCCTCATCTCGCGCCACCCGGCCGCCGCCCTGGCGCACGGCGTCGCGGCCGCCGCCGCGCTCGCGGCTGCCGCGCTCGCCGCGCACCGCGCCGCGCCCGCGGCCGCCCTGGCCATGGCCCCGCACGGGATGGGCATGGTCGTGGGGTTGGCAGTCAACGTGCGCGTGCTGCGGGAGGCGCGGCGGCGGCCGGGGGTGGTGATGGCGAGGGTGGTGGTGGTGGTGCCCTCTCTTCGCCGCGCGCCGCGCCGCCCTGTCCCCGCCGGGCGCCGGGCGCGGCCACCATCTTCTGGTCGGTGCTTGCATCGTGCGGCAGTGCGGTGAAACGAAACCCGGGCCCTCTGTCTCTCACCCTTTCTTCCCGTCGGCCGCGCTCACGCCGCGCGCCGCGCCCGCCGCGACCAACGCCTTCAAGCTTGTCCGGGTCGCGCCGCCCACGTTGCCACCCTTGGCCGCGCGGTAGGCCTCGATGGCGGCGGCGCGGTCGTCGGCGGTGACGCCGCCCGACGCACGCGCGCGCGCGTCGGCCAGCTGCCGCTCGAAGACGGCGCCCAGGCGGCCGCCCTTGGGGTTCCCCTCGACCCAGTGCCGCGTTTTGAGGGTGGCGGCGAGGGGCGCGGCGACGGGTTGGGGGAGGCCGCCGCGCGGCGCGGCCGCCGCTTTCCGCTGCGGCGGGGGCCCGCTCGCGTCGTCGCTGTCGTCGCTGTCCCGGCCGCGCTTGCGGCCCGCCCTTTTCTTGACCTTGAGCAGCTTGGACCGCTCCTTGCGGCGGGCCTTGCGCGAAAGGGGCTCATCAGGGGAGGCCGGGAGAGGCTTGGGGGGGCGCGCGGGAGACGCCGCCGCCGGCTTGGGCTTGATGACCTTTCCCTTGGTCGCCTGGGCCGAGGCTGGGGCCGGTGCGGGCCGCGCAGGTGTCGGCGTCGCAGGCTGCGGCGCCGTGGGAGTCGCCGCCGCCGCGGCCGCGCCTCCCGCCTTTCTCGACTGTTTTAGTTCTTGCTTGCGCTCCATGGCGTGCTGTGGGATGGAGGGCAGCGAGGTCAGCGCTGCTGCAGTGCGCTGCCGCGCCGCCGCCGCCCCCTCCATTTCCCTACCTTGACCGCCAGCATCTTGCGCAGCGACCGCGGCATCTTGTCAGGCGCGGTGGCGTCCAGTGGAGGGGGGAGGACGTGGTAGCCGACGCGTTCCTGGGGAGGAATTGGGGGCCGTCGGGGCTAGCCGGCGCGGCGGGCGCGGCCCAGCCGCCGCCGCGCCCTCCATCCCCCATGCCCGTACCACTTTGGCGCGCACGACGGCCGCAGCCCGGCGGCGGGCGGCGACGCCGCGGCCCATGGCGGCGGGAGAGAGGAGAAGAGTGGCCACCCCCGTCGTTGCACACCCGCCACCTCCTCCCTCTCCTCCTCCCTCTACTCGAGCTCGGCCACGATCTTCTTGCGCCGCTCCGGCTTGACCGCGACCGACCCCGGCGCCGAGTGCGCGACGCGGCGCCGCGTCTTCGCCGCCTCGGCGTCGACCTGCGCGCGCCGCGCCACCGCCGCCTTGTGGATCGGCCCAGGCAGCCGCCGCGACTTGAGCACGCGCCGCACGTCCGGCAGGTGCGCGTGGCGGGCGACCAGGGCGGCCTGGTAGGCGTGCGCCGCTTTCTCGCGCGGCAACAACACGCCGCCCCGCTCGCTCGCGCGCGCCTTCCACAGGCGCACGTTCATGTCGTCCGACCCCGACAGGATGTAGTGGCCGTCGCCCGAGTAGAGGACGGCGGCGACGCGCTGCATGCGGCGCGCGGTGTACGCGTCGCGCGCGTGGCCGGCGCGCGCGCCAAAGACGCGCACCGACCGGTCGTAGCCGCCGGCCACGAATTCGCGGCCGGTGGGGGAAAAGTCGACCGACGTGACGGACGACACGAAATCCTGGTGGACGGTCGTCGCGGCGTCGAGGCGGCGCATGTCGTACGTGTAGAGGTTGCAGTCTTCGCTCGCCGCCACGAAGTTGAGGGGCTCCATCGGGTTCCAGCACACCGCGTTGGCCTTGGTCTGCATGATCAGCTTGCGGATGGGGGTCGCGGCGCGCAGGTCGTAGAGGCAGAGGGAGCGGTCGCCGCCGGCGGCCGCCACCAGGTCCGGCTCCGCGGGGCTGTACCGCACCGCGCGCACGCCGTCGGCGCCCCACTCCATGGTGCGCAGGGGCGTGCCGCGTTCCGCGTCCCACTCGCGGAGCGCGTCGCCGGCAGAGACAAAGCGCCCGCGCGGCCTCGGCGCGGCGTCGAGCCCGCGCACGCCCGACCCGGCCGCCCACTCGAGCACGGGGGCCGCGGTTGCGTGCGCGGGGCCGGGGGCGGCGGGGGCAAAGGGGAGGGCGTGGAGGCGGATCGCGCCGTCGGCGGAGCCCGAGACGACGCCGTCGCCGGCCGCCAACACCGCCGCGCACGTGACGCCGGTCGTGTGCCCGGTCAGCGTGCGCAGGCGGCGGCGGCCGGCGACGTCCCAGACGGCGAGCAGGCCGTCGGCGGAGCCGGCGACGACGCAGGTGAGGGACGCGGGGCTTTTCGCCATGCACGTCACCCCGTCGTCGTGTGTAAAGGCCGCCACAAACGGCCTCGCAAAGATGCGCGCCAGTTTGGCGGCCGACAGCGCCCGTTTCGCCTCGACTGCCCGCTCGAGCGGGCGCAGCGCAGGGTCCAGGTTCCTGTGCACCTTGCGTATGTCGCCGGAGCGCTCGCGGGAGGCGTCGTCGGCCGACCGGTTGATGGCCTTGACGCGCATTGCGGCCGGGGAGGGGGGAGGGAGGGAGGGGCGGCGGCGGCGCGGCGGTGCGGCGCGCCGGCACCCTCGGCCGGGCGGGCTAGCGGGCCCAAACTGGACGACCGCGACCGCGGCCGGCGGCGCGGAGGCGGCAGAGGCGGGCGCGGTGTGTGCCGGTGGTGCGACGGCGGCGGCCGAATGCGCTGCCGCTGCCACTCCCTCTCCCGCCATGCAGCTGCGCGACGGCCACCTGGTGGGCGGCTCCCCCGCCCCCATCCCCGCGTCCGCCGCGGCCACCTTCGCCGCGGGCGTGCGCGCCGTGCTAGCGCGCTGGACCGCGCTGCGCCTCGCGGTCGAGGGCGAGTGGGGCGGGGTCGACTCCGGGGCCAAGGCGGAGCAGATGGCGCGCGACGTCGAGGGCTGGTTTGCGCGGGGCAAAGGTAAAAGAGGAGGCGGTGGAGGCGGGCGCGGCGGGCGCATGCCCCGCCTCGCCCCACCACCCTCCTCCTCCCCAGACCACTACGCCGACGACCTGGAGGACGAACTCGACCAAGCTATGCTCGCCGACTTCCACGCCCAGCTCGAGGACGGGTCGCCGCGCGACGTCGCGCGCGCGCTCGTCGCGCTCCACTCTGATCTGTCCTCTGGCGCCCCCGCTGCCCTCGCCCGCGTCGCGGCGATGCTCGCCGCTGCGCCACCGCCGCTGGGGGCGAGCGTGCGGGTGCGGGTCGACCGGGACGGGACGGAGGTCGGGCGCCGCGCGGCGGGGGGCGCGGACGGCGCGTCGTCGTCGTCCGACGACGGCGACGACAGCATGAGCGATGGTGGCGCCCGGACGCCCGCGCCGCGCGCGCCGCGGGCGGCGCCGGTGGTGGACGAGGACGGGTTTCAGACGGTCGTCCGCCGTCGGTGAGGGCGGCGCAGTGGGGCGGGGTGGCAGCATTCTCTGCCGGCCGCACGTGTTTTGCGTTATCTGTGTCTGTTGATCTCTCTCTGCGCGTTGTGCCGGCGGCAGCCGGGCGGCGGGCGGCGGCCATGTGGATGTTTTGGGGAGGAAGCAGGAGGAGGCGGCGCGTTGGGCGCCACATCCGCCTCGGCCGGCCCTCCCCGCCCGCCGACCCCACCCAGTGCCCGGTCGTCGCGACAGATGTACTGATCGTGGCGGCTAGGCCGGTGGGCGACCCGTGCTGCGTCTGGGGGCGTTGACGGGCCCTCGTCTCGCCTAAAAGGCGCCTGAGCCGGCGCCGGCGCTCCCAAGGTGCGCGCATGGTCTCTGTGTGGGGCGCTGGGGCGGCGCCATCGCGCGGAAGGCGGCGGCCCGGCCCGGGGCGGCCCCCGCGCACGCCGCGCAGGCCGCCGCCGCGCCCGCTCCGCCGGCCGCCCGCCCCCCACACGGTCATCGATCGCCACCGGTGGCTGCCTGGCGGGCGGCGGCACTCGCCGGCTGGCCCGATCTGGGGCTTCCGACCTTCTCCTCTTGGTTCGGAGGCCCGCGCTCCCCGCCCCGCCCGCGCCACCCCCCCGTGGCGCGCCAGTTGAAGCGATGGCTCCATCCCCGGCCGGCTTGGGCGGCGTGGGCCGCGCCACGCCGCGCGCGCCGCCATTCACGCGGCGGCGGCGAGGGCGCGCTCCCGCGCCCGCCGCGCCGCCCCCCCCCGGCCCCGCCCCCCCGCCCGCCCCGCGGCGGTGATCAGGAGGCGCTGCGGCGACCGTGCGGCCGACCAGGCGGGTCCCCTCCTTCCTCAGCATGGACGGCTACGGCGCGCTCTCGGCGTCGTCGTCCGACCTGCGCGCGCTCCAAGCCGAGCGCTGCGCGTCCCGCTCGCCCGCGCCGTACGATGCAGGACCGGCTGCTGGGCGAGGTGGGGGTGTGGGGGGTGGGGGGCGGGGGGCGGGAGGGCGGCCGGCGGCGCGCCAGGCGCGCGAGCTGCCATAGGCGCGGCGGCACGCGCGGCCCCCCTGTGCCGCCCGCGCGACCCGCCGCCGCCCCAACACGGCCGCGCCCTCCGCGCACACCCCCAACCCGCCCACAACCCTCCCCTCCTTTAACCAGGCAAGCCGCGGTCGCGGTCGGTCGGGTCCGACCGGCGGCCGCACCGCCGCCGCGACGGCGCCGACGGCGGCGCGCTGCGCCTGGACGACGTCGCAACCCTCTGGCTCTCCGCGGCCGACGGTCAACGGTATGGGCGAAGGTGTTGAGGGGGGGGGAGGGGGGGGGGGGACCGCGGCGGTTGCGGGGTCGGGGCGCGGTCGGCGGCGCGCGCGGCGCGCGCGCGCGGCCGCGCGCGCGGCGCGGCTGTCGCCCCGCCCCGCTCAAAATCGCGCGACGCCCCTGACGCCCTCCCCCTCCCCTCAGCTACCTCCTGCTCGAGGACGCGGAGACGGGGGACGTCCTCATGCCGCTGATCTACATGAAGGCGAGAGTCGGAGGGCGTGGAGGCGCGGGCGGGCTCGGCGAGCGCGGCCGGGGCAGCGCCGCGGCGGAGCGCTCTCCCACCCCTTTTCCGCCCTCCTCACCCCCTCTCCTCTCCCCTCGTCAGTCCGTTTTCGAGGCCAACTACTCGCGCAAGCTGGCGTCCATGAAGCACCGCCTGGTGGTGCTCCCGCCGCGCACGCCCGCAGCGGCCGCGCGCGCGGGCCCACGGCCGCCGCCGGCCGCTGCCCTCCCGCCCACCCCGCCCGGCGCCGGCAACAATCCCGACGCTTCCCCCGACCCCTCGGCGCCCCCCCCCCCCCCAACCATGGCCCCCCCGGGCCCCGCGTCGCTCGCGCCCGGCGGCGGCCGCGCGGCGCTCTACTGGGCGTGGGCGTTTGAGTCGCCCGCCAACGTCAAGATCGTCGTCAGGCGCGAGCTGGGCGACGGGCGCGCGCCGCAGGGGCATTTGCGGCTGGTTTTGTTGCCGATCGTGTACAACGCGATGGCCGCGCGCCTGGACCTCCGCGCGACACCCTTGTTCGCCGCGCTGGAAGGCGCCATGGCGGCGTCGACCTACTGGCCGCTGCTGCACTCTGGCCACGGCAGGGGCGGCGGCGGCGGCGGCAACGGCGACCGCCGCGAACGCGGCACGCCCCCCCCCTCGCCCCCCCTCTTCCCCGGCCCCCGCGATTTCGACGCGACCGCGGGCAAGTACATGACCGCGTTCCGGGACGCGGACGACGAGCTGGCGGCGGCCGACGCGGCCGCGGCCAAGCGTGCGCGGCTGACCGCGCGGCCCGCGACGCCGGGGGGGGCGCGCCCGCCCGTGTCGCCGGCGCCGAGCGAGGCTGCCGCTGCCGGGGAGCCGTGGCAGCCCGGTGGCGGCTACGGCGGCGGCGCAGGGCCGTCGTCGGCCCCCCCCCCTCCCGGCGAGGGCGCGCTGACCGCGCGGCTCGACGGCCTCGCCGCCGAAGTCGGCGCCATCAAGGGCGCCATCATGCAGCTCTTCCGCGCGCTGGCGCCGGGAGGGGGTGGTGGCGGGGGGCTGGCGCCGGTGCCGCTGGCGCCGCACCCGGCCGCCGCGGCCGCGGCCGCCGCCGCCGCCGCGGCCTGGTCGCCCGCCGCCGCCGCCGCCGCCCAGGCCCAGGCCCACGCCCAAGCCCACGCTCACGCGCAGGCGGCGGCGGCCGCGGCGGCGGCGGCCTATGGCGCCGCGCCTCCAGTCACGCCCGCTGGCCGCGGCGTCGGCCGCCCGCCGCCCGCGCCGCACGCCCTCGCGCCGCCGCCGCCCGCCGTGGCTTATTACGGCGCCCCAGGCGACGCGGACTTGCTCGTCGCGCTCGGCCTGGGGCGCGACGTGGGCGCGGGGCCCGCGCACGGCGGCGGCGGCGACCACGCCGCCGCCGCTGCGGCCGCGGCCGCCGCCGCGGCCGCTGCCGCCTCCCAGCCGCCCGCCTTTGACCCGTCCTCCTTCCTCGCGTCCTACCCGCCCGCCCGCCGCGGCCGGCGCGGCGACGACGACGACGCGGGGTCGGGCGCCGGGTCGGGGCCGCGCGGGTCGCCCGTCTGATTCACCGCCCATCCTTCCACCCCTCAACCGAGGCCGCCACGGTTCGTGTCGCCTCGATGTCCTCCGCCCCACGCACCGGCCGGGCGCCGCCAGACGCGCCCCGCCCCACCCCTTTCCACCGACCCCCTCCGACCGCCCCCCCCCCCGAACGCGACTCCACACATCACACACCCGCTCCGACCCTGCCGGCCGCCCCGTCTCGCCTGCCCCGCCCACGAGTGGTCTAGGCTCTGCGCGCGCGCGGGGTCCGCCCCGCGCGCGCGGCCCGCGTCCCGTGCCGCCGCCGCTGCGCCGCGGCCCGGCCGCGAGGGTGTTCTAGTGCAAGCAACGACGACGGTTGGCGCCGCGCCGCGGACAGGGAGAGAGGGTGGGGTGACGGTGCGAAAGCCGGCGCCCGCGCGCTCTCTCGCGCGTACAACACGCGCGCCCCTCTCTCTCTCCTCCCAACGCCGCCGCCGCCACAAAGCATGCCCCCTCTCCCACCCCGTCACGCCGGCGGGCGCGCGGGCGCGAGCTCGACGCCGGGCGCGTCCTCAAAGCGGGCAAAGCCGCGGCCGGCGCCGCCGCCGCCGAGCGCGGCCTTGAGCGCGGAGCCGGCGGAGGAGGGGCGGCCGCCGGCGGGGGGAGGGGACGGGCCGCCGCCGGCGGCGGCGCCGGCGCCAGCGTCAAACGCGGGCGGTTTCGGCCGCCGCCGCCGCGCGGCGACGACCGCCAAGCTCACCGCCGCGCACGCGGCGACCACGGACGCCGCCACGATGGCCGCGATGGCGCCCGCGGGCATGCCGCCTGACGTAGAGGCGCCGGGCGCGCCCAGGGCGCCCACGTCGGCCGCCGGCGGCGCGCGCGCGGCGGTCGCCGGCGGCGGCGGCGCGGCCTCTTTCCCGCCCGCCCTCTTCGCGCCCGCCCCGCCACACACATCCACCCGCACCCCGCCCGGCCCCGGCGCGGGCGGGCAGGCGACGTCGAGCGCGGGGTTGGAGGCGAGGTACACGTCGACCGGCGTCGCGGGCGCCTTCCCCCCTGCGCCGCCCACGACGCCCGCCGGCACGGCCCCGGTCAGCTGGTTGGCGCTCACATCGAAGACGTGCACCACGCCGAGGCCGCCGAGGCCCAGGTTGAGCGGGGGTTGGGTGAAGAGGCCGGTGGCGGCCCACGCGGGGCTCAACCCCCCGGTGAACCCGTTGTGGCTCGCGTTGAACGCGCGCAGGGCCGGAAACATGCCCGCCGCGTCCGGCAAGGGGCCCGTGAGCGAGTTGTTGTTCAGGGTCAGGAACGTGAGCGCGGGCGCCGTGGCGAGCGCGGTGGGAAAGGGGCCGGCCAGCCGGTTGAACGAGACGCGCACGTTCACGAGGGACGCGTTCCAGGCGCCCGGCCACCCGGCCGCCCACGCCTCGGGCAGGCGCGTCAGCCGGTTCCAGCGCACGTCCACGGTGGCCAGGTTGGGCGAGGTGGCCAGGGCCGGGGGCAGCGTCCCTGTGAGGGAGTTGTTGCGCGCGACAAAGTACCTTGGGGGTGGGGGTGGGGGTGGGGGTGGTGGTCGGCGTCGTCGGGGCCGGGGCCGGGGCCGGGGTCGGGGTCGTCGGGGCCGGGGCCGGGGTCGTCGGGGCCGGGGCCGGGGCCGGGGTCGTCGGGGTCGGGGCCGGGGTTCAAGCGCCCAAGCACTTAGCACTTACTTGATGGCCCAAGACCGCCCCGCCGCCGCCGGGATGGCGCCCGTCAGGGCATTGTCCGCGACGTCGAGCAGGCGCAGGGAGGGGGCGGCGGCGAGCGAGGGCGGGATGGGGCCGGTGAGCGAGTTGCCGTAAGCGGTCAGCGCCTGCAGCGGCGACGCGGGGTCGACCGCGGGCAGGGACCCGGTGAGCCCGTTGTTGCCCAGGTGGAGCTCGACGAGGCGCGACGAGGGGCCGGTGAGGCAAGCCGGGATCGACCCGGTCAAGCCGACGCGCGCAGCGTCCAGGGCCGCAAGGCCGTTGGCCACCATGCGGCACAGACCGCGCCCGGGGGCGGCAATGGTGACGGAAGCAGGGGTCGGGGGCGTCGGGGCGGCGACCGGGACGGGGCGGGTCGGCGCGACGTCGCCCGCGGCCGTGGCCGCCGGCGTCGGCCGCCGCGCAAACGGGCCCGTGCCCGCGGGCGTGGCGGCGTCACCGGGCACCATGACGGGGCCCGGCGCGGTGGGCAGGCCGCCGCCGGCCGCGCCCGCGCCGACGAGCGGCGCCGCGCGCGGCGGCGGGAGGGTCGACCCGCCGGACCCGTCGCCGCGCGCGCCGCCCGAGCCCACGACCGGCACGATGCGCGCGGGCGTCGTCGGGCGCGGGCCGGGCGGCACCGTGGTCGCAGCCGGGG
>Ga0315278_10000988_pt1 | contig 24562 bp, 21 predicted proteins | sample YL17G06_0_MG_FD_203880 | JGI IMG/M metagenome (GOLD analysis project Ga0315278, IMG submission 203880) | Sediment microbial communities from Yellowstone Lake, YNP, Wyoming, USA - YL17G06_0 | ecosystem: Environmental > Aquatic > Freshwater > Lake > Sediment | place: USA: Wyoming | collected... | reverse complement strand
ACACGCGTTATGCTCGAATACAAAGCGCCGCTGGCGGAGATTGTTTATGATTTTTACGACCAGCTCAAAGGAATCAGTCACGGCTATGCTACGATGGATTATGAGTTTACCGGTTTTGAATTGAGCGACCTTGTAAAGATAGATATCCTGGTGAACAAAATTCGCGTGGATGCGCTTTCGCTGATAGTGCATCGCAGCAATTCCGAGGCCCGCGGACGGCGGCTGATAGTCCGCCTGCGAAAGGCGATACCGAGACATCAGTTTGAGATTCCGCTGCAGGTCGCTATCGGCGGCAAAATCATCGCAAGAGAGACAATCAAGCCTTTCCGCAAGGATGTTACCGCCAAACTTTACGGAGGGGACGTTACGCGAAAAATGAAAGTCCTCAAGAGACAGCGTGAAGGCAAGAAGCGGATGAAGAACGTCGGTATGGTCCAGATTCCGCAGGAAGCTTTTATGAGCATCCTCGACACCGGCGAGCAATAAACATCCAAAAATGCTATAGCTTCCAGGCTTTTGCGAAGGCCTCGAAGCTGCGGTCATAAGTCCTTTCAGCTTCCTTCGGGAAACAGCAGCCGGGCAGTTGACGCGACGAGAGGTGATAACTTATACATTCGCAGCAAATACCTTTTTTGCTGCAGCCGTATGTGCATTTGCAGTTTTTCAGATTTTGACTTTTTTTACATTCCATAATTATAGAAACCTTTCTCAAAAAAATTTTCCTTTGAAAATAAGTGTAACGCAAATTTACGAGAAATGCAATTCGACTATGTCTTTGTCGTGAAGGATGTGGGTGTGATGGACGTTCTGGCCGGGATATGTGTTGTCGCCCCATATCTTTGCTGATTTAAATTTTTCAGCCATCTGGCGATGGATATGGTTTGCCAAATCCATAATGGTTGAGCCGGCAGGAAGCGTGAACGGCTCTTTCATATCAGGCGGTTTGCCGGGCGGCTTGGCGTAAATCCTCACAATGTTCAGCAATCTGAAAAACGCTGCTGGTAATTCACCAAGGCCGTCGCCGGTCTCGACGGAAATCTCAATAAATTCAAAGGAATATTTACAGGATTGTTTTAATACCTGTATAGTATCCGGTCTGGCAATATCAGATTTGGTGCAGATGCAAAAAGTTTTCTTGCCTGTAGCATCAGTAGTCAGAAGTCTTTTTGTCTCCAGAAAGTCCAGACATATTCGCAATTGCTCTGCGACATCAGCGGAAAGGTCGATAACGATGGCAATCAAATCGCTGTGGCGGTATACGCCGACCTGTCCGGGCGCACTGTAATCGGCGGTAATCGGCGGCGTATCGACAAGCTGAATCTGGATGTCCTCAAAATGCACCATCCCGGGGACTGGAACGGTTGTTGCAAAGGGGAAATCGGCGACGTTGACTTTTGCATTTGTAAGAACGGCGACTATCGAGCTTTTGCCACAGTTAGGCGTCCCCAACAGAACAATCTGCCCTGCACCAGTTCTGGGGACGTGAAAAATATCGACGTGTTTGGCGCCGGCTTTCTGTGTGGGGGCTTCTTTAAGGTTGCTGAGCCTGCGTTTTATGTCGGCCTGCAGATGCTCGGTGCCTTTGTGCTTCGGGATTACCGCAAGCATCTCTTCAAGAGCCAGTATCTTCTCCTCAGTGGTTGTTGCTTTGCGAAACCACTCTTCAGCCTTGAAGTAATCTGGCGTTAAATTCGCTGGCACAGTTCCGACACAAGATTAATATTTTTTTATTCAGAAACTTTCTCAGCGACCAAATCTCCGACTTGGCTTGTTGAGTAACCCATTTTGCCGGCGGCCATACTCTTCATTTTATTTGCGGTTACGAATTTGACGGCTTCTTCGACCTTTTTGGCGGCTTTTTCTTCGCCGAGCGTCTCAAGCATCATCTGCATCGCACAGATAGCAGCCAGTGGGTTGATAACGCCTTTGCCGGTGTATTTGGGTGCGCTTCCGCCGATAGGCTCAAACATACTGACGCCTTCTGGATTTATATTGCCGCCGGCAGCAATGCCCATCCCGCCCTGTGTTATGGCGGCGAGGTCGGTTATGATGTCCCCGAACATATTGCCGGTAACAATCACATCGAACCAGTCAGGATTCTTGACCATCCACATACAAGTCGCATCGACGTGATAATAATCTCTTGCAATATCTGGATATTCTTTCTCGCCCATTTCGTGGAAGGCGCGTTCCCAGAGGTTATAGATATAAGTAAGCACATTAGTTTTGCCGCACAGTGCGAGGGTGTTTTTCTCGCCTTTGCCGCGGGCTTTTTTGCCGTATTTGCGGGTGTATTCGAAGGCGTAGCGGAGGCAGCGGTCGACCTGAAAACGTGTATAGACGGCGGACTGAACGGCAACCTCGTTAGGCGTGCCTTTCATCGAAAAACCGCCGGTGCCGGTGTATAGGTCGCCGGAATTCTCGCGGACAACCACGTAGTCAATATCATCTGGGCCTTTATTTTTCAAAGGCGTTTCCACGCCGGGGAAAAGCCTCACAGGTCGCAGGTTGATATACTGGTCGAGGTCGAAGCGAATCTTCAGCAGGATGCCTTTTTCGAGAATACCGGGCGCCACATCAGGATGACCGATAGCACCGAGCAGAATCGAGTCGAATTTGCGAAGCTCGTCGATAGCGCTGTCGGGCAGTATTTCGCCCGTCCGCATATATCTCTCGCCGCCGAAATCATAATTAGTCAGGTCGAGTTTGAATTTGAATTTACCGGCAGCGGCCTTTAACACCTTTACCGCTTCGTTTGTTACTTCCGGCCCAGTTCCGTCCCCGGGAATTACAGCAATTTTGTACGTCTTCATTTGTTCCTTTCCTTAATTTTTCAAATTTTAACCACGGATTAACACGGATTTTCACGGATTTTTTAATTTTAAGTAAAACTAAATGACCGTTATTAATATTAGCTTTTTGAATTTACTGGCCCTTTGTACTCTGGAAACTTCTGTCTAAATTTACTCTCATCTTCTTGTGGCAATAACACATTCCTAATATCACTCATATTGAATTTAACATTTCCCACAACAAACCATTCCCGTTCAAAGTAATAATTATGTATGTCTGCGTCTGGAAGTGTATGATTAAAGAATTTATAATAGGGTTTGATATGTATTTCAATAAACTCGTGAAGTCTTTGATATTTTTTCTTTTTTTCATCATCACGGGAATACTCGACAATTAAACTGTCAAAGTAGTCATACAGTTCTTTTGTCATCCTATTGAAAAAGTCTGCCCTTGTTTCACCCTCGTTCGACCACATTGGATTTATAACTGCTTCACATGGTACATAATGTACGGGGATGCCGCCTTTTCTGACAATGAAATCTTTGTCAAATGCTATGCCGAAGTCGCCATATTTTGCTTTGTGGATGTCTGTTTGTCCTTCAGGGATGTCAGAAAAACAAACTTTATTAACTTTAATCATTTCATTCTTGCTTATATCCTTTTTATACCAACTTATAAACTCTACACCACCTCTCCTTGAGAACTCTATGTCAGGCCCACCAAGAAGTACTCGGTCTTCGAGAATAGCGCAAAGTTTTTCATACGTTTCTGTGAAGTGCGTTAACTCCTTTGCAATATATTTTTGTGTCATCTCGCAACTGTTTACTTTTTCAATTTTATCTTTCATCGCTTTAAGCTAAACCATAATTTTGCATTTTGTGTTATTTAAATTTATTAATCCGTGCAAATCCGTGTTAATCCGTGGTTTTTCATCATAATACCAATCTCTTATATTTCAATGATTGCTCACCAAAGTTTATTAACAACCCGACTTCCAGTCCTGTTGCCTTCAGATAGTTCAAAATCTGTGCTTCTTCAACACCCGTGATACCTTTTAACGCCTTAAGTTCCACCAGAACTTTCTCGCCAACCAGGAAATCACAAAAGAAATCCTTGGCTTTTTCGCCCTTATACATCACGGTTATCGCTTTCTGACATTCGTATGGCACATTACGAAGATTGAGTTCTATTGCCATGGCTGCTTCATAAACGCTTTCTAAGAAACCTGGTCCAAGATTTGAATGCACCTCCATCGCTGTCCCTATGATGGTTCTTGTCAGCTCATTATGTATCAAATCTTTTTCTGCCAAGAATTGATTTCCTTAATTCAATAATCCGTGAAAATCCGTGTTAATCCGTGGTTCCTTTCTTTATATGTTCCAGCAGGCCGCCGGAGTTGATGATTTCCAGGGCGAAGTCCGGCAGCGGATTAAAGCGAATATCTTTACCAGCAGTTTTGTTCTTAATCAATCCTTTTTTGTAATCAATTTCTACCTCATCGGCATCGTTTATCTTTTCAGTAGCCTCCGGCAGTTCAATCAGGTAAAAGCCGCAATTGATGGCGTTTCTGTAAAAGATTCGAGCGAAAGATTTAGCGATAACGGTCTGCACCTTTACTCCTCTGATTGCCCAGACGGCGTGTTCCCTGCTTGAGCCGCATCCGAAGTCATCGCCGGCAACGATAATATCGTCCGGCTTGACCTTTTTTACAAAACCGGCGTCCAAATCCTCGAGACAGTGCTTCGCCAGTTCCGCCTCGTTGTCGGTATTCAGATAACGGGCCGGTATTATCTCATCAGTATTTATATGGTCTCTTTTGTATACGTGCGTTTTTGACATCGCTCACCTCGTTCGCTTACAAATTCTAAACCCTAATATCTAAATCCTAAACAATATCAAAATCCTAATAACAAATGTTCAAAAACCTCATTCGCTTTTGGTTACAATCGAACCGAAGATATGTGTAAGCTCATTGGCCTCATTTTCTAAAGCTTTTCTTTCCTGCTCAAGTTCCTTGTTTTCACCGGTGTCGACCAATTTCAACCAATATCGACTTTCCTTTGCTTCTTTCCGGCAAATTTTGATACGCATAACAAAGTCTTTTTTACTTAACGCTTCATTTGCCTCAATGTAGTTTGCTCCGATTGATCCTGACGACCTGATAAGTTGCTTGCTGTCTTCGATATTGGCCGTAGTTTTGCTCAATTTGGTAACAAATAACCTTATGTGCTTTGCAAATTCAAGGGTTCTGTCTTCAAGGTCATACCGTTTTGAATTTTGTGTTTCGTTCATTTGAATTTGTTTAGAATTTAGAGTTTAGATATTAGGATTTCCTTACAGGTATTTTTTACAATCTGCTAATTTACCTTCTATCGCCGATGCTGCCGCGGTGGCAGGGCTGGCTAAATAGACTTCACTTTTCGGATGTCCCATTCTGCCGACAAAGTTTCTGTTGGTTGTGCTGATACATTTTTCGCCGGAAGCTAATATTCCCATAAACCCGCCTAAGCACGCCCCGCAGGTGGGCGCAGAAATTACGCAGCCGGCATCGTAAAATATGTCGAACAGCCCTTCGTCTTTTGCCTGCTTCCAGATTGTCGGAGTAGCCGGCACAACAATTGTTCTTATGGCGACGGTTTTACCTTTGAGGATTTTCGCAGCTATTCTTAAATCCTCGATTCTGCCATTGGTGCAACTGCCGATATATGCCTGGTCCATCGATTTTCCTGCGCACTCGCTAATAGGGACAGCGTTGCTGGGCAGGTGTGGCTGGGCCACCATCGGTTCGATTTTAGAACAATCAAACTCCTCAACCGATTCATATTTGGCGTCTTTGTCCGATGCTGGCACAGTGTAATCTTTTTTGTAAGTCAGATGCTCATCGAGATATTGTTTTGTAATATCATCGAAGCCGATAATGCCGTTTTTTGCACCGGCCTCGATAGCCATATTTGTTATGGTCATTCTCGCTTCCATTGACATTTGCTTCAGTGCAGGCCCGACAAATTCCATCGCCTTGTAGAGTGCGCCATCGACGCCGATTCGTGTGATTACAGCTAAAATAACGTCTTTGCTGTAAACACCGTGCTGTAATAAGCCGTTGAGGACGAATTTTATCGACGTTGGCACCTTAAACCATAATTTTCCCGTCGCAATTGCAGCAGCTAAATCAGTTGAGCCGACTCCGGTGCTGAAGGCCGCAAATGCGCCATAGGTGCAGGTATGCGAATCGCCGCCGACAATCACCTCGCCCGGCCTGATATGTCCCTGTTCCGGCAGCAGGGCGTGGCAGACGCCAGCCTTGCCCAGCTTGTAGTAGTATTTTATGTTGTGTCTCTTCGCCCATTCATCAAGGCGTTTGTGCAGTTCAGCACTTTGAATATCTTTTGCAGGCTGAAAATGGTCGGGTGTTACTACAATTTTTTCCCGGTCAAATACCTTATCGATGCCTTTTTCGACCAGCATAGAAATTGCCGGCGGTGTCGTTACATCGTGGCACATTACCACGTCAATTTTCGCATCAATCAACTGTCCCGGCGAAACCTGCTTTTGCCCGCTGGTCTTCGCTAATATCTTTTCTGTAATTGTCATTCCCATATTTTTACCCTGCATTATCTTATAGTTCTGCTTTTAGCTCCGGTTCTTTTCCTTTTGCTGAAACCATTCTGTTAATCGCATCGACATAAGCCTTTGCACTTGCCTCTATGATGTCGGTCGAGATTCCTCTGCCGATGAAAGTTCGGTTTTTATCGGTGATTTTAACGGTCGCTTCGCCGAGAGCTTCTTTACCGCTGGTAATGGCCTTGATTGAATAATTTTCGAGCTTCGGCGATTTGCCCGTAGCTTTTCTTATTGCCTCATAAGTAGCATCTATCGGCCCGTCACCGCCAGCGGTTACCTCTTTGGTCTTGCCTTTGCTGCGTATTGTTACTGTGGCAGTCGGCGTTTCTGCCGTATCGATTACGACCCGCAAATGTTCCAGCGTGTATGTATGCTCAACGACGTGTATTTCATCGTTGATTATCGCAGCGACATCTTCATCGAATACCTCTTTTTTCTTGTCGGCTATTTCCAGAAACTTTTGATACGCCTTCTCAATTTCATCCTCGGTCAGTTTGAAGCCGAGCTGTTCACATCTGGCGGCAAAACCGTGCCTGCCGGTATGTCGGCCCAGAACCATTCGCGAGCCGCCCAGTCCGATACTCTCAGGTGTCATAATCTCATAAGTGGAACGTTCTTTTAATACACCGTCCACGTGAACGCCCGCCTCGTGCGCAAATGCGTTTATGCCGACAACGGCTTTGTTTGGCTGAACGACAAAACCCGTCATCTGGCTGACCATTTGGCTTGTGCGATAGATTTCCTTTGTATTGATATTTGTTTTGGCATTGAAGAAATTTGCCCTTGTGTGTATGGCCATAACAACTTCTTCAAGGGCGGCGTTTCCTGCCCGTTCGCCGAGACCGTTGACCGCACATTCGACCTGACGTGCTCCGTTTCGGACACCAGCCAGCGAATTTGCAACCGCCATACCCAAGTCGTTATGGCAGTGCGTGCTGATTATGCACCTTTCTATTCCGGCAACGTCTGATTTGAGCTTGGCGATTATCTGGCCGTATTCATAAGGCAGAATATAACCGACCGTGTCGGGAATATTCAGCGTCGTTGCACCGGCTTCGATGACGGCATTCAGAACTTCGATAAGGAACGGCATTTCGCTTCGGCAGGCATCTTCCGGCGAAAACTCAACGTCATCGGTAAAAGTCTTGGCGAACCGGACTGCCTCGACTGCCATTTTAAGAACTTCATCGCTGTTTTTTTTCAGTTTATATTTCATATGAATCGGCGAGGTCGCAATAAATATATGGATTCGCCTTTTTTTAGCCGGCACAAGGGCCTTGCCTGCCGCTTCAATGTCTTTTTCATTGGCGCGTGCCAGGCCTGCTATTACCGGGCCGGAAACCTGTTCGGCTACAAGTCTTGTCGCCTCGAACTGCACCGGCGACGAGACCGGAAAGCCTGCCTCTATTATGTCAACGCCTAACTTGGCCAACTGCTGGGCAATTTCCAGTTTTTCCGTAACCGATAGCGAAGCGCCCGGCGATTGCTCACCGTCACGCAGCGTAGTGTCGAAAATTATTATTCTGTCTTCAGACATTTGTATTTTCTCCGGATTTTTGACTAATTATGCGCTAAACAACGCTAAATTTCTACGAATTTGTAAAAAAACGAACTGGTTTTGGAGAAAAAGAGTGATTATTGCGCCTTGCGGCGCAAAAGCATGAGGCTGAAACTGCGGGCAGCCTTTGAGGTGAAACTGACTGGATTATTTTCAACCATAAAGACGATTATACATCAATAGTAACGCTTTGCAAGAACTTTTTGCATTTGTTCTTATTTTGCTGCGTAGTTATAATAGCACTATCTTGCTGAATAGAAATAAGTGGTAGATAATGGCCAAAAAAGCTGGTTTTGATAAAGAAAAGTTTACGGAAATAGAGGGTGTTTTTCGCAAACACTTCCGGTTCGGGCTGGAAACGACGGATACGGCAGGCAAAATGATAAGGCGGATGTGCAGTGCCGATTGCCAGCCGGAATTTTGCCAAATTGTCAAAAGCACTTCTGCGGGGCTGCGAAAGTGTAATAAAGAGCGGGGCCGCAGTCTGCAAATAGCCATAGAGACCGGACAATCCTATATCACTATCTGCCACGCAGGAATAGTGCTGGTCTGTGTGCCGGTTATGGACAGGGACAAGGCGCTGGGCGGGATGTTTTTCGGCAAATGCCTCTGGGAGCCGGTAACGAAAACGCTAATCGAGGACATACAAAACAGATTGAAAGTAATCTGTCCCGACAGGAGAAAACTTGTGTCGGCAATCCATAAACTGCCGATTGTGCAGGGACGAAACATTAATAAGGCCGCCGAATTTCTCTTCGACCTGCTTTACGAGCTCGGCGGATTTGACCCCCGAATCATAAGATGGCGCCAGCAGCGCTCGCAGCAGCAGTCGCAGATAGGTGAATTTATCCAGGAAAGGAAAAAACTCGGCACTGACTGGCACTACCCGCTCGAAAGCGAACGTGAGCTGCTCGGAAAAGTCAAAATCGGCGACAGAACAGGCGCAAAGGAAATATTAAATTCCATTCTGGGAACGATACTGTTTAGGAATATAGGCGACCTCGGAGTGCTTAAGGCCAGACTCCTCGAATTACTCAGCATACTCAGCAGGGCCGCCGTCGAAGGCGGCGTGGATATCGACGTTATGCTTGAAAAAAATCTGGCTTATGTCGATAAAATGATGCGGCTGAACAATCAGGAGGATTTGTGTGCGTGGATTAGCACTGCCCTTAATGAATTTATCGAGCTTGTTTACTCCTCGCAGGACTCGAGAAAGATAACGCAGATTACGCCCGTCATAAATTATATCGACGCAAACTATGACAAAGCGATAACGCTTGCTGAGATGGCAAAAATTTCACATTTGAGCATCTCCCGGCTGGCACATATATTTAAAGAACAGATGGGTATCACTATCGTGGATTACCTCACCGGCGTGAGGATAGAGCGGGCAAAACAATTGCTGCTGGCGACGGAACAGAATTGCACTGAAATTTGCTTTCAGGTAGGCTATAATAACCAGAGCTACTTCACACGGACTTTCAAGGAGCTTGTTGGGATGGCTCCGCTGCAGTTCAGAATCAAAAACCGCCGGAAGGGGAAAATTCTGACGGCAGATTAAACTGCGGAAATTGACGTTTATGATGAAACGTGTTGCTATTTTGGGTTCTACAGGGTCAATCGGCAAGAGTGCGCTACGGGTAATCGACGCACTCGGGCCGCAGTATCAGGTTGTTGCATTAAGCGCACACAGCAAGATGGAGCTTTTAGCGCAGCAGGTGAAAAAATACAGGCCGAAAATTGCTGCGGTAACCAACGGCGATTGCAAGGAACGGTTTCGCAAATTAGTCGGGGATTGCGATGTCGAAATCCTGGCCGGGGCCGACAGCCTTGTAGAAATTGCACAGCTTGCGGATGTTGATATTGTTCTGACAGCGGTTGTCGGTGCAGCGGGTCTGCCGGCAGTTCTTGCCGCCGCACACAAAGGGAAAATTCTTGCCATTGCGAACAAAGAGCCTCTCGTTATCGCAGGTGAGCTGCTCACAAAGACCGCAAAAGAAAACGGCAGTATAATCCTGCCGGTTGACAGTGAGCATTCGGCTGTTTTTCAGGCTATGCAGTCGGGCCGGAAAGAAGAGGTAAACAGAATTATTTTGACCGCTTCCGGCGGACCGTTCAGAAAAATGACGGCGCAGCAGATACAGAACGTAACGCTTGAGGATGCCCTTGCTCATCCGGTCTGGAATATGGGACCGAAAATCACCGTCGACTCGGCAACGATGATGAACAAGGCGCTTGAGATTATCGAGGCGCGATGGCTTTTCGATGTCCCCGTTGATAAAATTGAGGTGCTGATTCACCCTGAATCAATTGTTCATTCGCTCGTCGAGTTCGTGGACGGCTCTGTAATTGCACAGATGAGCAACCCTGATATGTGTCTGCCGATACAATATGCCCTGACGTATCCTCGGCGAGTTGCCGGTATAGCCAAACGCCTGCAGCTCGATGAGCTGGGCAGGCTCACATTTGAAAAGCCGAACATCGAAACCTTTCGCGCCTTGACGCTTGGTTTTGAGGTCGCCCGCACGGGCGGCACATCTGCGGTCGTTTTCAACGCCGCCAACGAAGCCGCCGTTCAGGAATTTCTGGCAGGAAAAATTAAATTTGCAAATATTGTCGAACTTATAGAACATTGTCTCGATAAACATAGTGTCAAAACAAATGTCTCCCTTGAGGAATTATTCGAAGCCGACCTGTGGGCAAGAAAAGAGGTTGTTGAATGTCTCAATCAAAAAGTCCGTTGAACAGAAACTTTACTGTATTTTTGACAGTTGTTGCTTTTGTCGCAGTAGTGTATCTGATTATTTTAAATCTTGGCGTGTTCGGTAATGTGCTGCTGGTTGCGCTTGGATTTGGTGCAGTTGTTCTTGTTCACGAGTTTGGTCATTTTATTGCCGCCAAGCTCTCTGACATAAAGGTAGAGGCCTTTTCAATCGGTTTTCCGCCGATTCTGGTCGGCATTATGAGAACAGAAAACGGCTGGCGAATCCGGATTTTGCCTCAGTTGCTTAAAAATGACGATGGTTCGGAGGGAGCCTTAAGTTTTACCGTTGGCCCAAAAACCAGACCCGGCGAAACCGAGTATCGTATCGGTTTGCTTCCCTTTGGCGGGTTTGTGAAAATGCTCGGACAGGACGATGTTGCTCCCGCTGCTGCCTCTGATGACCCTCGCTCGTTTCTCAACAAACCCATTCTTCCCAAAATGGCTGTCGTAACAGCCGGTGTTGTCTTTAACGCTGTCAGCGCCGTTATTGTTTTTATGGTGGTTTTTCTTGTTGGCATAAATCTGATTCCTCCAATTGTCGGCGGCGTCCTGCCGGGTTCACCGGCAGCGCTGGCAGGCATTAAGCCGGGCGATGAGATAATCGAGATTGCAGGCAAAAGCGATGACTTGGATTTCAGCAATATTGAGATAGCGTCGGCCCTGTCAGGTCCGAACGAAAAGGTGCCGCTGAAGGTTAAACACAAGGATGGTCTGGTGGAGAACTTCGCAATTACTGCTGAAAAACTTCCCGGCGATAAAATGAAAAGATTTGGAATTGAAAGCCCCGCGAGTCTGACTATATCGGAAGTTTCCGACGCAAACGAATTGTTTACGGAAACAGGACTGTCCCCCGGCGACAAAATAAAAGCTGTAAACGGCGAAGACGTTCAGTCGCAATGGGAGCTTGAGCAGATAATCCAGAACACTTTTTCGCCGGCTGTAACAATTTCGGTCCGGCGGGGCAGTGAGCTTATTCAGTCGCAGATAAAGCTCAATCTGGATATGGCAAACAAGAACGTCGAATCGGAAGCGGACCTCAATCATATCTGTTCGATGGTGCCGAGACTGAAGGTTACTGTGGTTAATCAGGGCGTCCCTTTGCAGAGTGGCGATATTATCCTTGCGGTCGGGAATATCGAAAACCCGACTTACAAGGAGCTTCGCGACATTATAGGAGAATCTGATAACAAAGAAATATCTGTTAAGGTTCTCAGAACCGATGCCAGTGGTGTTGAGAAGTTTTTGACAGTTACAGTGCTGCCGAAACGCTGGCCGAATGACGACCGTGCGAAGATTGGTATCGGCGTTGTATATGATGCTCAGCATCCTGTTGTTGCCAAAACAATCACCGCTGAAAATGGGCCGCCGGCGCTTGATATTCCTCGCGGTGCGGTGATAACCGCTGTTAATGGAACTGCCGTTTCTGACTTTTATGATGTTATAAGGGAAATCGACAGAAACAAAGGCCGGCAGGTTACAATTCAGTATTCCATCGGCGAGAAAACCGCCGGAGGCGTTGACCTGGATGTTGCCGCAGATAAGGATTTCATCACCGTTAAATCTTCTTTTGACCGGATGATTCCGTTTAAGCCTGTGGAGAAGCTCTATAAAGCTGACAATCCCATAAAAGCAATCGGTATGGGATACAGAAGAACCGTTATGTTTATTGCACAGGCGTATGTAACGTTGAAACGCCTGATTAGCGGCCTTGTCAGTGTAAAGGATTTAATGGGGCCGGTGGGTATCGTTACCATTAGTTATCGTATTGTTTCTCAGCAGCCTTTGGTTTACTATATTTATTTTCTTGGACTGATAAGCGCCACCATAGCGGTGTTTAACTTTCTGCCGCTGCCGCCGCTTGACGGCGGATTGATTGTAGTTTTGCTGGTCGAAAAAATCAAAGGCTCCGCCCTCAGTGAACGGGTGCAGGCAATCGTGGCTTATGCAGGCTGGGTCCTCATCGGCTCTTTGGTGCTTTACGTAACGTTTAACGATATTGTTAATATTTTTAGAAGGTAAGAGGCCAAATGATTAAAGGCAGCGGGATGTTATTGCGCAATCAGGGGTTTGAGCAATACCACGATTGTTTGCTCGACACTCTGAAAGAGACCGACAGGGACGTTTATGATTTGATAGCTAAAGAATACGAGCGGATGCAAAGCTCAATACAGCTTATCGCCGCCGAGAACCAGTGTTCAAGGGCTGTTCTGGCGGCACTCGGGTCGGTTGTGCAAAACAAAACGACCGAAGGATTTCCCGGCGCACGATTTCACGGCGGATGTGAAGTCGTTGACGATATAGAAAATCTTGCAGTCGAAAGGGCAAAAGAAGCATTTAAGGCGCAGTATGCCAACGTCCAGCCGCATTCCGGCACTCAGGCAAATCAAATTGTCCTGACCGCGCTGCTTGAAAAAGGCGACAAAATCCTAAGCCTCGGTATGGACCAGGGCGGACACGTCTCACACGGCGCGAAGGTCTCATTCGCAGCCAAATTTTTTGAAACGGAGAATTATTACGTTGATAAAACAAGTTTTCTTCTCGACTATGACGCCATCAGGGAACACGCTCTGAAATTCAGGCCCAGACTGATTATATGCGGCGCAACAGCATATTCGAGAACTATGGATTTCAAACGCTTCAGACAAATCGCCGACGAAGCGGGGGCCTATCTGATGGCGGATGTCTCGCATATCTCAGGCCTGATAATTGCCGGCGCTCATCCTTCGCCTGTGGATTATGCGCATTTTACGACGACAAGCACCTACAAGCCCGGAGGCCCGAGAGGAGGCCTGATTTTGATGGGCAAAGACTGGTTCCAGAAGATTACAACGGCAGGAAAAACTTTGGCATTGTGGGAGCTTATTCAGAAGACCACATTTCCCGGTGTTCAGGGAACGCCTTATCTGAACCATATAGCCGCTAAAGCGGTGTTTTTCAAAGAGGCCCTTTCCGCAGAATATAAGGCCCGGCAGTTCAAAATCATAGAAAATGCAAAAAGACTTGCGCGCAGCCTCTTAAATCGCGGGTATGATGTCCTTACTAAGGGGACGGATAATCATATGGTCCTCGTAAACGTTGCCGCCTTGCGTGAAGGCCTCACGGGCCTCATTGCCCAGAAATCTCTTGAAGACTGCGGTATAGTCATTAATATGAACAGACTGCCTTATGATAAAAAAAATATGGCTGTTACCAGCGGCATCAGGCTGGGGACGCCCATTGTTACGAAAAACGGTATGGACATCGAAGAAATGGACGTTATATCGGAAATGATAGATTCCGTTCTGAAATCCGTGAAGATAATAACTGAGAGCGAATACGGCTTGGACGCCTCTTTCAAAGAGCGGATGAAAAGACAGGCAAAAGATTTATGCCTGAAATTTCCGATGTGTTGAATAGGGAAATGAAGCAAACTGATAAATACTTTACGGAGTTACGAAGGTGAATCGCGAAAAATCGGTTTCGGTGGTTGTAACTATACCGGCTTTTAACGAGCAGGCGACGGTAGGGGATGTAATCAGGGCCGTGCCGAGGGACATCGCAGGTGTGGAAACTGTCAAGGTCGTTGTTATAAACGACGGCAGCACGGATAACACCGCAGAAGTCGCAGCGCAGGCAGGGGCGGAAGTTATCAGTTTCAGCCGTAACAAAGGGCTCGGCGCCGCATTTGGACAGGCGATTCGGACGGCGCTCGGTCTGGGCGCAGATATTATTGTTAATATCGACGCCGACGGCCAGTTCGACCCGAAGGACATACCTAAGTTGCTCGCCCCCGTTCTCGAAGGCAGGGCGGATATGGTTACTGCCAGCCGCTTTGCCGACCCCGATTTGATTCCCAAAATGCCTTGGATTAAAAAATGGGGCAACAGGAGGGTCGCAAATATCGTCAATAAACTTGCAGACCAGCAGCTCCACGATGTCTCCTGCGGTTTTCGCGCCTACAGCAGGGACGCCGCTCTGCGGGCAACGCTTCTCGGCGGGCATACCTATACGCACGAGGTCATACTTGACCTCGCTTTCAGAGGATTGCGAATCATCGAAGTCCCCGTTAAAGTTATCGGCGTCCGAAAAGTCGGAAAAAGCAAAGTCGCAGGAAATCTCTGGAAGTATGGCTGGAACAGCCTCATCATAATGTTAAGGGCATTCAGGGACTACCGCCCGATGTTCGTTTTCGGCGGAATAAGTCTTGTATTTTTTGCGCCGGCTCTTTTGTGCAGCCTGTTTATATTATTTCACTACCTTATGACAGGCAGATTTTCGCCCTATATATTCGTAGCGTTTCTTGCCGGAGGGTTCGGCTTTATTGCACTTGTCTGCTATATAACCGCTCTGCTCGCCGGAATGCTCAACCGCCTCAGAATCCTGCAGGATGAGCAGTTGTTCCTCCTGCGAAAGCAGGAATATGCGCCCTCTGCCAAAGACAATTAACGCCGTTAATTTTATTAGACTGGGATTGTAAATGACATTGTCCGCAGCGCCCTTCCTGAAGTTTGATTATAACCAGTTTAACCGCAATGCCCTTTTTAAAGTGATTTCAAAATTCGGCGACCCCAAAACAGTAAAAGTGCTTTATCTCTCGACCTACATTCCAAACTATATAAGGACGGAAACCATATTACAGTTATTGGAAGACTTAAATATAGAGACAAAAAAAGTGCTGCTTGGCGACAGCGCCCTTAAATACCCCGGGGCGATTTGCAGCCTGCTCAGGCACAGCCGCAGTTACGATGTAATCTTTGTCGCATTTCGGGGACACGAAATTTTGCCGCTCGTAAAATTGTTCACGCGAAAACCGCTTGTTTTCGACGCCTTCGTTTCCGTATACGACACCTTATGCTTTGACAGAAAGCTTTTTAGTCCATCCTCGCTTATCGGTAAATGCTTAAAATGGTATGACGCCTTTTTATGCGGAATATCGAGTCTGGTTCTCGTTGATACCAGTGCGCATAAACGCTATTTTGAAACTGAGTTTCAGGCAGAAAATATTGATTATCTTTATGTGGGCTGTAACGAACGGCTGTTTAAACCTTTGCCCGTCGTAAAAAATCAGGACAAATTTACCGTTTTCTGGTATGGCTATGCCAATCCTGTTCAGGGTATCGATGTTATCCTCGAATCTGCCGGTCTTTTGGAAAACGAGAATGTTTCATTTCGTCTGGTCGGCCCTGTCAGAAAAAAGTATGCCGCTTTGACGGAGAAAATGAATCTTAAAAATGTTGAGTTCGTCGATTTCGTTGCTTATGAAGATTTGCCTGCGGAAATAAACAGGGCGGATTTATGCCTTGCAGGCCATTTTTCAGACAGAAATAAGGCCGCCAGAGTCATTGCAGGAAAAACCTTCCAGTTCCTCGCCTGCGGAAAACCCACAATCCTCGGCGACAACCCAGCAAACAGAGAATTATTTATTGAAGGTGATGTCGTTCATTTTGTTAAAATGAATGACCCGAATGATTTGGCACGCAAAATACTGGAGATTAAAAACCGATGAAAAATAAAAACTGGGTCCCTTATCCCCGCTATCTGTTTAGAAAAGAGCTTGCATTGTCTTTGATAGGGAAATACGTCCCCAAAGGCTCGAAATTTCTTGAAGTAGGATGCGGAGCCGGTGATTTCGGAATGACCCTTGCAGGTATGGGATATACGGGGGTTATGATTGATTTTTCTGAAGAAGCAGTCTGTGTGACTGCGGAAAATATTCGCATCGCTGATGTGCAGAATGTTCAGGTACAAAAAATTGATTTTTTCGATTTTAATTCTGAACACAGGTTTGATTTGATAACTATGTTTGAGGTGCTGGAACACATAGAAAAAGACGCTGATACCTTGCAGAGAGTCAATGGCCTCTTGAAAGAAGGGGGGATGTTCCTGTTTTCCGTCCCTTCCAGAAAGAAATTATGGGGGCCATACGATATTATTGCGGGACATATTAGAAGATATGATAAGAATGATATAACACAGTTGACCGCTGAAACAGGATTTAAGACAGTCGAGCTTTTATCGTATGGTTTTCCCTGGCTTAATATTCTTAAGATTGTCAGGGACAAAATGGCCAAAAAAAAATTAAGGACAACCACAGAAAATGACAAAGTTTTATCTACGAAAAAAAGCGGCCTGAATCTTGGAGCTGTTAAATGTCGGTTTTTGGAACTATTTTTTAGCAAATGGGTGCTTTTTCTGCCGATGAAGATAAGTAATTTATTCAACAAAATGGATTTAGCAGAAGGTTATCTCTGTCTGGCTGTAAAACAGACGGCAAATCGGTGATAAATGATTAAGTGGCTCAAATATATTTTGGCTCTGATTATAATCGCCTTTCTTCTGTTTTATCTGGCCGCCCACTGGCAAGACCTGAGAATAATGTTGAAGCTGGGGCCTGCGCAGCTTGCATTGATATGCCTTTTGCTGTTTCTCTCGGTTCTGCTTAATGCGCGCATCGTGCAATATCTGACCGCTGCGCTTGGCACTGCCACCGCTTTTGGCGATATGGTGGCGCTCCATCACGTTGCCCTGCTCCTTAACTATGCCCCGATGAAACTGGGGACTTTCTTTCGTGCCGATTATCTGAAGCGTCATTATGGGCTTTCTTATACCGGCTTTGCATCGTTTTTTTTATATGTTACGTTTTTAACGTCGGCGGTCGCAGCTTTGACAGGCTTGATTGTCCTGCTGGCCTTTTATGGCCTGAAAGGATATGAAGGCAGAATCCTCGCAGCAGCGTTTGCCTTGACTGTCGCAGTCTCCTTGTCTTTTTTGCTTGTCCCTTTGCCACTGCCCAAAGGCGAGGGGTTAATAAAAGAGACCTTAAAAAAATTCCTTGCAGGCCGCAGGCAGATTTCTAAGGAAAAGAAAACGATTTTTACCATCGCAGCAATTTCCGCCGCAACTTTTATACTTACGGCAATCCGCCTTGCCGTTATTTATAATAGTATGGGTAAAAACATTCGCCCCGCAGGCCTTCTTATCCTCGGCACGCTTGATTTTGTCGTCGTATTGGCAAGCCTCACCCCCGGCTCATTAGGTATCAGGGAGATTGTCCTCGGCTCAAGCGCAGTAGTTCTCGGCGTCCCCCTCGAAGTGGGAATACTGGCGGCAATGATAGACCGCGCCGTGCTAATCGGTTATGTATTTATTGCCGGCGGTATCTGTGCCTCCCGCCTCCGGAGCAAATACCCCGCAGATTTCAAAAAAGAATAATTTAAAACGCGGCAGCTTCAGGGAATTATGGCCTGACTGCATTTTATTGGTTTAAGGCAGCGGTTCCAGTCCTAAAATCGTCAGTATATTTTCAAGCGTCCCAATACTCCGGCCTATATTATCTTTGCCTTGCGTCTGGTTTCTAATCGCCAAAGCGGCGCTCTTTTTAATAGTTGCAAAGTCTTGTTTGCTCAGGCTGCTAAAACTTGCATCAGTTCCGAATGTCCCAAATAAGACCATCGCCCTGCGTTCTTTTTCGGATGCCCTGTCGATATCCTCTAAAATTCTCTGCTTAATTTCAATCGCACTATGAATGTTGCGGCTGACAAGCTCTGCGATAGTGCAGTCGGCAGATACCACAGCTTCCTTCCGGGCTGCGACAGTTACATTATTATTATCGGTGTATTCTGCTGAAATTGAAATTGCTTCTTCAAGCGTTTCTAACGGCCCTGTTGTTAAAACGCCGTTGGCGTCTATTGTTGCCGGACAATTTGCATCAACAGACCAGCTTGCCTTAAGCGTAACATCCTCGGTAGAATTGTTATCATAGATTGCCGTTGTCGTATAACATACAGAATTATTATCCGGCACCTCATTAAGTCCGGTTATTTCAAGGCCGACCAGATTACGTGCTTCCCAGAAATAAAGCTGCCGCACTTCTTCGGCGGATAATGCTTGGTTATATATCCGCACATCGTCAATTCCGCCGTTAAAATATGAGTTGTAATATGGCTGCCTGCCTATCCAAAAGCTCTGACTGGTAGCTAATGTGCCTGTCGTATTGTCTGTAACCGGCGTTGCATCGGGTTCGCCATCGAGATATAAATACAGTTTATCCGAAGAAACGTCTCTGACTGCCGCAATATGATGCCATTGATTGTCGGCAACAACTGTATTACCGAAAATGTCCTTGCGGTTTCCGCTATTATCTTGCATGCCTAAGTATAATTTATTATTAGATAATACAAATTTATACCCTTCATAAAAAGTCCCCTCGCCGCCAACACGTCTTTTTAAAACGATTGCACCACCTTGAGGTGTTTGAATTGCTTTAATCCACGCTGCGATTGTAAAACTGGTGGTTGCTCCGAAATCGAGATTATCTTTATCGCCGACATCAACATAAGTGTTTGTGCCGTTGAAATTCAGCGCATTGCCTAATTTGCCTGCTGACCAGCTTGCGGCGCCGTAAATAGTGCCGGGATTGCCGTCTTTCGAATCGGCTACTATCGTTCCGCCGGTCTCATCGAACTTCCAGTGCGATATTAAATCGGCGTTTGCAACGTTGACCACTGCAACCAGAACCACAGCGATACAGATAAAAAAGCTCTTTTTGGTTTTCATAGTCTCTCTCCTCATAAAAATGGCTTTAATATTTGAAATTGCGCATTGTGCGCAATATGAACTCATCTGAAAGCGGAACTTCTTTACGACCGGGGAAACCCCCATCATCGATGGGCTGCATTTCCTCTCTCCTTCTTCGCTGTCAGCTATTTGAATACGGGAACATCTCTGACAACAGAAATATTCTATTGAGTTTTATGTCCGAAATCAACAAAAAAGTCTTATAATTTTGCCCATAAAAGGGTTATAAGCCAATTTGATAAGGCTTTTTGTCCTATAACCCTATATGTATAGTGCGGGCAGACGCAAATTTGTTACACTAATTTTTAAAATTTTTTCAGAATTTTTGGGATTTCTCCTGTTTTTAATAACAGACGTGAAATTGGATAGGAAAAAAAGAGGTTTTATCCGGCTTGTGAGGCTGTAGCTTTGGCATTCAAATCGAATACCATATAGGGGGGCATACCAGCCTTATAGAATCTGCCGTATTTCTGCTCGCCGGGGTCGCCGGGAAAATACTTGAACATCTTATAGTGTTTTTGCAGCTCTGCTATCAATGGCGATAATTCGTCTACCGCAGGCACAAGATAATATGGATACCTTCCCGTCCTCGCATACTCCTGAACCTTCGCAAAGCTGGTCGCCTGCACTATCTCCCTGTCCAAATACCACGCTATCTCAGGCCGGTAAAAATCTCCTTTGGCAGGGTGCTGTCGAATTATAAAATCCTCGAAGCTCAATAATGCCTTGTCAGACGGAATTTTTTGGTTCAGCAGTTTAATCATCTCTATCTTTGCAGGCTGCTGCCACCGGATATTGTAATAGTAGTTGGTCCCGATTACGGAAGCTGTAAAGAATACAACCCCGAGCAGTATCATACCGGCGTTTGCAATGCGTTTGTTTATTTTCCCCAGAATATCGCCAAGCAGCATAATTGCCATCGCCCCCGCAATCGCAATCGGAAAACAGAATGGCCTCTCCCACGTCTGATGTTTCCATATACAGCCCTTCAGGATTAATAACTGAAATACCGGCGGCATAAAGAACAGCCAGAACTGCGGAAACCGTCTCCGGGTAAATTCACCGTTGTCTTTTGACTCTTGCGATGCAAGAATAAGCAGTTGACCGAGCGTCAGATACATAATGGCTGCAAGCAGAATCGGCAGCGTGAAATTCGTCTCCGCAAATTCCCAGCATTTTGCAAACCAGTCCGACCAGATGTGTTCCGCCATTTCCCCAGAACCTGCACGCCACTTGAACAGCTCGATTATTTTGCTGAAGCCGCCGTAGCCTATCGCCATAATCCCGAAATCCAGCGCCAGACTGCCAAGCGGCGAGATACTCAGTATCCCCAGAATAGTCTTGTCCGGAAATTGTTTCCTCCGAATACATCGAAAAATGTAGTGAACGCCGATTCCCAGTGCGAAGAAAAATCCCTCCCAGCTTATTTGCAGCATCATAAACAAACAAATTGCCAAAAATATCCTGTGCTGTTTTGTCGGCTGGATATTTTCTTTCAGCCCCTTCATTATCACAAGATAGTTCCATATTCCCCATAGCGTAAACGGATACAGCCACATATTAACGCCGAAATATCCGATGACCGGAAACAGGCAGAACAAAAGCCCCGAAAGCAGCGCCGTCTTTTCGTCCATCAGATTCTTGAGGATTTTTAAAAACAGCAGCAGTGTAATCACCGAAGCGATTATATTCTCAACTCGCAGCGCCCATTCGTTAAGGCCGAGCACCGCCGCAAAAGCAGAGTTGATTAGATTGGTGATTTGAGGATGGTCCAGATAACGTCTCGGATTGACCGTCGGCGGATTGCCTACTGACCACGTCATAAAACCTTTGGTGTAACTGAAACCGTTTCTTATCTGCACCCGCGCCAGCCACGGAGAGTGAGCCTCCGCCCAGCTATGTATCCCGTAAAAAGGACGAGTTATATCTCGCGACAATGTGGAAACCAGCAGCAGCGCAAGCAAACCGGCGCAAAGCCAGAATGGTATACCATTGCCTGCGATTGTATTTTCATTTCTTTTCATAAATATTACCGTTTTGCACCGGCGATTATTATAAACAAGTTAGTCACCGCCTCATAGTAATAGTTAAAATATCGGCTGTAAAGCCTTATTCGCACAGCGGAAATCTCAAAAACTATTATTTATAAAGTAAAAAATCTTTGCTTGACGCCGATTATTTTGTTAAATTCATTTTCCTATAAATTGACTTTTTGCAATCTTATTTATCGGAGATAATGATATGAAAAATCGTTGCGTCGCTTCAACCGCTTTCATAGTTGTATTTACGCTGTTTTTACAAATTGGCTGTCAAGTATCACCAGCGCCGCCTGCACCGGCGCCGGAGCCGGTGAAAGCAGAACCCACTGCGCCGCCGATGCCTCTTGCGCCGGCAGCGCCCGCTGCGCCGGTAACGCCCAAACAGGCCAAACCACAGCTTCCGTCTGAAGAGCAGTTGCCGAAGATTACGTTTGAGAACACCGTCCACGATTTCGGCGAGATTACGCCAAACTCAAAAAATAACTGTGAGTTCAAATTCACGAATACAGGAAGCGCACTCCTCAAAATCGGTAAAATTTACGCCTCGTGCGGCTGCACCGTGCCTCAGTTGAGCAAGGAAGAATATGCTCCGGGTGAAAGCGGCTCTATTACAGTCGAGTTCCATCCGGGCGCTCAGTCGGGACAGCAGTCTCGGAAGCTCGATGTCCCCACCAACGACAAAGCAAATCAAAAAGTGATTTTGGTTATAAAAGCTAAGGTTGTCGTGAAAATCGAATATGAGCCGAAAAAACTTGTCTTTTCACTTAAGAACGACCCCAATTCACAACCGCCCAGAGTAAAAATTACCAGCGTCGACAGCCAGCCCTTCGCAATAAGTGGTTTTACCTCCCATCCGGAAGGTATATCTATTGATTATGACCCCGCCGTTCAGAAAGCGGAATTTGTTGTTGAGCCGAAAATCGACCTCGAAAAACTCCAAAAGAACCTGCAGGGATACATCAAGATAAATCTTACTTATCCGGGATATGACTCAATCAGCATACCTTTTAGCGTGATGCCCAGATTTCGCGTCAGTCCGCCGGCCATTGTCCTTCTCGATGCAAAGCATCAGGAGCCGGTAGAAAGGGAGATTACAGTCCTTAATAACTATGGCGAACATTTTGAAATTGAATCTGCTTCCTCCCTGAAAAGCATTATAAAAGTCATCGGCCATGAAAAAGTCGGCGACAGATATAAAATCAAAGTTTCTATTACGCCGCCGACTGTTGCTGATAACCCAAGAATGTTCACCGACACCCTTTTTATCAACATAAAGGGCGGCGGAAAACTCGAAGTTGCCTGCAGAGGCTTTTACCCGACAAGCACAGAAAACATTAAACCCTGATTACCTGCCGCAGCGAAGTTTACCCGCCGGTTCGTCCGGCGGGGCGGACTTGTCCGCCGCAGTTGCTTCAGCGAAGGTGGATTTAGAATTTTTTCTATCTGCCCTTCTCAAACATCTAACTTCTTGCCAAATAACAACTTATGAAAAACAGGGGTCCCAAATTCAGCACAATTCGAGCAATTTGGCGCACCCTTCAGCGCTATTTCGAGAGTGATTCGAGACAATTCAAGCATAATTCGAAACAATTGGCGCTATTTCGAGACAAGACACAAAAAATTTTCTCCACTGAAAATCCGTTTTAGCGGGAACAAAAACCTCCCTATTGTGTCAAAATATATAGAGGCGTAGACTAACTATATGATAAAAACCCTGCGTATAACCTGTATCATTATGGCGTTGCTGGCAGCTATTCTGCTTGTTTTTCCGGTCCTTTTCGGCGTTCGCGGAAACAAGGAAATTGAGCAGTTCTTAAGCTCTGCCGGCGCAATAGATAAGTTCAAGGAATCCGCCGATAATCGGGCCAAAAACGGCGAAAAGCAGGTCTCGCCGTTAGTCAAGCAGGCACAGGCCTTCACGTTATTTTTGAGCCCTCCGAAGCCTGTAGAAAGGCCCGCAGATTCGCAGTTTCCGAACATCCCGCGTCCTGCGGTAGTTGCCCCGAAGTTCAAGCTTATCGGCACGAGCTATTTTGCCGCTCATCCGGAGCTATCGCTCGCCCTGATAGATGAGCCTGGAAAAGGCTCGCATTGGATTAGGCAGGCCGCTGAAGTGGGGCATCTAATCGTTGACCAGATAAAAGACGGCGTTGTAGTCGTTAAAGACGGACAGAAAACCTTTGAAATAATTATGGAGAAGCCCGAAAGAGGAAATCCGCTGATTAAAGGGTCATCTGCCGATGCGGCCTCTTCTCCAAAGCCTGTATTGGTCTCCGGCAGGGCGGATATGCCTCCCGCAAGGACTGGTCGGCAGGTGGAAAGCACTGCTGACAATTCGGCTGCTCAGCCGGCCATCGAACCTGAAGTCCCCGCTTCTGCCGAAGTTTCTGAAGAAGAGCAAAAACTGGCCGAGAAGATTTTAGCCGAGCTTGATGCTATGAAGGTTACTACCGAAGAGGCAAACAGGCTTGACAATCTCGGCGAGGAGCTGAAAAACGCCCAGCCCCAGAGAAAGGACGACCCCAATAAATACTATCGTAAAATTGAGAGGGCCCGAAGAGGTCGCAGAGGCCCAACATCCCCGCCAATATCCCCGAACACCCTGACACGCCCGTGAGCAATATTTGTTACACAATACGTCTTTAATGCCTGTCTGTTTTGTGCTGCCAATCTCAATCAATACTTATTCCGCCGGTCAGGGCAGAAGGCGGTCTAATATTCTTGCAAAATCCGATGATAAAGTGTAGAGTTTTAGTTTTGAAATTGTTAAAGGGCGATTAGCTCAGCTGGTAGAGCAGCTGACTCTTAATCAGCGGGTCACAGGTTCGAATCCTGTATCGCCCATTCTGCTTCGCTCTAAGAAACCCTCAAAGCAGCTAACTTGATGAGCTACGCAGAATTAATCTTTTTCAAAACTATAATAAAAGCGAAGCAGAATGCTCTTCATAGCCCTTCGTAGCTTCACGCGAAGAAGGGCGAAGTAGAGCATAATCCGCATAAAGATTGAAGGAAGCAAAACAAATGAAATATGTTTACATCCTAAGAAGCATTTCACATCCTGATAGGACATATGTTGGAAGTACACGTGATATAGATAAGAGATTGCACGATATACTGCTCCCCGTTAAGGAATAGCCAGAATTATGGTAGTATTTCTTAACGGAGGTAACAGTTATGGACAGACGTAAATGGTCTTCCGGAGATAAGATGCTTATCGTTCTGGAAGGACTC
>Ga0315278_10000986_pt1 | contig 24614 bp, 26 predicted proteins | sample YL17G06_0_MG_FD_203880 | JGI IMG/M metagenome (GOLD analysis project Ga0315278, IMG submission 203880) | Sediment microbial communities from Yellowstone Lake, YNP, Wyoming, USA - YL17G06_0 | ecosystem: Environmental > Aquatic > Freshwater > Lake > Sediment | place: USA: Wyoming | collected... | reverse complement strand
GCCCCCGCCGCCAGCATCGCCAGATCCACCGACTCGGGCGACGTGTATGTGTCGGGATCGAGCATCGACGCGGTGCCCGCGACCGACTCGAGCACGTCGATGAACCCCCGCGTGTGGACGCGTGCGACCTGCTCCCGCGTCGCCGGCGACGGCTCACGCAGGATCGCGCCCCGCGCCTGCCAGCCCCGCGCGGCCACGTGAAAGACATCCTGGCGCTCGGGCCGCTCGGGATGGCCCGGGGGCGGGGTGTGCATCGAGAACCGATCGGAGTTGAGAACGAGCAACGCCATTACGCCTCCCGGCCCACCAGGGTCAGCGCGCGGGCCTCCAGCCGCTCCAGAACGGCGTGCAGCGCCATCCGGTGCGCTTCGACCGCCGCCTCGTCCGCATCGGGCTTGACGTAGATCGGCTCGCCGATGACCAGGGCCACGCGCGCCCAGGGCTTCGGGATCTGGGTCCGGTCCCAGCTGCGCAATTCCCAGAACCGATCCGCTTCGAGGTGGAACGGCAGGATCGGGGCGCCGGTGGCGCGCGCCAGGAACAGCGCACCGGGCTTGGCCTGGCGGGCGGGCCCCCGCGGCCCGTCCAGCGTGAAGGCGGTCGACTTGCCCGCCCGGACCTCGCGAACCATCTGCAGCATCGCCGCACGCGCACGGCGTGAACTGGATCCCCGCGCGGTCCCGTAGCCGAAGCGGGTGATGATTCTGGCGATCCACTCGCCGTCGAAATTGCTGCTGGTGATGACGACGATGCCACGGTTGCGGAAGTAGTAGCTCCCGGGGAGGATCCGCCCGTGCCAGAATCCGTGGATCAGGGGATGGCCGGCGGCGCGCAGCGTCTCGAGATGCTCGGCGCCCTCCACAGCATAACGGAGCGTCGCGCCCAGCGCCGCAATCAGTGGAGAGCCGATGGCGGCAATGGCCGCAGCCTGCGCGCGCTTCACACGCGACTGGCGCCAGGAGGGCCCGGCGTCGTTCACGACACGCCCTCGGCCTGCCGGCCGGAGCGCTTCATCCGGCCGTCGACGAAGGTCATCAGGTCCACGAACTCGACCGGCGCGTTCGCGCTGGCCTGCGCCCCCTTCAGCATGATCGAACAGAACGGGCACGCCGTCACGACGGTCCGGGCGCCGGTCGCCTGCAGCTGCTCGAACCGCTCCTGGCTGATCCGCTTCCCTTCCTCGTGCTCTTCGAAGAGCAGCCCGCCGCCCGCCCCGCAGCAGAACGGGTTGTCGCCGGACCGCGCCGGTTCGCGCACCTGGGCGCCGAACCGCGCCAGCAGATCGCGGGGCTCAGCGGTCACGCCGGCGTAGCGGCCCAGGTAGCACGGGTCGTGCAAGGTGACGGCCTCGTGCCCGTCCACGAGCATGCCACGCGTCAGGCCGTCGACGAGCACGGACGAGTGCACGACCTCGGCCTGAAATCCGAAGGCCTGGTAGTCGACGCCCAGCGTGCGGAGGCAATGCGGGCAGGACGTCAGGATCCTGGTCACGCGTGCCGCGCGGAAATCCTCGATGTTCGCCCGGGCCAGTTCCTGGAATTGATACTCGTTGCCCGTCCGCTTCGCCACGTCGCCGGTGCACCGCTCCTTCGCGAGGACGCCGAACGTGACGCCGCACGAGCGGAGGATGCCGAACAGCGAGCGCAGCGCTTTCTGGAAGTCGGCTTCGAAGGCGCCGGCGCAGCCGAGCCACATCAGGTAGTCATGCCGGTCGGCATCGAAGATCTCGAGGCCTGCCGCCTGCACGAACTTTTGCCGCTGATCGGCGCCCAGGCCCCAGATGTTGCCGCGCCGCTCGAGGTGATTATAGACCGCGCCGAGGGCGTCCGGGGCCTCGCCGTTCGACACCAGGCCGCGGCGCGCGCCGATGATGAGCGGCAGGTGCTCGATGCCGACCGGGCACTGCGCCTCACAGGCGCCGCAGGTGGTGCACTGCCACAGGATGCCGGGGTCGAAGATGTCGGCCAGCTTCGTCTCGAGCGTCCCCGCGAGCAGGGCGTCCTCGGTCTGGAGCACGAGCCGCTTCGGATTCAGCAGCTTGCCCGTGGCGTTGGCCGGGCAGTTGACCTGGCAGCGCCCGCACTCGACGCACGTGAACGCGTCGAGGACCTGCTTGCGCTCGACGTCCTTCAGCGCCTCGAGCCCGACCTGGTCCCGCTCGAAATCGAGATTGGGCACCGTGCCCAGCTCGGACGAGCGGAGGTAGATCGTCAGGGGCGACAGGACCAGGTGGAAGTGCTTCGATCCCGGGATCAGGACCATAAACGACAGGATCACGATCGCGTGCACCCACCAGTTCACCCGGGCGGCCACGCCGTGATCGAGCCGGAACTCGAGCAGGAACGTGATCATCAGCGTGAGGATGAAGCCGCCGATGATCACCGATTCGACCGAGAGCGTGTCGCCCAGCGCCTTCGGCCGGACAAGCACACGCCGGGTCATCAGGCCGGCCATCCCCACCGCGACGGCGAGCGAGAAAGGCACCAGCGCGATCGCGTAGATCCTGAACGCCGAGGTGCCCGTAAGGTCGACGATGCCCAGGCCGGCAAGAAACTGCACGGCCGTGTACCCGGCAAACGCGACGAATCCCCAGTAGACGCCCAGGTGCGCGAACCCGACCAGCGGCCGCTCGCGTATCGTGCGAGACTGGAAGACGACCTCGGTCAACACGCGCAGGAGTCGGCGGCCTGTCTCCCCGTCGTCGATGGCGATATTGTTGCGGGCCCGCATGGCGAGCCGGGCCCGCGTCGTCACCTGGGCCACGAAGGCGGCGACGAACCCGAGGACGAGGATGCGGAAGATCCAGGTCTCGGCGGTAGGCACTAGCCCTGGAGCTCCTTGATGAGCGCCGGCACGATCTCGAACAGGTCGCCCACGATCCCGTAGTCCGCGATCTCGAAGATCGGCGCCTCGGGGTCCTTGTTGACGGCAACAATCGTCCGGGCGCCCTTCATGCCGACCAGATGCTGAATCGCCCCGGAAATGCCCAGCGCGATGTACACCTTCGGCGCGACGGTCTGGCCGGAACTGCCGATCTGGCGATCCATCGGGAGCCAGCCGGCGTCGCAGATGGGACGCGACGCGCCGAGCTCTGCGTCGATGGCCGACGCCAGCTGCTGCGCCAGCGCGATCTGCTCCTGGCCCTTGATCCCGCGCCCGACCGCGACGATGCGCTCGGCCTGGGTCAGGTCCACCGCCTGCTTCGCCTCGCGGAACGGCGCCTCCGGCTGCTGCCGGATGCCGGCCGCATCGACGCCTGCCGCCGCCGTGCGCACAGGAGCGGGCACCGCGCCGCGCACGACGGAATCGGCGCGCACGGCGCCGATCTGGAACGTGACGAACGCCTGGCCGCCGACGGCCACGTCGGCGAGCAGCCGGCCCTGGAACACGGGCCGGACAAACAGCAGCTGCCCGTCCTGCGCCTTGGTGCCGACGCAGTCGGTCACCAGAGGCGCGCCGCAGCGGACCGCCAGCGCGGGCGCGAAATCCCTGGTCCGGTAGGTGTGCGGGAGGAAGACGTGCGCCGGCTGCTCCGCCGCGACCAGCGCCGCCAGGCTGCCCACGAACCCGTCGAGCGTGTAGACGCGCAGCGCCTCGTGGTCGACGCGCACCACGCCGGCGACATCGGCCGCCGCCAGTTCCGCCGCAGCCGCCGCCGTGTCGGCGCCCAGCACGGCCACCGTCACGGGGCCGCCGGCCTGCTGCGCGGCGGCAATGGTTTCCCAGGTGGCGCGGTTGAGGACGCCGTCCTGCTGCTCGGCAATGACGAGGATCATGACAGCACCCTCGCTTCGTCCCTCAACTTGGCCACCAGCGTCTTGGCCGCCTCGCCCGCGCTGCCGCCGATCATCTGCGTCTGCTTGCTCTTCACGGGCGCGTAGAGATTGACGATCCGCTGGCGCAGAGCCACCCCGGCGGGGGGCGTCACCTTGCGGATCTCCTTCTTCTTCGCCGCCATGATGCCCTTCAGCGTCGCGTAGCGCAGCTGATTGATGCCGCTCTGGACGGTCAGCAGCGCCGGCAGCGGCAGCGCGACCCACTGGAACCAGCCGCCCTCCAGCTCACGCTTCACGCGCAGGCCGCCTGGCTGGACGTCCACGTGCATGATGATCGTCGCCGACGCGAAGCCCAGCAGTTCGGCCAGGATCGGCCCGGTCTGCGCGAAGCCCTGATCGTCGGACTGGAGGCCGGTGAGCACGAGGTCGAACTGCTCCTCCCGCATCGCGGCGGCCAGGGCCTCGGAGACCGCGAACGCATCGGCCGTGGCCAGCGCGTCGTCCATGACGTGGATGGCGCGATCGGCGCCGCGGGCCAGCGCCTCGCGCAGCGCCTGGGCGACGCGGGCGGGCCCGGCGGAGCACACCACCACCTCACCGCCGTGCTGTTCCTTCAGGCGCAGCCCTTCCTCGAGCGCGTAGGCGTCGGGCTCGTTGAGCTCGAAGCCGGCGTCCTGGTCGCGGACCCAGGTCTTCTGGTCGTTGACGCGCGGCTGCCAGTCGCGCGTCGGAACCTGTTTAATGCAGACGGCGATCTTCATGCGAGAACGCTCCCGGGCGTCAGGTGTCGAAACGGCGCAGCAGCAGTGCGGCGTTCGTGCCGCCGAACCCGAAGGAGTTCGACAGCGCGTACGTGATGGGCGCCTTGCGCGCCGTCCACGGAACGTAGTCCAGGTCGCACTCGGGGTCCGGCGTGTCCTGATTGATGGTCGGCGGCATGGTCTGGTGGTAAATCGCCAGCGCGGTGATGCCAGCTTCCAGGCCGCCGGACGCACCCAGGAGGTGCCCGGTCATGGACTTGGTGGACGAAACCGCGAGCCGTTGGACGTGCTCGCCGAACAGGGTACGGATGGCCAGCGTTTCGAGCTTGTCGTTGAACGGCGTCGACGTGCCGTGGGCGTTGATGTACTGCACGTCCTCGGGACCGACGCCGGCGGAGTCGAGCGCGACCCGCATGCAGCGCGTCGCGCCTTCGCCGTCCTCGGACGGTGCGGTGATGTGAAAGGCGTCCGCCGTCGCGCCGTAGCCCGCCACCTCGGCGTAGATGCGCGCGCCGCGGTTGCGGGCCGACTCGAGTTCCTCGAGCACCAAGACACCGGCGCCCTCGCCGATGACGAACCCGTCGCGCGCCTTGTCGAAGGGACGGCTCGCCCGTTCGGGCTCGTCGTTGCGCGTCGACAGGGCGCGCATCGCGGCGAACCCGCCGACGCCCATCGGGGTGATGGCCGCCTCCGAGCCGCCCACGATCATGGCGTCCGCGGCCCCGCGGCGGATAATCTCAGAGGCTTCGCCCACCGCATGCGCCGAGGCCGAGCAGGCCGTCGAGGTGGCGTGGTTCGGCCCCTTTGCGCCGAAGCGGATGGACACCTGGCCGGCCGCCAGGTTGATGATCGCCGCGGGGATGAAGAAGGGCGAGATCTTGCGCGGGCCGCCCTCGAGCAGGGCCGTGTGCTCGCGCTCGATCGTCCCGAACCCGCCGATGCCCGAGGCGATGAAGACGCCGACCCGGGTGGCATTGTCCGGGCCGATCACCAGCTTCGCATCGTCGACGGCGAACTGCGAGGCCGCGATGGCGTAGTGGATGAAGACGTCCATCTTCTTGACGTCTTTCTTGTCGACGAACCGCAGGGGGTCGAAGCCCTTGACCTCGGCGGCGATCCGGGTGGAGAACGCCGCGGCATCGAACTTCGTGATGCCCGCGACGCCGCTGCGGCCCGCGCAGAGCCCCTCCCAGGTCGCCTCGGTGCCGACTCCGAGCGACGACACCAACCCGATGCCCGTCACCACAACGCGCCTCTTCACACGGCCTCCGTGGGGGATGCCCTACTTCTTCTTGGCGTGCGCCTCGATGTAATCGACGGCTTCCTTCACGCGGGTGATCTTCTCGGCGTCCTCGTCGGGGATCTCGATCCCGAACTCCTCTTCGAACGCCATGACCAGCTCGACGGTGTCGAGCGAATCCGCCCCGAGGTCCTCCACGAAGGAGGCATCAATCGTGACCTCTTCCTCGTCGACCCCGAGCTGCTCCACGATGATGCTCTTGACTTTGTCAGCAACGCCAGCCATTCGTCCTCCTACGTGTACATCCCGCCATTGACGGCGAGAACCTGTCCCGTGATATACGCCGCCTCGCCCGACGCGAGGAAACACACGGCGGTCGCGACGTCGTCGGGGGTGCCGAACCGGCCGAGCGGCACTTTCGACTGCCACTCCGCCTGCACCTCCTGGGGAAGCGCGCGCGTCATGTCCGTGTCGATCAGGCCCGGCGCCACCACATTGACCGTGATGTTGCGCGAAGCCACTTCACGCGCCAGCGACTTGCTGAAGCCGATCAACCCCGCCTTCGACGCCGCGTAGTTCGACTGCCCCGCATTGCCCATCTGCCCCACCACCGAACTGATGCCGATGATGCGGCCGGCGCGCTGCTTCATCATCGGCCGGAGCACGGCCTGCGAGCAGATGAAGGCGCCGGTGAGATTGACCTCGAGCACCCGGTCCCAGTCCTCGCGCTTCATGCGCATGAGCAGCTGGTCGCGGGTGATGCCGGCGTTGTTGACGAGGATGTCGATCCGTCCGTGCTGCGCGAGGATGGCGGTAAACGCCGCCTCGACGCTGGCCGCGTCGGTGACATTGGTCAGCACGGTGTCGAGCACGCGGCCCGGCCCCGTGTCGCCCGGCCCGTCGGCGGGCGCCACGACGTCGGTCGGCACCACGATCGCCCCGCCACGCGCGAGCGCCACGCTGATGGCGCGGCCGATTCCGCGGCCCGCCCCGGTGACAACGGCGATCTTGCCAGTCAGATCAAACATGCGCACTACACCAGCAGGGCCGCGACGGCGTCGAGATCCGCCGGCACCTCGAAATTCGCAAACGACGCGTCCCGAAGAATCTTCCGGCCTAGGCCGGTCAGTACCGTCCCCGGACCCACTTCAACATACTTGTGGACGCCCTCGGATGCAAGCCGCCTCATCACGTCTTCCCACCGCACCGGCGACGACACCTGGCGCACCAGCGCGTCGATGCTCGCGGCAGCGTCGCGCCTGGGCTCGCCGTCCACGTTCGCCACCACCGGCACCCGCGGATCCGACACGGTCAGCGCCCGCAAGTCGGGCGCCAGCCGGTCCTGGGCGGGTGTCATGAGCGCGCAATGGAACGGGGCGCTCACCGGCAGCGGAATTGCCCGCCTGGCGCCCAGCGCCTTCGCCTGCTCAATGGCCCGCCCCACGGCGGCCTTCGACCCGGCGATCACCACCTGGCCGGGCGCATTCATGTTGGCCGGGCTCACGACGTCGCCCTGGGCTGCGGCCTCGCACGCCTCGGCGACCTTCGCGGCGTCGAGCCCGAGGATGGCCGCCATCGCGCCCTGCCCCACCGGCACCGCCTCCTGCATGTAGCGGCCCCGTCGGCGCACGGTGCGCAGCGCGTCGGCGAAACTCAGCGTGCCGGCGGCCACGTGCGCCGAGTACTCGCCCAGGCTGTGCCCCGCCACGAACGACGGCGTGAATCCCTGCTCGACCAGCACGCGATAGCACGCGACGCTGACGGCCAGAATCGCGGGCTGCGTGTTCTGGGTGAGCACGAGCTGATCCTCGGGACCGTTGAAGCACAGGCCGCTGAGGCCCTGCCCGAGCGCCGCGTCGGCCTCGGCCATCGTCTCGCGCGCCACCGGGTAGGCCTCCGCCATCGCCTTCCCCATGCCGACCTTCTGCGATCCCTGTCCCGGAAAGATGAAGGCAATCACGATGATGTCCCCTGCATGGTCTGGAGTTCCTGCTCGAGGTGCGCAACCAGCCCCTCGGCCGCAAATCGGTGCGCGAGCAGAATGGCGTTGCGCACCGCAGTGCCCGACGACCGCCCGTGGCCCACCACGCACACGGCCCCGACGCCGAGCAGCGGCGCCCCGCCGTACTCGGCGCTGTCGACCCGCCGCCGCACGTGCTCGAAAGCGGCGCGCAACGGCTCGTAGTCCGGATGTCCGTCCGCCTCCGAGATCTCCTGTTGCAGCAGCGCGGCCACCATATCGATCAGCCCTTCGCTCACCTTGAGGGCCACGTTGCCCGTGAAACCGTCACACACCACCACGTCGGCGCCCCCCGAATACACGTCCCGGGCCTCGACGTTCCCGATGAACCGCAGTGAGGTGGCCCTGAGCAGGCGGTGCGCCTCCCGCGTCAACGCGTTGCCCTTGTTCTCCTCTTCTCCGATCGAGAGGAGCCCGACGGCCGGGCGTTCGAGGCCGAACGCCACGCGCGCGAAGACCGATCCCATCACGCCGAAGGTCGCCAGGTGGTGGGGACGGCAGTTCGCGTTGGCCCCGACATCCAGCAGGACGGCGACGCCGCCCTGGGTCGGCACCGTTGCGGCCAGCGCCGGGCGCTCGGCGCCTTTCAGCAGGCCGAAGGCTCCGTGTGCGGCCAGGACCGTCGCGCCGGTGTTGCCGGCGCTGAACAGGGCGGCGGCCTCACCTCGAGCGACCAGGTCGGCCGCGACGATGATGGATGCCCTGGGTTTGCCTCGGAGCGCCTGGGCCGGGGATTCCTCCATCCCGACCACCTCGTCGGCATCGACCAGACGGAGGTCGAGACGGGCAGCGTCAGGGTACGGGCTGAGTTCAGCCCTGAGCAGGTCGGACGGGCCGACCAGCGTCACAGGGACGCCCGACTCCCGGGCCGCCGCCACTGCCCCTTCCACGACCACGCGCGGGGCGTGGTCGCCCCCCATGGCGTCGACGGCAACGCGCATGGACGACTATGCGTCTTCGACGGCGCGCACCTGGCGCCCGCGGTAGTACCCGCAGTGCGGGCAAATACGGTGCGAGGCTTTCTTCTCGTGACACTGCGGGCATTCCCCGAGCGACACCGGCGTAAGGGCGTCGTGGGTGCGCCGCTTCGCGGTGCGCGCCTTGGAATGTCGTCGCTTTGGATTCGGCATGGCTATCTATCCTTCTTCAGTTGCTCGAGCACGGCCAACCGCGGATCCACCCACGTCGGATGGCAGTGGCACGACCCGGTGTTGAAGTTGGTCCCGCACACCTCGCAGAGCCCCTTGCAGTTCTCGTCGCACAACGGCTTCATCGGCACGACCAGATAGAACTGCTCCTGCACCAGCTGGCCAAGGTCGAGGACCTGGTCCCGGTAGAACGCGGTCGAGAGATCCTCGTCTTCGACCTCCCGTTCGCCCTCACCGGCGTTCTCGGCGTGCGGGAGGAAGAGGACCTCGAGGCCCTCGTCCACCGCCAGCGGGAACGCTTCCAGACAACGGCTGCAGACCAGTTCCAGCGTGGTCCGAAGCCGTCCCGCCAGCCGATAGTGCTGGCGGTTCTTCCTGACCTCGCACCGGAGCGTGACCGGCGCGGCAATCCGGTAGACATCGGTGTCGGACGGCAGCGCGTCAGGCGCGTACGTCCGATCGACGCGGGCCTGCGCCTCGCGCATTTGACTGACGTCTAGCAGTAAGTCACTCATCTGGCGCGATTTCCGATGCAGACACAGACTCACGAGTATACCACGAGGACCGTGGGGCTTCGCCAGCCCTGCCGGGCCGGCCGTTGGCATCCGGCCGTCGTCCTAATTCCCAGGACGCCGCCCGGGGCTGATTCGCGTTAGAATGGATGGGTTAGGCGCCCGACAAAGATTAGGATTCGAGGAGACCCTGTGCGACGACTGCTTACGATTGGTGTGTGCCTGTGCGTGCTGGCGATCGCAACCGCCGGCTGCGGCGGATCCCTGACGAGCCAGGAAGTCAGCCCGTCCGGCACGACGACCGAGACGTTTACCGGCACCCTGACGCCCGGCGGCGCGCAGACGCACCTCTTCGTGACGCTGAGCAAGGGGGTCATCGCGGCGACCATCACGGTGATCGGCGACGACAACACCCGGATTCTCGGGATGGCCCTCGGCAACTGGACGAGCAACGCCTGCCAGATCTCGGCCGCCAACGACTCCGCGATCGCCAACTATACGATGGCCGCCACGGTGACGGCGGGCGGCAACCTCTGCGCCCGCGTGTACGACTCCCAGGGCATCCCGGACGCGACAGCCTACACGCTGGTGGTCATCCACCCGTAGTGCGGCGTTCAGGACCAGCGCCCAGCCAGATCCACCCAGGGCTTCGGGATGAAGAGGTGCTCGAAGAGCGCCACGGCGTAGCGGTCCGTCATGCCCGCCAGGAAATCGCGCGCGGCGGCGTCGAGGCCCTCAGCCCGCACCGTCCGCGGATCGAGGAACTCATCGGGCCGCTCCCGCAGTTTGTCCCACAGGCCGCCGAGGATGCCTGCCGCCTTCTTGAACTCGGCGGTCTGGAGTTCGTTCTCGTACACCGACCCGTACATGAAGGCCCGAAGGTCCAGCAAGGCCTCGAGGACGGGCTCGCTCATCGCCGCCGCGTCCATCCCTGACGCGCGCGTGGCGATGACCACGTCTTTCACCATGCAGCCGATGCGGGCGGAGTGCGTCGCCCCGAGCACCGCCAGAGGCGCGGCCGGAAGGTCCCCCAGATTCAGCAGGCCGGCCCGCACCGCGTCGTCGATGTCGTGGTTCACGTACGCGATCAGGTCGGCGACACGGGTGATCTGCCCCTCGAGAGTTGCCGCTTTCATCCGCACGTCCGGCCCCACCGGTGCGCCCCGCTTGCCCTTCGAGTGATTGGCGATCCCGTCGCGCGTCTCCCACGTCAGGTTGAGCCCCTGTCCGTCCCGCTCGAGCACATCGACGATGCGCAGGCTCTGCGCGTCGTGTTCGAACCCGCCGGGCACGAGCGCACTGAGCACACGCTCGCCGTGGTGGCCGAAGGGCGTATGCCCGAGGTCGTGGCCCAGGGCAATCGCCTCGGCCAGTTCCTCGTTCAGCGCCAGGGCTTTCGAGATGGTGCGGGCGATCTGCGCGACCTCGAGGGAGTGCGTGAGCCGCGTGCGGTAATGATCGCCGGTGGGCGCGAAAAAGACCTGGGTCTTATGCTTGAGCCGGCGGAAGGCCTTGCAGTGGATGATGCGATCGCGATCGAGCTGGAACGCCGGCCGGACGTCGTCTTCGGCCTCGGCCCGCAGGCGCCCCCGCGTGCACACGCTGTGCGCGGCCTGCGGCGCAAGGGTGGCCGCCTCCCGGGCCTCGAGCTCCTCCCGGATGGTGATCATCGACACACCGCTATTCCCGGGCCGCGATCTCGCCGAGGAAACTCCGGCCGTGGGCCAGCGGCCCGACCCCGAACACGTCGGCCAGGGTCTGCCCGAGGTCGGCGAACGACGTCCGCACGCCAAGGTCGGTCCCGGGGCGCACGCGCGACCCGTAGACGAGCACCGGCACGGCTTCGCGGGAATGGTCGGTGCTGGGCGTCGTGGGGTCGTTGCCGTGATCGGCGGTCAATATCAGCAGGTCGTCCGCGCGCAGCCTGGGCAGCAGGTCGCCGAGCCGGATGTCGAATCGCTCCAGGTTGGCCGCGAAGCCGGCCACGTCGTTCCGATGGCCGTACTTGGCGTCGAAGTCGACCAGGTTCGCGAACACCAGCCCGCCCGGCGCGTCGTCGACCGCACGCAGGACCTTGTCCATTCCGTCGTCGTCGGACACCGTGTGGATCGCCGAACCGATGCCCCGGCCGGCGAACAGGTCTCTGATCTTCCCGATGGCCAGGACCGGCACGCCGCGCGCGGTCAGGCGGTCGAGCAGCGTCTCCGCCGACGGCGGCAGCGCGTAGTCGTGGCGGTTGGGCGTCCGCGTGAAGTGACCCGGGGTGCCCACGAACGGCCGGGCGATCACGCGGCCAACGCCCATCCCTTCCCCGAACATCTCGTAGGCGATCTCGCACATCCGGTAGAGGTCGGGAACCGGGATGATCTCTTCGTGCGCGGCAATCTGGAACACGCTGTCGGCCGACGTATACACGATCGGCTTGCCCGTGCGCATGTGCTCGTCGCCCAGATGGTCGAGTATCTGCGTGCCGGATGCCACGGTGTTGCCCAGGGTGCCGCGGCCGATGCGCCGCTCGAACTCGCGCACGCTGTCCTCGGGGAACCCCGACGGGAAGGTCGGGAACGGGTGATCGAGGACGATGCCCATCAATTCCCAGTGGCCCGTGACCGAGTCTTTTCCCGGCGAGGCCTCCAGCATCCGTCCGAACGCCGCCAGGGGCGACGGGGCCGGCGTCAGCCTGTCGAGCGGCAGGATCCGCGACACGCCGAGGGCATTGAGATGGGGAATGCGCAGGGGCACCCGGCTCGCCAGGTTGCCCAGCGTATTGCTGCCCTCGTCGCCGTACAGGCCCGCATCGGGCAGTTCGCCCACGCCGACGCTGTCGAGGACGAGCAGGAACACCCGGCGAAACAATGCGTCTGCCATCGGAAACCCGGGAGAGGACGCGCCTGCGCTAGGACTGCGGCGCGGCGTAGTCGTTCGGCGTCGATTTCGGAGACGTGATCGAAGCGATCGCGTGCTTGAACACGAGGGCATCGACGCCGTCGTGCTCGATGATCACCGCGAACCGGTCGAAGCTCTTGATGCGAGCCTCGACATCGGCCCCGTCCATCAGCCGGATGCGCACCACCAGATGCTCGCGCCGCATGAGGTTCAGGAACGCGTCCTGGATGTTGGGAGTCAACGTCGCCTTCGAATCAGGCATCTGGGACATGCGTGTGCGTCTCCGGTGCCGGGCAGCACGGCGGGTTCATGACGAGCCGATCACCGATGATCCGCTCGGCGTCGCGGATACTCTCGTCCCGCTCTCCTGCCCGTTGAATCCAGACTAGATTAGGCTCTTTGCGGAACCAGATCAACTGGCGTCGCGCGTAGTGCCGGTTCTCGCGCACAATCAGTTCGCGGGCCGACGCCTCGTCACGGTCCCCGCGCACCACTTCCAGCACGCGCTTGTAGACATACCCGGTGAACGGTCGCGCCGTGTCCGGCACGCCGGACGCCCGCAACGCGCGCACTTCGTCGACGATGCCGCGCGCAAACTGGACGTCGACGCGCTGCGCAATGCGCGACGTGATGTCGTCCCACGGGGGACGCACCCCGATCGCGATCACGTGCCAGCCCTCGAGCGGGGCTGTCGTCTCGGCGAAGTGCGCCGTCAGGGTGCGGCCGCTGACGAAGTAGACCTCCAGCGCCCGCACCACGCGCATGGCGTCGTTGATCTGGATGCGCGCCGCCGCGGTCGAATCGATGCGTGCGAGCAGCCGGTGCACGCGGGCCACGCCGTAGCGCGCCACCAGGCCGTCGAGCCGTCCCCGCACGGCCTGGTCCCGGCCCGGCCCGGGAAACAGGCCGCGCACCAGCGCGCGATAGTAGAACCCGGTGCCGCCGACCAGAATCGGCAGCCGGCCGCGGGCGTGGATGCCGGCAATGGCCGCCATCGCGTCGCGCGCATAGTCGGCGGCCGTATAGTCGGTCGCGGCGTCGACGACGTCGACCAGGTGGTGCGGGATGCCCTGTTGATCGGCGGGCGCGACCTTGTCGGTCCCGATGTCGAAGCCGCGGTAGACGGCCGTCGAATCGCAGGCCACGATCTCGCCGCCGAAGCGGCGGGCCAGGTGGAGCCCGAGGGCGCTCTTGCCGCTGGCGGTAGGCCCGAGCACGGCCACCACCGCCGGCACGCGGCCGTCGGCTGGCGTCACAGCACCCCGCCCAGCCGCAGGAGCGCCCACGTGGCCAGCGCGGCCAGCAGGATCAGCCATCCGAGCTGCTGGGTTCGCGTGGGGGCCGCCATCAGCGTGGCGGCTGCTCGTTGTAGAAGAAGGTCACCGTGAAGAACGCCTTGTCTGCCGGATACTCGGGCGGCAGCGGCTGGGTGGGGTTGGAGGCCGCCACGGCGTTGTACGACGAGTTGTTGAACGCGTCCACCGGGCATGGCCCGACGACGGTGATGTCGCTGATCGAGCCGTCCTTGTGGACGTTGAACGTCACGACGACGTGCCCGCGCAGCGACATCGCCGCATACGGAATGAACCAGTTGCGCTTGATGTGCGCGATGAAGCGCCGCACCCACGGGCCGAACTCCACGCCCTTGGTGTCGAACTGGATGGCCGATCCGAACTGCCCGCTGCCCTGCGCGTTCTCGAAGATCTGCGCCGGGGCGTACCGGGTCAGGTCCTTCAGGGCGTTCGCCAGGCTGCCGCCGGTGCCCGTGCCGCTGTCGCCGGCCTGCGGTTTCGGGGCCGGCCCGGTCAGGCCGCGCAGCGCCAACTCGTCGGCCTGGGTCTGGCCCGGCGGACCCGGCGCGGGCGAACCCGTCTCGCGGGATGGCGGCGCATCGGCCTGGTTCGGCGGCGGGTCGGGCTGCGGCTTGGCAAGCGCCTCCGTCCCGGGTTGATCGATCCGTTCCGGCGTGTTCCCGCGCGAAAACGGCAAGTCGTTCCTCGGATCTGGCGGCTTGAGAGGCGTCATCATCGACCGATCGCGGTCGGACAAGTCACGCGTCTGCGCCCGCTGGCGCGCCTCGAACTCGGCGCGGGGCTGCACGAAGACGAAGCGCTGCGCCTCGGCTTGCCGCTGCTGCATCAGCGCCGCCTGGCGTGCCGCGTCGGAACGGGCCGGCATCAGGACGGCGACCCACTCAGGCAGGAAGATCGCCATGAGCACGAACAGGACGTGCAGCATGACCGACGCCCACGCCCACACCACCCACCACGGCACCAGGACGCCGCCTCGCCCGACGCCGCTGCGCAGCCCCTCGTAGTCGGGATGTCGATCGTCGAAATCAAAGTACATCAGAAACTGACTCGATTATACCATCCGGGTCGGATGCGCCTGAGGGGTCACGCCCTGGCAGGTGGGCTGTCGTCAGGACCGGAGCGGTTTCGTCGCGCTATAGAGATAGACGACGCCGAAGCTCAATGGGACGGCCTTCACGTCAGAATAACCGCGGTCCAGCAATCGTGACATGAGTATGGCCGGCTCGGGAAACGTCCCGACCGACGCCGGCAGATACGCGTACGCGGAGGTATGCCCCGATACGAGCCCGCCGATCCGCGGCAGGATGTGGCGGAAGTAGAACAGGTAGGCCGGCCGCACGACAGGCATGCGCGGCAGGCCGAACTCGAGGATCGCGAAGCGCCCGCCCGGCCGCAGCACCCGCAGGACCTCGCGGAAGGCCACGTCGGGCTCCTGGACGTTGCGGATGCCGAACGCCACCATCGCCCCGTCCACGGAGGCGTCCTGTAGAGGGATGCGCATGGCATCGCCCTGCACGAGGTGAATCCGGCGGTCCAGGCCGCGCGCCTGCAGCTTGACGGCCCCCTGTCGCAGCATCTCGCCGGAAAAGTCGACGCCGACCACCCGGCCTGCCCCCGCCGCCCCGCCCGTCGCCGCGATGGCCAGGTCGGCGGTGCCGCTGCACAGATCGAGCAGGGTCTCGCCGCCCCGGAGCCCGAGCGATCTGATGGCGTGCGTTCGCCAGCGCACGTCGAGCCCCACGCTCAACACCCGGTTCAACAGGTCGTAGCGCGGCGCGATGGCATCAAACATCCCCGCGATGCGCGCGGGCTGCTTGTCCTGTGCGAGTGGACGGTGGTCGGTCACGGTTCGGCGCGCCCCGTCCACGCCGGATAGAGATCGTGCTCGAATCCGAGCACCGACAGGATCTTGCCGGCGAGGAAGTCGGCGAGATCGTCGATCGTGCGCGGCAACTGGTAGAACGCGGGCATGGCCGGCAGCACGATCGCCCCGGCCTCGGCGCACGCCACCATGTTGCGCAATTGCGGCAGGCTCATCGGCGTTTCGCGTGGCACGATGACCAGCGGTTTGCGCTCCTTCAGCATCACGTCTGCCGCGCGCTCGACCAGATTGCGGGACAGGCCGTTGGCGACGCCGGCAAGGGACTTCATCGAGCACGGCACGATCACCATGCCCCGGGCCGGCTGGCTCCCGCTCGCCACGGTCGCGCCAAGATCGCGATTGCCGTGAATCGTCAGGCTGCCGCGCGTCACGCCGTCGCCGTAGCGGGACTCGAGGAACGGCAGGAGCCGATCGACGGAGGCCTCCTGGCCCAGTTCGTCGCGCAGCAGCCGCCGCCCGAAGTCGCTGACGACCAGGTCGAGCGCGCAGCCGCGCTGCAGAAGCGCGGCGACGGTGCGGACGGCGTAGAGGGCCCCGCTGGCCCCGGTAATGGCCACCACGTAGCGCGGCTGACGGGGAGTCGATTCAGCGGACATAGATAGCCACCGCCGTCGTGATGAAATACAAAATGCCCACGTAGCCGTTCAGATCGAACGCGAACGTGACGCGCGACAGATCGGCCGCCGAGACGAGCGACTGCTCGTAGACCAGCAGCGCGGCGACACCCGCGACGCCGGCCAGGTAGATCGGGCCCAGCGGCGCCGCAACGGCCAGCAGCGCGAGGCACGCCACCGTCACCACGTGCAGCGCGCGGGAGATCCCCAGCGCGGTCTCCACGCCGAACCGCTGCGGGATGGAACGCAGGCCGTGCGCGGCATCGAACTCGACGTCCTGGCACGCGTACAGGACGTCGAACCCGCCCACCCAGGTGCCGATCGCCAGCGCCAGCAGCCAGGGCTCCCAGCCGTCGCGGCCACCCGCGGCCAGCCATCCGCCCATGGGGGCCACCGCCATCGCCAGCCCGAGGAAAGCCTGGGTCGACCACGTGAACCGCTTCGCCAGCGAATACCAGAACACGATGCCGAGAGCGACCGGCGAGAGCGCGAAGCAGAGTGGCCCGAGCGCCCAGGCCGCGAGTACGAAGACGACCGACGTCACGATCACGAACGCGATGGCTTCGGCCCTCGACATCCGGCCGGCCGGCAGTTCCCGGTTCCTGGTCCGCGGATTCAGCGCGTCGTAGTGCGCGTCGACGAGCCGATTGAAGCCCATCGCCGCACTGCGGGCCGCCACCATCGCCGCGATAATCCACCCCACGCGGCCCAGCGTCAGCGGCACCCGGCGCGACGCCAGCATCGCCCCGGTCAGGGCGAACGGCAGCGCGAACACCGAATGGCTGAACCGCACGAACGACGCGTAGGTCAGAACCCGTTTCAGCACGACAGACCCGTCTCCACCCACCGCACTCCCGAAGGCGTGATCCCGGATACCAGGTATTGTTCCACATCCGCCGCGCCGGCCGGAACCAGGACGGCAATCAGCGCGGCGCGCGCACCCGACCGCAGCGTTCCGAAGTCGCCGTCCAGGCCCAGCGCCCGGGCGCCGGTGAGCGTCGCGCTTTCCAGCAGCCGCGCAGGCGCGACCTCCGGAGCGAGCCGATGGAGTTCGGCAAGCTCCGAGAACAGATTGAGATCCTCCACGCTCGACAGGCTGTCGGTCCCGACGGCCACCGGCACGCCCGACGCGTAGAAGCGGGAGGCCGGCGGAGGACCGACCCCGACATGCACGTTGCTCCGTGGGCACGTCACCAGCGTCGCTTGGCGCGCGGCCAGGATCCGGAGGTCGTCGTCGGACGCCTGGACCGCGTGCACCGCCAGGGTGCGCGCCGCCCAGAACCCGAGGCGATCGAGGTACGCGATCGGGCTGCATCCCGGCGCACGCCAGGCCTGGTCCCACGACCCGAGGCGCTTCAGCATATCGCGCCACCCGCCGCTGCCCCGGCTGATGAACTCCACCTCGTCGGGCGACTCGGCCACGTGCACCGAGAGGGGGCGTCTGCCGTCAGGCCCGCGGGCGCGGCCCAGGGCCTCGACCACCGGCGGCGACACCGAATAGGGCGCGTGCGGCGCGAGGGCGAGCTGCCACCGTGCGCCCGGGTTCGCGGCGGCGATCCGCGCCTCGGCGTCGGCCACGGTCCCGGACGGGTCTGGTGTGCGGAACTTGATGATCTCGTGAAAGACCACCCCCGAGAGGCCGCTCGCGTCGAGCAGGTCGAGATGCTCGAGCCCGTTGCTGATATCGCCGACGACGCCCGTTCCCGTCGCGCGCATCTGGTCCAGGGCCGCGCCCATCGCGGCGCGCACGGTGCCGGCATCGCGGCCGTCCGCCGACGTGAACCGATCGCGCATCATGGCCGACACCCACCCCAGGAAGCTCCCGGCGGGTGCGACACGCCCGCGCAGCCACGACAGTTCCAGATGTGTGTGGGCGTTCACCAGCGCTGGCATCACCGCGACGTCGCCGAGATCGATCGACGCTGCCCCGTCCGCGCCGGCCGGGAGCGGGTCACGGCCCGTACCGACGGCGACAATCCGTCCGCCGTCGGTCACCATCCAGCCGTCGCAAATCGGCGGGGCCACGATCGGAAGCACCCAGGCGGCTCGATAGACCTTCATGACGGCGTCACGACACGCATGCGCGATACCCGCTAGCGCAGCGGGACCCCGCCAGACGGGGCGCCGCTCTGGGTGACGGGCATCGCGGAGGCGCTTTCGTAGATCGTGCCGTCCTGGTTGACGCCGAAGAACTTCCCGCCCGGCACATCGGTCGGCGCCGCGCTGATGAAGTAACTGCGCACCAGCGCGCCCGCCGCCACGCCGTTGCAGGACGCCGGAGCCTCGGCGACCGCTGGCCCGGGCGTCAGCACGAAGGTGTACCCGCCCTTTCGCGCCGGATCCACGGCCAGGTCCGGCAGCACGAACGTCGAGCCGCCGTCAGGGGGAATGCCAAGCCGCGCAAGCGAGGGTGCATAGTAACCGCCGCCGCAGGCGGCCGAGTACACCAGCTGTGCCCCATGGACCGCTTGCAGCGACATGACCGCGGACGTCTCGTTGGCCGCCACCTTGGCCCGAATGAGCGAGGGCACGGCGATCGCCGCAATGATGCCCAACACCGCCACCACACACAGCACCAGCAGGGCAACGATGGCGATCACGACCGTGCGTGAACTGCCGCTGACGGCCGCCACCTGTTCGCGCTCCTCGGGCGTCAGCGAGCCGAAGGCTCGTCCGGAAAACATCAGCTTGATGCCGGGCCTGTACAGGTAGTACAGCATCAGCGCGGACACCGCGGTGCCGACGGGGAACCCGATGAGTCCGACCCACGAAGACACCAACGCCAGCGTCCGACCCCAGGACCTCAGCCGCCAGAGGCCGATCCCGCACGCCAGTTGGAAGGCGCCGCCCGCCCCGCACAAAGCGGCGAGGATCAAGGCTGCCGGAGGCGCGTCGCCCGTCGCGTCGAGGACGATGTAAGCGGCTGCCACGAACAGCAACATACCCGCGCCGCCAAACTGCAGCACTGCGATGAGGCTGATCAGCCCGGGACGCACGAACCCGGTGGCTCCTGCCCCACCCGCGGCCCCGCACGACGAGCAGGATGACGACAGCGACGACAAGGGACTTCCGCACTGTGGGCAGTTCATCAGAGTGGCTCCTCACACCGACCGGTGCCGCAGATCCTGGGGCGCAGGTCCGGCCCGCCGCGCCCCGTCAATCGATCAATAGATGAACGACACGAACGTCCGCACGCGCCCACGGCCCTCCGATCGGATCCGCTCCCCTTCCGGGGTCATCGGCCGGGGCCATCACTTCCTGAGTTCCGGCGTCACGCGCACACCGAGGAACCGGCGGTCCGACGACGAAGGGTCGAGGAAGGCCGGCATGAACCCGTCGCCGCTCGCGATCGAGACGCGCCAGACCCGCGTGCCCTTGTACGGAAACCCCTCGTCGAGCGGGACGTTGACCGTCTCGATCTGCCCGGCCGCCAGGGTCACGCGCTGGCTCCACCAGCCCCGGCGGACCGTCGCGGTGGTCGGCACGGGCCCGGCCTGCAGCACCAGTTCGAGGCGGCTGGCGGGCTCGACCGTCTTCACGAGCATGTCGGCCACCGCGCGGCCGCGCGTCCAGAACGACAGGTCCTCGCGCAGGTAGGCGTTGTCGTCGAAGTAGTAGATCTGAAACCGCCGCTCGGTGCCGAACCAGATCCGCACGCGGTCGGCCCGCGTGTTGATCGGCAGGTCGTTGACCGCCGTCAATTCGACCGGCAGCAGGCGGAAGAGCCCCTGCTTCGCATGCTCGGCCGGATTGACGGCGGCAAAGAACGGGTTCAGTACGATCGCCGCCGTGAACAGGGCGCCGACGATCCCCGGCACGGCGGCTGCCGCCACCGACTCGAGCGGCGGCAGCGTGAAGAGGAACACCCCGTAGGCGCTCATAAAGTAGCGGTTGCCGACCGCCCCGCCGCCGCCGAAGTAGTTCTCCGGGATCCAGATGATCAGCAACAGGATCTCGGCCACGCCGATCCCGAGCACCAGCCACTGCCACGGCCGGCGCCTCTGGCGGACCAGCAGGAACGCGAGCGCCGCGAACAGCCCGGGGAAGAAGTACGCCGCCATCCCCGAGTAACGCCCCACGAAGAAATATACGGCGTTGTGGGCCAGGTACCGGCTGAAGGTGGGGCTGCCGAACGAAATGTCGACGCCGTCGGTGGCGCGATCCTGCCCGATGTCGTCCCACGCGACCTTCGCGTCCTCGAACGGGTACGTCGCGTAATAGGTGCGCCGATCGCCGCCCTGGAAGTTCCATTCGCCGGTGACCCAGATGTTGCCCGCGAGCAGTACGGCGCCCGTCACCACGAACAGCGCGCCGACGGCGAACATCGACGCCCACCGCTTCCTGATCGTGAGCCAGATCAGAACCGGGAGAATCAGGAGGATATTCGACGGCTTCGAGAACGTCGCGAGCGCCAGCAACAGCGAGGCGACGATGTCCGAGCGCCCCGTCAGGAGCCAGCGCGTGCCGCGTGGCGCGTCGGCGGGATCGATCACCTCTTTGTAGAGCCAGCAGAAGTAGCCCAGCACCACCAGCGACAGATTGAAGAGCTCGGGCGTGATCCAGACGGCATACGCCGGCGCCACCGAGGCCATCACGAAGGCGGCCGCGAAGATGACCGACACCGCCGGCGACGAGCGCGCGTTCAGGAAGAGGTAGGCCGCCAGGAGCATCGCGGCCAGCAGCACCGCGTGCAGCAGCAGAAACCCGTTGGTGCCGAGCACCGCCACAAACGGCGCGGCCGCGAGCGGATAGATGTACGACTTCCCGTAGAACAGCTCCGTCCTGTCGCGATCTGGCGTCGAGGCGACCGAGACGAACGGGAAGGCGGACGTCGTGCGGATGTCCAGGTCGCGGCCGCGCTTCAGAAACACGCCGGACGGCCCGCTGTCGAACTCCCGGTAGACGCGCGCGAGATCGTCCCGGCGATACGCGAGATCGCCATCGCTCGCCAGGCTGTGCGCCATCATGTAGTACGTGGCTTCGTCGCTCTGGAAGCCGAACGAGGCCTTGGAGAAGTCCACCGCAACGGCGATGCCGGCGTAGATGCAGAACAGGAGCGCGGCGGCGACCAGCCCCGGCACAGGATCCACACGCCGTCGAACCGTGACGTCATTCATCGTCGTCATACTACTCCGCGGCGCAACCGCCCGGCCTGCTCGATCGCATAGATGGCGCCACCCAGCAGCACGAAGGTGAGCGCGGTGAGCGAGAGCGTAAGTGAAATCAAGAAGGCCGTCGCCGCCGGCACCCCCGCCTGGGAGCACAGCAGCACGAACACGCCCTGCTCCGCGCCGAACCCCGCGACCGACGCCGGAATCAGGCGGCTGAGCGTCATCATCGGCACCAGGGCCACAAACGAGGTGAACTCGGCCCCGGCGTGCAGCGCCTGCGACGTGGTGAAGACCATCGTGACCGCCAGACACTGGTTCAGGAGCGCGATGCCGAGCACCGTCGCCATCGCGCGCCGGTCACCGCGAAAGGCCCGGAGCGCGGCCGAAAACCCGCCGATCATCGCGAGCAGGCGCTCCACCCGAGGCCATCCCGGGCGGCTCAGTACAGGCATCCACCCGCCGAGCAGGAACGGGAACAGCACGACGTACCCGGCCGCGATGGGCACGATGCCCCACAGGATGGCCGGGTTGCCGCCGCGCACCACCCAGAGGGCGGCACCGGCGAGCGCCATCAGGCACGTCGCCAGCAGGCCAACGAGGTTGAGCACGACGATGGCCAGCGACACGTCCTGGACGGTGATGGGATGGCGCTGCGCGACCTGATAGGCGCGGCCGACGTCCGTGCCCAGGCTGGACGGAATGACGCTCCCGAGAAACCCGCCAACCAGGTAGTGACGGACGGTTTCGACCAGGGGCACCCGGACGTGTCGCGCCTGCAGGAGGGCTCGCCAGTTGGCGGCGCGCAGGAAGAGGTCGACGACCTGCAGCCCGTAGATCAGCGCGAAGTAGCGAGGATCGAACGACCGCAGCACGAGGCCGAGCCGCGCGGGACCGATCCCGACCACCAGATAGACCAGCAGCGCGACGGCCAGCACGACCTTGAGGGCATCGAGCGCGCGCCGCTTCATCGGAGCGCGCCGTGGCAGACGCAGGACATGTCTGCCTCAGTCTAGCTGAGTCCAGCGATGGTGAGCCACTCTGAGCGGACGCAGGAGGAGGGAAGGGCGGGGCGGAACAGGCGGGACGCGCGGGACGGGACGTGAGGAAGGAACGGGCAGGACAGAAAGAGCGGGCCGGCCCGAAGACCGGCCCGCTCGGGGAACTACACTACTTCCACTGCACGAGCACGACGTTCGAACGCTCGGCGGTACCCCACCGGCCGGCGCGGGACGGCGTGCTGACCATCAGCCCGTACCACTCACCCGACTGGGGAATCCAATAGGACAGCGGCGGAGCGTCGTAGAAGGTGTCGGGGCCCATGTCGTACGGCACGCCCTTGCACGTCTGCCCGGGCCTGAGCCACTCGCCCGACCCGCCGTACCACTTGCCGTTGATCTTCGCGAAGACGACCTGGTTGCCCTCGACGGTGGTGTAGGGATCGTCGAAGAACGGCAGAATGGGCCACTGGCCAGCCTTCGTGTGATTCGTGCACAGCGTGCCGGCTGACCAGCCCGCGCTGATCATCGTCGAGGTCACGGCCCAGCCGCTGGTGTTCTCGCCCTTGACGAAGCTGACCGTGCGCAGGTCGATGGCATCGTTCGCCGACGGGGGCGGGGTTCCCGGCGGCGGCGTCGTCGGAGGCGGCGTCACCACGACCGGCGGATCGACGGAGAACGCGTTGGCGCTCGAATACGCGCTCTGAGCCACGCCATCGGTCGCCCGGGCGCGCCAGTAGTAGATGCGGCTGTACTCGAGGGTCGTGTCGATCTTCACCGAGGTCTTGTCGTTGCCGCCGCCCGCCACCTCGATGGCATACACCTTGGTGCCGAAGCTCGGGTCGGTGCCGACCTCCACGATGTACCGGAGCGATCGGTCGCCGTTGGTCAGGGAGTTCTGCAGCGTCACCGTCACGGGCACTTCGCTCGCCGCGATGTGCAGGTTCGCGGTCGGGTAGACCAGCGCCGGCGCGGTGATAGACAGCGTGTAGATCAGGAAGTCCTTCGCCGCCGCCACGGCGCTCTGGTTGGCGCCGTCATCGGCCTTCGCGCGCCAGTAGTAGGTCTTGCCCGATTCCAGGACCTTGTCGACGGTGTACCTGGTCTGGCCGTTGTCGCCCTGTGCCACGGTCACGGGGTCGATCACCTTCGACGTGAACGCGGCGTCTGTGGCCACCTCGAACACGTACTTCACCACCCGCTGACCGTTGGTCGTCGAGTTCTGGATGGTCAGGGTGACCGGCAACTGGGTGACTTCGATCTTCTTGCCCGCCGACGGATCGAGTAGGGACGGCGCGGTAATGGTCACGCCTGCAATGGCGCCCGCCACCGAGGGACTCGTCGGATTCTCGCTCTTGGCCACGTCGCATCCGGCGGCACCCACCACCAGCGCGGTCGCACAGGCCAGCATGACTGCGGACTTCACCACTCGACACATGGACTCACCTCTCCAGATATATCGGTGACTACCGCACAAATCTCTCCGTCCACCAGCCGATTTTGTAGGTCCCCCACAAATGGCGTGACGCGTTGTGCAACGGTGCCACACGGCGTGAAGTCCCCTGGAATCAATCGCATACGACGCTCATCCGGGCGGGCGGATGCCACACGTCAGGTGGGACCTGCCCTACGTTATCAATAGAACAAGCAAATCGCGCGCCAACACGCGGGGCCCGAAGGGGGCGCGGGGACCGCTTGACGAGGACGCGAGCTTACTGCGCCCGGCGCTCGCGCTCGGCGCGGCTGCGGGCGGGATAGTTGACCAGTTCGACGGGAACGGAGGCATCGCCGTCCTTGCGGGCGGTCGCCAGTTCCAGGAGGCGCGGGATGCTGCGCTCGCGGAAGATGGGCTCCCCGAGTATCTCGTAGTGCATGTTCCGGCGCTTCGCGGCGTAGCCGGCGTCTTCGATATTGCGGACGATTTCGACTTCGTCCATGCAGTACGCGGCCCCGGCGGCCCGCACGACGTTCTCCTCGATCATGACGCTGCCCATGTCGTTCGCGCCATACGAGAGGCTGAGCTGCCCGACCTTTCCGCCCTGGGTCACCCAGGAGGCCTGCAGGTTGTCGAAGTTGTCCAGGAAGAGACGCGCCGTGGCGAGCGTGCGGAGGTAGTCGACGCCGGTGGCCTCCACTCCCTGCAGCTCGGTGTGTTCCGGCTGGTAGCTCCAGGCGATGAACGCGGTGAACCCGCCGGTCTCGTCCTGAAGGTCCCGCAGCCGCCGCATGTGCTCAATCCGCTCCGCCGGCGTCTCGACCGACCCGTACATCATCGTCGCCGTCGTGCGCAGGCCCGCGCGGTGCGCGTGGCGCATCACGTCGAGCCACTCGTCGCTGGTTGCCTTGCTGTAGCAGT
>Ga0315278_10000985_pt1 | contig 24621 bp, 21 predicted proteins | sample YL17G06_0_MG_FD_203880 | JGI IMG/M metagenome (GOLD analysis project Ga0315278, IMG submission 203880) | Sediment microbial communities from Yellowstone Lake, YNP, Wyoming, USA - YL17G06_0 | ecosystem: Environmental > Aquatic > Freshwater > Lake > Sediment | place: USA: Wyoming | collected... | reverse complement strand
TCGTTACCTTGGAAGTGCAAGTGGAAACGCCGACACACCGCGTATCCAAAGCAGACGTCAATCTCATTAACCATTTTAACACGAGTCCCAAGAAGATATATCAAGGACAGACGGACGATGGGCATGGTCGTATCTGGGTAGTGGGAGCTTCGGAGAGTGACCACCTGATCCAGGCCACGAGTGGGTTAGCGGTAGAGCTTACAGGGAACCTTCCGCACGCGGCAGCATCGACCGGCAAGGTCTGGATGTGTGGAGAGGAGTCGATTGGAGGCACCAAGGAAAAGGGAGTGAGCAACCTCTCATGGTCAGCCGGTGACAGTGTAGTCATACAACTAAGGGAAGTTCAGGGGGATTATCCCTTGATCTGTGGAGTCAGCCTGGGCGATGATACTGCGACCTATCACCTTGATCTTTTGAATCCGTTTTCTGCTCCTCCGAAAGCGGACCTGTTGCCTGACGCCGGTGGTTTTCACTCCTACGACTTCACTATTGACGGGTCCGGTTATGCAGTTTCGATGAGCGATTCTCTGGGTGGTTCAGGAACCATTACCGTCTGGGCGAAAGATGATTTGTCCCAGGACTTCTTCTTCAGCACAAACTATACGGTCGCTGAGTTCGACACCGGTGCCGCGATGTGGAATCTGATGGGACCTCTGGGAGAGGCTGAGGTGTGGATCGACACCTCGAATGCAACACTCCAGAAAGGGGTGATCTTGTCGTCACCCTACTTGATCATAAGAACAGGGTTAACCGATGTAAACATCCAGGCCGGTGAGGCCCATTCGCTTTCAGTCTACCCCCCGACGAGCCTGAGCGGACATAATCAGTTCGTTATTCGGTATGCGGACAGTGATCTGGATGCTGGCACGGGGATAGTAGGCAGAGAAATGTCCTTGCAGGTATTCTTTTGGAATGGAGGCTCTCATCAATGGGAACCGATAGGTGGGAGCGTGGATACCATTCAGAACGTAGTGTCGGCAGTCATCTCCGATGTCGGAGTATATGCTGCGTTCACAACGGAAGTTGTCACAGGTATCGAGGATGATGAACGCGGTGATATTCTGCCGTACAAGTTTGAGCTAAGTCAAAACTACCCGAACCCGTTCAACCCGGTGACGACTATTGAGTACAGTGTGCCGTCACGCACAGAAGTCACAATCGAGATCTTCAACGTGCTGGGCCAGAAGGTGCGGACGCTTGTGAGCGACACGAAAGCGGCAGGCTCTTATCGAATCGAGTGGAGTGGCACCGATGAATCCGGCCGGTCGGTTTCGACTGGCGTGTATCTGTACCGCTTCCAGGCCGGTGATGTCGTTCAGACGAAGAAGATGTTGTTGCTGAAATAACTCCGAAACGCTCCTCTCAGAAGAAAGAAGAGCCGGTGCGCTGGGAACGCTCACCGGCTTCTTTGTATGCCAATGTGATTTCAGGTTTTCAGATGACGAACTTGCCCTTGCGATAGATCACTTTGCCGTCGGCAACTATTTCCCCGTCTTTTTTCAAATCGCAGACCATATCCCAGTGGATCGCGCTGTGGTTCTTGCCGCCCGATTCAAGAATCGAAGCCCCCACCGCCAAATGGCAGGTACCGCCGATTTTCTCGTCGAACAGCGTATTGCCGGTAGCCTGTTTGATCTCGTAGTTGGTGCCAACCGCGATTTCACCTACCAGGCGTGCGCCTTTATCAGTGTTAAGCATCGCGGTCACGAAGTTCTGATTCCTCGAGGCACTTTCCGCCACCACTCGCCCGGCTTTGAATTCAAGACGAACGTTTTCGGCGGAACGACCGTCATACTCGGCCGGATAAGTAAAATGTATATAACCCTCGGTCGAGTTCTCTAGCGGGCTGCTGAAAATCTCGCCGTCCGGGAAGTTCTCGGTCCCGTGACAACTGATCCACTTGCGCCCTTTGAGACGGAGCTTCAGATCGGCATTGCTCCCGCGAATGTGAAGGCGATCTACCCGGTTAAGAATCTTCACCAGGCGCCCCTGCTCTTTGGCAACCTGTTTCCAATGTTTCACCGGGTCGGCCAGATGCAGGTTACCGGCGCGATATACAAAGTCCTCGTAGTCGCGAAGCGACATCTCGGCCTTCTGGGCATCCGCCTGAGTCGGGAACTGGGTCCCCACCCACTGAAGAGATTTGTCAGCAATTCTCTTGAACAGGGTACGTTGTATCTTGCTGCGCCCCTTGCGCTGCAAGGCCTGCTTCTTCGGATCGGCTCCTGACAGATAGTTGGTGTTCTGGAATCCCCAGGCCACGAGGAGCGCATCGATTTTTGAGATTTCGAGCCGTCTCATGGGTGTTATGTAACTGATTTGTTCTTTACTCCCCTGTTTGAGCATCGCTTCGGCAGCATCAGGACAAGTCACTTCGATGTAAGGCAGAGCGCCGACAGCCACCGCTTCCTCAAAGGCAGCCTGCATTAGCGGCATGGCGACATGTTCGCCCTGAATCTTAAGAAGCTGGCCCTTCTTGAGTTGCAGCGAGTAGTTGACAAGCAATTTGGCTAATTTGCGTACGCGCGGGTCCATATGTATCTCCAATCTGATTACTGTAATTTCTCTTCGTTTCTTCTCAATTGTTCAGTGTCTCCAGCAACTTCGGGAGTTCCGACAGCGACTTGATCAGATAGTCCGGCCGCGATGCCTGCAACTCCGCCAGGTCTCCATATGGAGACTCCACCGCGACTACTTTCATCGGCACCGCATGCGCGGCGTAAACGTCGTTAATCGTATCACCGACTACGATCGCCCTCCGGGGTATTGATCCCAGACGCTCCACTGCTAACCGAAAAGCGTCCGGAGCCGGTTTGACTTTAACAACCTCGTCCGATGCCACCAGTGCATCAAAGTACCGACCCCAACCGTGCTTCTCGACTATTCCCTCGACATGCGCGCGTATCTTGGTCGTGGCAATCGCCATCTTGTATCCTGCCCGGTGCAGTTGCTCCAAAGTCTCCGGGACTCCATCGAGTACAACCGCAGACGCCACCATTACTTCTGAGGCACGAGATTGGAAATGGCGATGCAGCTCCTCAACTGACACCGACGTGAACTCCCGGTACATACATGAGAGGGGAAAGCCTATGAAGCGGGCAATTCGCTCACGAGGTTGCTCGGGCTGATTCATCATTCGGAGTGAGTAGTTGACGGCGTCCACTACCCCCGTCGAAGAATCGATCAAGGTTCCGTCGAGGTCAAAGACCAGATGGCTAAACTGCTTCAAAACAGACGATGCACTTTCCCGATCACGTCGCGAGGCGAAATCTGAAACGTCCTTTCGATCGCGCCCTTGTTCAAAGTAGCTACCAAGATAGCGTCGGGATCCACACGTGTCAACGGAACTTGACTTCCGGAAATTGTCGAGAGCCTCTCCGGTCCGGGAACAGGGTAGCCATCAACGAACAACGAATCGTTGTAGAACGCCACCTCCTCGCCGGAACGTCCCAGAACGAGGCCGAATTGTGACAAGTAGTTCTGGTCGTCAAAGCGCACCAGGTCCCATCGAGCTGGTGTGCGACGAGGGTACGGTTCATTAAGAAAGAACAGATTGACTCGATAGGCGGAGCGATCCACTACACCGAAGACTCGACCTTTCTGCATAGAATCAAACTGTCCGGTCTCAACACTGAACATCTGGGGCAAATTGCGCAGCACAAGATTCGTTGGCGAAAGCGGCAGCGCCAAGTTGAGAACCAAAACCACAAAAACGAAAACCCATGCGCCATATGCGCTCCGCGCTCTTTTCTTTCTATTGCGAAGGATCGTCCGCCACAAGTCCACATAAGAAAAACCGTAGAAGATTGTCGGTAGACCAAACAGCACCACCCTGACCCAAATGGGAAGCTCGACCAGAAAGGAAAAGAAGAACAGTACCGAGGCGATAGCCATCACCAGAAAGACAAAAGTCCCGAAGAGATACTCGCGCCAGTAAAGGTGCCCAGCGCCGGGAACAATGAAATTGAGCAGAAGTCCGAAACCTATGCGTTCTTTGATTCGTTCAATCATGTGAGTGCCTGGTGTTCTGAAACAGTACAATTTGGCCGAAATCAGTACCCGTGCAAGGCGTCTAAACCGATATAAATAAGCAAGTTCCCTCAATTCGTGTGTCACATTGGACGGTGCGAACCTAAAGAAAGTTGCCTTGGAACCGTAGTGATATATGTAAGTACTTGAATGGCAGCGTGATGTCATTGACAAAGTTGACTGACTGCACCGCATGAAACAATTGAACTTGGCTAACTGTATAAAATATCAACGAGATACGTGCCCGACCCGTCCTCAAACCAACTTGACAAGACGTGGCTGTGCCTTACATTAGATGACGAGATCATAAACTATAGAGGTTCTTCATGTACCGCTTCACTGTACAGCTTTTCGGAATTACGTTGTTTGCTCTGGCTCTGATATGGTTCGCTGATCCAGGCGATGCCAGCCAGATAACCTCGAACCGCCCTGAGCCAGTTCTTTGGGCCGACACGGTTCACATCGATCTCGATAAAGAGAATCCGGCGGTGGAGATCGTTCCGGCCGACGATCGTGATACGTTTCTCCGAAACGTCAAGAAGCTGACACAGACAGCGTTCAATATCCGTAGTCACTACATGGAGGACGTCGACGTCAAGAAGATGATCGAGGCCGGCGTAGAGGGCATGTTGTCGGAACTGGACCGCTACTCGGTTCTGATGGAGGCCGAGGCCTACGACGCACTCATGGAAAGCACTCACGGCAAGTACCAGGGATTGGGGATGCAGATTGACGAGAGAGATGACCGAATAGTCATCATCTCTCCCATCGAAGGTACCCCGGCGTATCGCAAAGGTCTCCGGGCCGGTGACGTTATTACATCCATCGACGGACACGATACGCAAGGGATGCCGACTTCCGATGCGGTTCGCCTGATGCGTGGCGAAGCCGGCACTTCCGTTATTCTCATTATCAAGCGAGTCGGCATTGAGGAGCCAATGGAGTTCGAACTTGAACGCGCCGTCATCGAATTGAAATCAGTCAACTACTACGGCAAGCTGCCGGGTACCGATATCGGTTATGTAAGACTTTCGCGGTTCGCCGAGGAAACCAGCCGTGAACTCCGTGAGGCGGTTTCCGCGCTGAACGAACAGAATGTCTCATCGATGATTCTCGATCTTCGTTCTAACGGCGGTGGTCTGCTTGATCAAGCCAAGGAGACCTCGGAACTGTTCCTTACTGAAGGGCGCGAAATCGTGTACACGAAGGGCCGCAGCACCAGCTCGGAACGTCACTACCGTTCGGAACGTCCGCCGCTTTTTCCGGAAGACAAGCCGCTGATCATACTGGTAGACGAAGGGACTGCATCGGCGTCAGAAATCGTCGCGGGAGCCATTCAGGATTGGGATCGCGGCCTGCTTGTGGGCAGCACGACCTACGGCAAGGGTCTGGTGCAACAGATCTTCCCCATCTCTGCCGATGGCACCGAGGCTCTCAAGCTGACCACAGCCCGTTACTACGTGCCCTCGGGGCGGTGCATCCAGAAACCGGAACGCCAGTCCAAGCATCCGGCAGACCCCGACCTTGATACCGTAGAGACAAGTGATTCGCTCGTGGTAGCACAGAAGGATGTCTTTTACACCAACGGCGGGCGTGTTGTTTACGGCGACGGCGGAATCGCACCTGATGTCGACATCGAGCGCGATACCTGGAAGCCGATTGAGATCAATCTTGAACGTAAAGCTCTGTTCTTTGACTTTGCCGTTCAGTACGTCGCCGCGCATCCAGATATCAAAGCGGACTTCGAAGTGACCGATGAGATTCTATCAGAGTTCCGTCAGTTCATTAAATCGAAGGACTTTACCTACAAATCAGCTCTGCAGATCGCTGTTGAAGACCTACGCAAGACAGTTACGGAAGAAGACAAAGAGCCGGTTTTCGTGAAGTCGCTCGAGCAGATGGATGGGCTGGTGCAAGCCGAGAAGGACGCCGACTTTGGCCGCTCCGCGGACTACCTCAAACGGGCGATCAAGCGCGAGATTATTTCGTCCGTGTTCGGTGAGCGCGGTGTCTATGAGGATGTCATCTTCAAGTCCGATAAGACCTTACTCAAGGCCGTTGAGATTCTCGGTAGTCCCGGCGAATACTCTCGCCTCATAAACGAAGGAAAGAAGAAGGCGGAACTGTAGGACACGGCACACAGAGTTTCAAACACCAGACAGGCGCCGGCATCAATGTCGGCGCCTGTTTTTTTGAATAATCTACGGTCAAAGCAAGCTCGTAGAATCAACCCCGCCTGGTCGGAACTCTTTCATCAGCCAAAGGTCATGGTCCAATTCGTAGATCAGCCTGAGCGGTCGATCGCGCCGGGCCGTGCTGTCCATCACGAAACAGTCAATCACCGCCAGTTCGTTACTGAAGAAGATCGTGTAATCGCCGAGTTGCTTGAAAGAATAGCTCCCGTCTGAGCCGTACACGAAACGCAAGAGCGAATCCGAGTCCTGATGAATATCCAGAATTTCCACGGAAAGCAGCGAATCAATCGCGGGGCGATTCCGCTCGCTGAGGCCCTTCTGCAAGGCAAACAGCCTCCCTCGCAGGACAGGAATCTGCTCACGAGAGGGCAACTGTTCACCGCCGCAGCCAGTCAATAGGCCAGAAAGAAGCAGGAGAACTGAGGGAAAGAACCGGCTCAATCCTTCTTCTCCATATACTTGTATTGGCCGTTACCGATGCGGGTAACAGCCTTGTTTGCGACCAGTTTTTCAAGCGTGAGCGACGCCGTCAGGTTCCAAAACCAGTATCTGGTTGCCATCGCCAGGTCAGTGCTATAGAACTGGCTATTGATCTTGCGCAGTTCGTTCATAGCATCAAGCTGGATCGCCTCGACTCCAACATCGATTGTTCGGAGCATCGGATTAATGAAAGTTGAGTCGTAGAGATACATATCTGGGCTGTAAGCGGAGGGATAGTTCCAATCGACGCCTTCGCGGGCCACATAGGCTTTCTCGAATCCCGGCAAGCATACAACCACCGGTATACTGTCACCGAAACGCGATTCGTATCCGCCATTGGGCTGGGCCTGGAAATAGTGGTGTCCATTGTAGTAATCGCCTCCCTGTACCAAATACAGGTACGGGCCGATTTTTGCATTACACGGGTCGGTGTCCTCAAAAATGTTGAGAGTGCGAGAGCCGATTATGAACATTTGTCCCAGGACTTGCCAGAGGTACAGGCCACCTATCAAGGGATAGGGACGAAAGAGAAGCGTGCCACCTTCAACAAATCTGGTGCTGTCGCCACTGTAAACTCCGGCACTTACAAGCGAATCGATTACAGAACGTCGGCGAGCCAGATTGGCGGAAATCGTCTCAGTCAGTCGATCAGATATCCGGTCGGCCAGCTTTCGACCAGATTCGGCATACGCCTTATTGATGATGGGGATATCTACCGAATATTTATTCTGATCCTTCTTGAGGTACCTTTCGGAAACCATCTGCTCGGCCATAATCGTAACAAAGGAAGTATCGGTCTGGCAGATGGAGGCTATTTCCGGAACGGTCTTATTTTCTTGAAGCAGCAACAGCATGAGTCGTGCAAATTCGTTGTCGAGCAAACCATGATTGCCCGCCAGCGGCGGCAGGGTGATACGTTCCTGAAAGTACGGCATCACCATTTCCGGCAAATGGAATTTGATCGTGAACGGTTGTTCGAAGATAAGAGTCCCGAGTCCGGGGGCGTCCAGGGTGTCCACCACGTCGAAGATTCTCAACCACAGTTTGAGCTGGCCATAGTTGGGTGGAATCTCAAGCTTTGACTCCACAGTCCGCCGCGTAAACGGTTCAAGTATGAAGGTCGAACGGACAACGCGATGGGGGTTGACGTACGAACCTTCGAACGCCACGTCAGTCTCCACCACCAGGAACTTCAGCCAGTCGGTATTGTTGGTGACGTCAAACGGCAGAGTCTGCATACCCCAGACGTGCTGTGGAAAGGCGATTTCACCGACAACAACTTCCGGTTCCTGCGCCGACACACTCGCCACGGTGAGGACTGCGACCAGAGTCAGAATGAGTCGCTTGGATCTGATCAGCATAGTTTTCTCCTGTCAGGTTTTCCGCGCTGCCAGTTGCCCACAGGCGGCTTCGATATCCCGGCCGCGGCTCTTACGCACGGTAACTGCCGGCGTCCGAGGGTACAGCATTTTTGCAAACCAGTCAACCTTTTCATCTGAGGGGCTGGAGAACCCGGACTCCGCGACTGGATTATATGCCAGCACGTTGATCTTGCAGGGTATACCCTGCACCAGTCGAGCCAGGTCGAGAATATCATCCATAGTGTCATTGAAACCATCGAACAGAATGTACTCAAACGTAACTCTTCGACTTGTCTTCTGAGTGTAGTACCTGATGGCGTCCATCAATGCACCGAGCTGATACGTGCGCGCCACCGGCATGATTGCCTCGCGCTTCTCCTGAGTTGCCGCGTGAAGTGAGACCGCCAGATTGGCCTTAAGCCTGGAATCGGCGTATTTGTAAATGATCGGCGTGATACCTACGGTGGAGACGGTGATTTTCTTGGCTGCGATCCCCAGACCAAGCGAGTCGGTCATGATCCCTAGCGCTTCGACCAGATTGTCGTAGTTGTTGAATGGCTCGCCCATACCCATAAAGACGACATTTGAGAAAGCGGCACTACCGTAGTTCTCCCGCACATGCAGCATTTGACCGACCATTTCGCCAACCGTGAGGTTGCGTTTCAGTCCCATCGTCCCGGTAGCACAGAAGTGACAGCCGAGCGCGCAACCCGATTGCGACGATAAACAAAGTGTCTGCCTTTCTTCATCCGGGATCAGAACCGTTTCGATCGGAAGACCGTCGTCAAGCCGGAACAGTAACTTAATTGTTCCGTCCTGTGATTCCGCCTTTCTTTCCAGCGCCGGACCGCGGAACTCATACGCCTCGTTGATCTGAGTGCGAACCTTCTTGGTCAGGTCGGTCATCAGGCCAAAATCGTATTGTCGATTATTATACAACCATTTGAAAAGCTGTTTCCCGCGGTATGGGGGTTCTCCCAGTCGTTCAAAAAGCTCTTCCATCTGGCGAATGCTATAGCCAAGGAGATTCTGTTTGGTCATCGGTTTAATCTAACATGAGAAGCCCGCCGGGCAAGGGCCAAAGTCGTACCGTGAGGCCATGGTAATGCAAATCGCCCGGCCCTTTGTGACGCCACAGTTCTTGACAGTTCAAACTCTAGAGGGTATCATTGAGCATAGTGATCGGGGTGTGGCGCAGTCTGGTAGCGCACATGCTTTGGGAGCATGGAGTCGGAGGTTCAAATCCTCTCACCCCGATTTAACCCGGTTGCTTGTACTTTGGGAGTTATAAAGAAACACTACTTCTGACCTATCGGATTCTACGACAACAGCAAAGCGCCTCCACGTGGAGGCGCTTTTCGTGTCTATGTCGCTGAATCGGATTAGTCTTACTTACCGGCCTCGGCTTTGACTGCTTTGGCGTGAGCACCCTTTTCTTTCATCTTGGCAAAATCAAAATCCTTGGCGGTCGCGCCCAGCTTGCCGGGGGCCTTGTCGTTATGGCACTTAGCGCAAACCTTGGCATCTGGAATAACCAAACCAGCCGCGATGGCTGCCTCTTTGTTCTCCATGACCGTCTTCTTCTTGTAGTCAGCGCCCGCGCCATGACAGGCCTCACACTGAACACCAGTTAGCAACACACTATCTGCCACACCCGTAGTGTAGAACGGCTTGTAAGCATCACTTTTCTGGTTGTCAGCCGACAGGCTGTCCCAGGCCATTGCATGCTTGGAAGCCGACCAACTGTCGAAAATCCCATCCTTCTTGTGGCACATCTTGCACTGCTTGACTCCAACGTAGGCGTGGGTAGCGGCTTTGGCGGCTTCCTGGGCCAAACCCGTGCCCACAAAAACCAGCCCGATGGCTACCGTCAAGATCACCTGTAACAGACGCAGTTTCATCGAAAACCTCCTGAAGTTCCGTTCCAGACCCGCTCGGTACGCAGGCCCGACCAAAGTTAGACTTATCTAAGTATGTAGCGTTCTCAATCGCATTTCAAGTATAAACTTATTAGCTCATTCTTATCTTCTTTTACTCCAATCAATCAAGATCGATACGTAAAATTCCTCACGGCTTTTGGTCTGGCCTGTATCCCGTTGCGCTACATTGACAACCGGAGTCCGTCCTCGGCCAGAATTATGTTTTCCAGCCCGGAAGCGTCGATCTGCTGCGCCAGGTCCGCCACTTCAGCATCGTTTCCGAGGTGGGTCAGAACGTACTTTACGCCTGCTGAGTTTCGAGCATGTCGCAAAACCTGGTCCAATTCAACGTGAGTGGACTCAATCAGGGCATAGTCAAGACCATCCAAATGCGTGGCAAGATCCTGCCGGCCGGCAACGTCGGCCGAGTAGAACAGTGTTTTCGCGGCCGTGGTGATACGGAAAGAATGACATTGCATCCGGTTAGGTACGTCGTACTGCTCAATCAGATCGGCGGCCTTTTCGAGGTGCTGGTTGGCGATAGCGGTCAGATCGAAACCGTCACCATGGTAGACAAATCCATCGGCATAGCCGTGAAGGTGCAGGTCCGGGGTCAGGTGCTGTGGAAACAGGTAGACGGCGTTGAGCCAGGCCAGAAACGGTCTGATAAACTCATCGGGGATGAAAATGTCCAGACGTCGTTCGGATCGCAGGACGTGTAGCATCTGGATGACGAGAGACAACTCACAGCAGTGATCGGAATGGGTGTGGCTGATAAAGATCCTGTCGAGTTTGTGAGGAGCGAATCCCAGGCGAAGAAACGATCCTGTCACGCCACCACCGCAATCGATAAGGCTGAGACTCTCCCCGGTTTGCAAAACATATCCGGAACAGGCCCGTGTTGCCTGCGGAAGACCTGAAGATGACCCCAGAATCGTAAATGAAGCGGCACTCATGCCGCAAAAAGCTCCGCAATTCGTCCGGCCGCTTCCTCGCAGTCGGTACGGGATACGTCAAGATGCGTGACCAGCCGGAGAGTGCGGGGACCGAATTGCACTACCAGCACACCGGCCCCCTTCATCAGAGCGAGCGCTTCCTCGGCCGTTTGACCGGAAACAATATCGACCAGAATGATATTCGTTTGCACCCGGCTCATATCGATACTCAGGGCCTGAATCAACGACAGCTTTCCGGCCAGATATCGAGCATTGGCGTGATCCTCGGCGAGCCGCGCTATGTTATTCTTCACGGCGTACAATCCGGCGGCAGCGATGATGCCCACCTGGCGCATTCCGCCACCCAGAATCTTGCGGCGACGACGGCACTTCTCGATGAACTCAGACGAGCCGACGATCATCGAACCGATCGGCGCTCCCAGCCCCTTCGAAAGGCAGCAGGTAACCGAGTCAAACGGCCGGGTCAGATCCGGAAGAGAAATCCCGGTGGCCACGTGAACATTCCATATCCGGGCGCCATCGAGGTGGAACACCAGTCCGAACTCATCGCACGCTTCGCGCACCCGAAGAATCTCCTCTTGCGGGAGGATCGTACCCCCGTGGTGATTATGGGTGTTTTCCAAAGCCACCATTTTGGTTTCCGGGCAGTGGATGTTCTTGGGGCGGATCGACTTTCGGATCGTTTCGGCGGTTATCATCCCGCGTTCGGTGGTGATCAGGTTTACCAGAAGCTGGGAATGCAGCACGGGCGCGCCGCCTTCGTAGTTTACCAGGTGGCATTCCCGTTCACACAGCAGTTCCCAGCCGGGCTGACTTTGGACATTCAAAGCCACCTGGTTAGCCATAGTGCCCGAGGGAACATAAAGCGACGCCTCGCGCTCGAAAAGTCGGGCGACATGGCTTTCCAGTTCCTTTACAGTCGGGTCGTCACCAAAAACATCGTCGCCAACCTGGGCCGTAGCCATCGCCTGCCGCATATCTGCGGACGGCCGGGTGACGGTATCAGAGCGAAGATCGATTAGTTTCATGACGTACAATATATGCGGTGCGTGAAGCAGTGTTAAGTACAAATCATGGTTCCCGAGAATACCTGATCGTGACAAAAGAGAAGCCTCTCACCCGCCGTGGCGGATGAAAGGCTCGAAACCTGAAGGGCGTGAGCTTCAGGGTTGCGGCGTCACCTTGCTGGCTCTTGGACCATGGTCGGTGAAGGCAATCTCATACAAGACTTCCTGCCCTTCCCTGAGCGTTTTGTAACCATCCATGTTGATAGCGGTGTAGTGGACGTAGACATCGCGATCGCCTTCAGGATCGGCAATCAGTCCCCAGCCCTTGTGCTCATTAAAGTACTTGACCCGACCTTTGGACACAGGTACCTCCTGCACCGAGTGTGAGGGTTCCAATAACTTAACCTTCTCTACAACTTATTATACGCTCCCGACGTGGGATGATCCAACAAAATATTGAATCCCCTACCTTTGTGAAGCGATTTATGCGGGATTCGTTAGTCGACCTTAAGTGGTTGATTCACAACACCATAAGAGGCCCAGGCACGATCGGCCGTCTCAAATCGAAGAGAGAATCCGCGAAAAAAGCGTCATCGCCAGACCGGAAATAATTGGTACGCTAATGTTGTCATCGATCCGGGTAGACAGCGCTTCAGTGATCGCGGCTACTGTTGCGCCAAAAAGGGCTACGGGAAGAGCAAGATCGGGCGCGAATATGGCCACCAGCAGCGTTCCAGTCAGGCACGCCAGCGAGCCCTCGACCGATTTGCGCCCGAACCGATGGCGTCCGAATCTCCGCCCAATCAGAGCAGCCAGGGTATCCCCGACAATGATAAATGTCAGGGCAGCGACAGCGATAGGCTTGGTGTACATGGCGACCGTGAGACAGACTGAAATGAGAATGTAAGTGGCTCCAGTGAAATCACCAGCATGCTCGTGTCCTCGTATCATCCGACCGCCGATCGGAGCAGCTATCTTTCGCCAGAACACCCATTGACGCAGTCGCGAGATGTCGATAAGCAGCATCAGCAGAGCGACGGGAATCATGATAGTCAGCATCTGGGACATGGAGAGTCCCATCGCGTAGTAGCTTCCCGGGATAATCAGGGCACCTATGTGGGTGCCCTTACGCCAGATCTCCTGCGAAAAGGGAATCTGGCCGATCTGGCTGCGGCTAATATCCTCTGACATTGACGGGGGCAGGCAATGTTCGAAGATGATTTCGGTCAGACAGCCGCGGCAATTCGAACGGAGGGAGGATTCCGGGGAATTTCACATGGTGTTCCTGAAACATCTGATCCCTGAAGGCCTGCCACTTGCGCCATTGAAATTCTTCTTTGAGCTCTTTCCCGATTTCGGCCTGGACCATTTCGAGAGGGCGTTGATATTCCCGGTCAAGCACCTTGGCAATGTGATATCCCCGGTTGGTTTTGACGATCTCTGTCACAAAATTGGCATGTGTCTTTTCGAGTGCATCGAATAAGACAGCATCGACGTTGTTTCGTTTGACGATTCCCATGTCTTCAAACTTCACGTCATAGCCCTCTTGCTTTCCGTAGTAGTTTGCCAGATAGTCCAGATCGAATCCGGAACTGATCTGTTCTAACAGAAAATGGGCGAACTCCTCTTCCTGTACGATCAACTGCTGCGCTCTGATATGTTCATCAGGGTTATAGACAGTGTAATGATCCTGATAATACCGGCTGATCTCAGAGTCGGTCGGCTTACAATCGTCTACGCTGTACAACAACGAGAGGCGCAGAGCTTTGACAACTTCATTCCAGGACTTGCGGCGAGCCTCTACCTGTGGTCGAAGCGTGTCCAAGCCGAGACTCCGCGCAGCCTGCGTGACCGTCACCGGACCGGACGCGTGAACCACCATGATACGTCTCTGATCAGGCGTGGTGTTAGTGACAGCAAAGCGGCGGCGGTACTCTTCCTCCAAACCCTTCAGCGTGTAGAAATAAACCGTGTCAGTCTCGTTCACGACGGCCGCCCATACCGAATCATCGACCAGGTATATAATCGTGTCGGAGAGCAACAGATCGTTGATCTGCACATTGGCCGGTCTCCGCAGACTGTCAAGGATCTGCGCTGCTGACTTGGTCGCCTTCTCCTCGAACACCGCCTCCTGAACCTGGGCATACACCCAGGGGGTATCAATAGGCTGGGGACCACCGGGAAGGGAGCGCGCTCTATAGAGAATGTGCCAGCCATCGCCATCATGATAGGGCTCAGAAAATTCACCGTCCTTCAGTGAAAAAGCCACAGAATCAAACGGATCGACGTACGTCCCTCGCTTAGTCCACCCCATATGTCCGCTTTGGTCACGTGAGCGCAGATCATGCGAGTAATTGAAGGCAACGTTCTCAAAAGATTCTCCGTAGACGAGAAGTTGATGCAGACGGCGAGCGAACACTTCCGCAAACGCGGTCATGTCATCACGCGTCCAGCGCTTTACCAGCGCAGAGTCTCGCCCCTGCAGAAAACCGAGCGGACTGCTAAGTATGTGGTAGACATCAACCTGTTCCGGCAGAGAAAACTGTTCCGAGTTGTTCTGGTAAAACGCGGAAACCTCCTGAGAATCGACCACCACCTTTTCACTCACTTGACTATCCCAGAAGACATTCCTGAGCGCAGCGTCGGCGCGAGCTCGGAAGTCCTGGTATTGATACCAGTAGTGACCAAGATCAAACTGGTCGCCCGTAAGACCGATCAGAGTGTCGACGACGAGACTGTCCCGAAACTGCATGATCATGGAGTCGGTGACCGGCCCCCCAACAGACGCCACGCGACTGAAATAGATCAATTCGTAGAGATGGCTCGCAGGTATGCGAAGGTTTGGCTCGCCCTCAACGACGTTGAAATTGAAGCGATTAATACTCTCCCACGAGACGCGAGGTGGTCCACCACAGCCGGAAAAAGTCACCGCGCCGAGAACCGCAATCAGGAAAGAGAATAGAACAATACGCATTAGTTGCTCCAGCTTCAGTTAGCTCAGGCCTGAATGTTATACAACTGAAAGGGAAAATCAAGGCCAAAGAGGTCAGTTAACCGCCGCTGGCCGGGAAAGAGTTTTGTCGGTCTGAGTAAGCGGCAGTGGATGACCAGGCCAATATCGCATAAAATCAACGATGAATCGGGTGCCTTGGCCGGGGCGACTTTCAACGTCCAGACCGAACTTCAGTGCGGAGCAGATTCGATGCACGATCGCCAGACCGAGACCGGTGCCCGATCTCTTCGTCGAAAAAAACGGCTGGTAGATTTTGTCGATTATGCCGGGATCGATGCCAGGACCGTTGTCCGCCACACTCAGGCGCACGGTTCGTCCCCGGTTGTCGCACTCAAGACTGAACACAACTTCGCCTGGACGGCCCTCGAACGATTCACAGGCGTTGATGGCCAGATTCATGAGCAACTGCCGAATCAGGTCCTCATCGCCGACCACGTAGACAATTGATTCATCGGTATCGAATCTCAGGCTGACAGCAGGTGATACCGATTCGTGCCGTATCAGCAATTCTCGGATATCCGACACGATATGGCATAGCTCGACCTTATTGTAAGCGGGACGACCCATGCGGGCGTAGGTAAGAAAATCGCTCAGGATTTTATTGAGTCTCTGCGATTCCTTCATTATGAGCGCCATGAGACGGTGATTCTCGCCGTCCAGCTTTAGTTCACGCTGGAGGACTTCGACCGATCCCGAAATCGCCGCCAGGGGATTCCGAATTTCGTGGGCGATTGAGGCGGAAAGCTCACCTACGGCGGCCAGCCGGTCGCTATTCCGCGCTTTCTGCTCCAACTCCTTTGCTTCGGTCAGATCAGAGAATATCGCGATAACACCCCGCAGTTCGCCGAAATCTTCGGTCAGAATGGAGGTCGACAGCCCCAGCGGCACCAGGCGTTTTTGAAGATCGACAATTTCAAGTTCGCGGCGCGGGTAGGCAACGTGTGATTCGACGCCATCGAGCAGACAGCTCGCCAGTTCAGGCATCCGCTCGGAGAAGACATCGGCACAGGGCATACCTTTCACGTTTTCTTCACGGTAGCCCAGGATTCGTTCGGCCGCACGATTGAAGTAGATGATTTGACCCTCGGCGTCGACAGTCAACAGTCCGGAATTGAGATGCCGGAGGATGTCATCGGTTTCGAGTCTGGCCCGCTTCAGGGCGCTGGATGCATCTCGAAGCTGCCGGTCCTGTCGACTCAATCGCTCAGCCAAGTATCCGGAAACGAACGCAATCAGGTAGAAGATGAGAATGTGGAGGAAGATCCCATAGAACGCCGATTCGTTGGATGAGAAAATCGTCTTGAGGGCCTGGACGCTGAACTCGCCTCCGTCACGACTGAGGCCGAACCATACCACGAAGGCGTAGGCCGCCGAAACGGTCGACGCTACCACGAGCGTACCGAGCATGCGATAAGCCAAAGCCGCTGATACAATTGTCAGCACAAAAAGGGCGGAGAAGGGTGAATGAATATTCCCTGTAACGTAAATGATGCTGGTCTCAAGCGAGATTTCGATCAGGAACTGAAGCGCCGTTAGGACTCGTGTGACCTGAGCCAGCGCGAAACGTCTCTCCATGGCTTTGCCGGCAGCAAAAGCCAGTGTTACCATAGAATAGACAATGACCTGAAGGTGCAGATAGCGCGGGTCCTCCATCCAGCCGACCACTGTGGACATCAGGACGACGTAAGTGGCCAGCCTGAGCGGCAGGAACAGGCCAAGTTTCTGAGAATCGCGTTGCGTGTTCATACGACAAGCGGCCCGCCTCGGCGGGCCGCCCACTCAATCCTTCTGTTGCCCAACCGATTTTGCCAGGCGATCAGTTGAACTTGCCGATGATGTCGAACATCGGCAGGTACATAGCGATCATAATGCCGCCAATCACAATACCCATAAAAACGATAATCACCGGCTCGATTATCGAGGTCAGAGCGCTGACCGCCTCGTCGACCTCCTCATCGTAAAAATCGGCGATCTTGTTCAGCATGTCGTCCAAGCCGCCGGTCTTTTCGCCGACACCGATCATCTGTATTACCATCGGCGGGAATACTCCGGAAGCTTTCAACGGACCGGTAATGGTATCACCTTCAGCAATCGCCACGACCGACTTGTTGATGGCTTTTGCCACTACTTTGTTCCCGGCGGTTTTCGCAGTGATCTCAAGCGCCTCGATGATCGAAACACCAGAAGCCAGCAGCGTCGCCAGTGTTCGGGTGAATCGTGCCACAGATGATTTGCGAACGAGGTTACCCAGAACCGGAACTCTAAGCATCGCCTTGTCCACCGCCAGACCGCCTTGTGGAGTACGCCTCCAATATATGAAGGCTACCAGCGAACCAATCAGCCCTATCAAAATGTACAGGATGTTGGAACTGAGGAAGTGCGAGATACTTAGCACGACCTTGGTCGGTCCCGGCAATTCCGCACCAAGCCCGGAAAACATCTTGGCGAACACCGGCACTATGAACGTAAGCATACCAAACGTCACCAGACCGGCGACGATCATAACCACGCTCGGGTAAACCATCGCGCCTTTTACTTTGCGGATTAGCTGATCGGCCTTTTCGCGATAAACCGCAAGTCGGACCAGGATAGAATCGAGGGCACCGCCAACTTCACCGGCCTCGACCATATTGGTGTAGAGGTCGTCAAATATCTTGGGATGCCGCTTCATGGCGTCAGACAGGGTGGCGCCACCCTGAACACCGTCGCGGACAGAACTAATCACCTTGGCCAATTCCTTGTTCTCCGTCTGACTGCCAAGGATTTCCAGGCACTGCACCATGGGCAGACCGGCGCCGATCATGGTAGCGAACTGGCGGGTAAACCGGGATACTTCCACCCTCTTGATGCCGGTGCCGAACTTGATATCGATTTCGGGAGCTCGCTTGCTGATTGACGAAACCATGATTCGGTTCTGTCTGAGCACTCGTTCCAGATCGGCGCGTGTGTTGGCCTTCATTGTCCCCTGAACGGCCGCACCGGCCATTGTCTTGCCCTTATACTCAAAAACTGGCATACAACAGTTCCTTTCTTATCTCCATTCCGGGCCCTGGATCATGTGTAAGCCGGGGATTTCTGGCGCGACAGCATCTCGCTCAGTTCCTGTTGGTTGCTGCTGGTCCCAATGGCATCGTTCAAAGATATCTTGCCCGTCTGATACAATTCGCCCAGCGATTGATTCATCGTCTTCATGCCGAACTTCTGCCCCGATTGGATCATCGAGTACAACTGATGAATTTTGTCGTCACGGATGATTGCCCGCACCGCCGGAGTAGCTATCATAATCTCCATTGCCATGACTCGGCCGCCGCCGATCTTCGGGATCAACACCTGTGAAACCACGGCCTGAAGAACAAACGACAGCGTTACTCTGATCTGTTCCTGCTGGTTGGTAGGAAAAACGTCGACGATGCGGTTGATCGTCTCGGCACAGGAGTTCGTGTGGAGTGTGGCAAAAGCCAGGTGGCCGGTTTCCGAGATCGACAACGCCGCTTGAATAGTCTCCAGATCGCGCATCTCGCCCACGAGCACCACATCGGGATCCTCCCGAAGAGCGTACTTAAGGGCGGAAGCGAACGACGGTGTGTCGGAATAGACTTCGCGCTGGTTGACAAGCGCCGTCTGGTGCCGGTGCAGATACTCAATCGGGTCTTCGACGGTAATGATATGCACAGGCCGTTCTTTGTTGATTTTGTCGATGACGGCGGCCAGCGAGGTTGACTTGCCGGAGCCGGTCGGTCCGGTCACCAGGACCAGCCCGCGCGGCAGTCTAGCGAAATCCGCAATCACCTTCGGCAAACCGAGCTGGTCGAAGCTGCGGATTTCATAGGGGATCTGACGCAGAGCCACAGCAGCGTTGCCACGCTGCATGAAAATGTTGGCGCGGAAACGGCTCATCGATTCAATGCCAAACGAGAAATCCAACTCCCAGTTCTGCTCGAACTTGAGTTTCTGCTTCTCGTTTAACATGGAGTAGGCAATCTTTTTGGTTTCCTCGCCGGTGAGCATGTCGAAAGGCATCCTTTGAAGTTTACCATCGACTCGTACTACCGGCGGCGATCCGGCTGTCAGGTGCAGGTCGGACGCGCCCATTCGGACCATCTGCTCCAGTAATTCGCGCAACGAAACCATCGAGAACTCCTGTTTCTAAAGACGGACGGTTCATGCACCAAAAATCGTTCTCTCTCAGTTATCGGTAGATGCGCCGGAAACTTGACCGCATAAGCGTCGAAGCGGCGACTTAAGTGATTGATAGGTAAGTGATTCCGGGAAGGAACTGGACGGGTCAGGCTTAGTTGGTGCCGGTGACGGCGAAGACTTCGTCGATGCTGATCAGGCCCAGCTTCATCTTTTCGACAGCGGACATCCGCAATGAGAACATGCCTTCGTCCACGGCGAGCTTCCGGACGGCGGAGTCAGGCGCTCTTTTCAGAATCATCTCTTCAAGGGCCGGTGTGATCGGCATCACTTCATAAACACCGGTTCGGCCGGATTTGCCGGTGCTGTTGCACGCACCGCACCCCTTCCCTTTGAAGGCGCGGATACCCTTGAGCAGCTCCGGTCCCATCTTCAGCGATTCAACCTGCTCGGTAGTCAGGTTGACCTCTTCTTTGCACTTCTGGCAGATTTTCTTGACCATGCGCTGAGCCATGATCAGCTGAGTGGCCGACGCCACCAGGTAATTCGGCGTCCCCATTTCGATGAGTCGGCTGATAGACGAGGGGGCATCATTGGTGTGCAGAGTCGAGAAGACCAGGTGGCCGGTAAGGGCCGCTTTGATAGCGATCTCGGCCGTCTCGCCATCACGAATCTCACCAACCATGATGATGTCCGGGTCCTGACGCAGGAAGGACCGCAGCGCGTTCGCGAAGGTGAGGCCAATATCCGACTTGACAGCAACCTGATTGATCCCCTCAAAGTTGAACTCCACCGGGTCTTCGACGGTCATAATGTTTACATCGATCGTATTCAACTGCTGGAGCGCTGAGTACAGGGTCGTCGTCTTGCCGGATCCGGTTGGACCGGTCACCAGAATTATCCCGAACGGAGCGCGAATCCGTTCCTGAAACCTGACCAGGTCGGGCTCACGGAAACCGAGCTGAGTCAAGTCGACTCGAAGCGCCATCGGATCAAGAATTCGCATCACCACTTTTTCGCCGAAGATGGTGGGCAGGGCCGAGACGCGCAGATCGACAGTACGGCCGGTTATCTTGATCTTGATACGTCCGTCCTGCGGCAAACGGCGCTCCGAGATGTCCAGTTCGGCCATGATCTTGATACGTGACACGATGGCCGCGCGATACTTGAACGGCAGCGGTGCCATCTCCTGTAGCTCACCGTCAATGCGATACCGCACGCGAATTTTCTTCTCATACATCTCAAAGTGGATATCGGAAGCTCCCATCCTGATGGCGTCGCCGATAATCGAGTCGACCAGTTTGACCAACGGTTTGTCCTGGATCTGAGACATCAGATCGATCTCAGACAGGCCATCGTCGGTCGAGACTATTTCAAGGTCGGGATCATCCTCAAGGCCCTTAACGATTTCCGACAGGGCGTCGCTGTCGGAATAATAGGACTCGATTGACTTCTCGATCTCTTTTTCGGGCGCGATGGCCGGCTGGACGTTACAACCGGTTATGAACTTGATGGCATCAAGAACGTAGATATTGTTCGGATCACTGATCGCCACCAGCAGAGTCTTGCCGATCTTGCTGATCGCGATCACTTTGAACTTGCGGGCGATATCCAGTGGGATGAGTTTGACGACTTCGGCGTTGAGTTCGACGTCGGTCAGCCTCAGAGCCCCGATCTTGAGATGCTTGCCGATAATAGTGGTGACTTCGTCTTCCGAAGACACCACCCCCAGGTCGACCAGGACTTTTGAGAATTTTTCTTTGGTTGCTTTGGAACGCTCCAGCGCCGTGTTGGCTTGTTCCTGGGTAAGCTTACCCGCTTTCACCAATATGGCACTGAGTTCTACTGACATATGTATTACTGCGCTTCAACAAGCAGCATGCGATTTTCACAATACTCTCCGGACCCCGGGCCGGCGGTGATGTGACGCTCAATCCTGAAATATGTCGTTGAGCCGTTCCTGGGTTTTATCCGAGAAATCATCACTTAAGCCAGCACCGACCTGTTTCCGCTCCGCGATGTCTTTGAACACCCGGGTAAGTTGCTCGGAACCTTCCTTGGCGTACAAGCGAACCATACCGATCGTGGTGCGATCATCGAAGATCACAACGAGGATAGACCGCTCTCCTACGATCGACATGTGGATATGGTCCTTCTTCCCCTGGTGAAAGAGTACGGAAAACTCCGGTTCACCCACCAATCGAGCAATTTCCTTCGTAGAAGCAAAAGCCCCGGCCAAAAGGGCCGCGAGAGCAGTCGTATCCAGCGAATGGGTAAAACCCTGGCGCGTGATCAGATGGCCGTCCTTATCCACCAGAAGTGCGCATTTGGCTTCGGCCCCCTTGAGCATCTTCTTCAGCAGACTGTCAATGGTCGCAATCTCTTGTTCATAGATTATCAGAGAGTCATCAGACATACTGTCCTCCAAATACTGCTATTTCATCCCGAACAGGCGCTTGAAGAAACCGCGTTTCTTGTTTCCTCCACGACGCCGGAGCGAGGGGGCCATCTGAGGTATGTTTGTTGAGGCGATTCCGGCCGAGTGGCAATTAAGGTCGGAAGCCATATTCTTTCCTAGTGAAGAAGCCGTCAACTCCTCGGACGAGGCGGTGACTCCTTCGTGGGCGGGACGGCGCTCTGTATTAAGCGCGCGATCGCTACCGGGGTAAGGCCGAGCAGTCAGTCCAGACGCTGCCGGAACGGGCCCGGTTGGCGTTTCAAGCATCGACGCCAGCGGTTTGGCTGTGGGATTCCAACCTGAAGAAACCCCTACCGGCTCTGGCGCAGGCACAGGGGTCGACACTGGCGGGGTCTCAACTTGCTGAGTCGCGGAAACCCGCTCTACGGTCGGATATGGGGCGGGTTCAGGACGCTGTGCGACTGCCGACGATGAACGCTGGGGCATCACCGACGCGCTGCTTGACTTGGCCTTGTCCAGAACCAACTTGATGACCAGCTTGAGCGTGTCAAAAACACCTTTGCCCTGCGAGGCGGAAGCTTCGAAGAAAGGAAGACCTCGCGGATTCAAGCGGGCGTTCAGTTCCTCGACCGAAAGCACACCGGGCAAGTCGCGCTTGTTGTACTGCAGAACGAGGGGGATCTGGTTGACGTCATAGGTGTACTCGCGAAGGTTGTCTTCGAGATTGGCCAGCGACTCGATGTTTTCATCCATCTTGTCGGGCTGGCTGTCCGCGACAAAAACCAGACCATCGACACCGCGCAACACCAGCTTGCGGGTGGCGTTGTAGTAAACCTGGCCAGGTACCGTGTAGAGCTGGAACTTGGCCTGGAAATCATTGATTGTGCCGATGTTGATCGGCAGGAAATCGAAGTAGAGAGTACGATCGGCTTCCGTGGCCAGAGAAATCAGCTTGCCCCGAGTGTCCTGCGGCACCTTGGAATGGATATACTGCAAGTTAGTTGTCTTGCCCGACAGCCCGGGGCCATAGTAGACAATTTTGCAGCAAACCTCGCGAGCCGAATAATTTATCGAAACCATACAGTTCTTGATCCTATTTCAGTAATAACTCACATAGAGATTTTCAACTTGTCGATTGCGTTCCGAATCTCAAGACGGATCAACCCGATGTTGACCACTTTCTCAGTGGTGACAACGAGTATGCCTAAACCCGCTTCGGTAAGAAACAGCTTGGCATCGTCGGCCTCGATAGTAACCTGCGACCAGGGATGGGAGTCCAGCCGATCCAGCGATTTCTGAATGTTGGATGTGATGGAAGCCGCCAACGCACCGACCGTTTCACGTTCGAAACCGTCGGCCAGATCAGCGGCAATCACGATGCCGTCGCTTCCGACTACCATCGAACCGGTCACGCCGGGCGTCTTGTTAAGATCACTAAGCACTTGGTACATGTATTCTCTCCGCGTTCGGGTTCATTTTGCTACCGTAACGCTCAGTTGCAAATCTGCCGATCATCTCGAGCGCCTGGTTAATTCGTATATTCAGCAGGTCATCGTCGTGCCGTTCGGCAACTACCATCAAGTAGCATCCTTCCGGTCGGGCCACAATCAGACGTTTCTCCTTGAGCATCAAATCTACTTTCTCCAGTCCGTTCATCTGCCCGCGCTGAAGCACCTGTTGGCTTCCGTCCACAAGCAATAGCGCCAGCGGCGCCCATTCCTCGAGATCGATTTGACCGCGTTTTGAACCAGCCAGCAGGAGACCTTCGCTGTCCACTACGACCGCCAGATTCACGGATACATGCTCACAAATATAGGAAACTGCCCGGCCAAAACCGTTCGCCTCGCGGGCAATGCCGGAAAAGGATTCAGTTCGCTTCGGGGAAACCGTCGCTTCAACTCGTCGGGGCGCCGCAAAGGCCGACGTCGGGTGAGGATTAGCTGCCACCGGATGCTGCGTTGCAGCCACCGGCGGGATCGATTTCTCCTCGACCTTCGGTGTTGTTTTCAAAGGGATCGTCGGCGATCTCCTCTCACTGCCCTCGGGATTGAGCTGCGATAGCACCGGCTTGAGTATGAATGGCGCCAGCACAACATGGAAGAGTATTGCCGGCAGGTAGCCGGACATACCCAGAGTGAGTGACACGCGCACCTGCATCGAGTACACCGCTGCCAACAGCAGACCGAAGACGGCGCCGAGAGCGAGGCGGTAGATCAAACACATGCCGGCTCCCTGAACCAATTTCAGGAGGGTGGTGCGACGATGAAAGAAATAGATCACAACGCCGAAGTACACCAACTCATAGAGGGCGTTGAACAGCGATGCCCGGGCGATCTCGGTTCCCAGACGAGCCGGAAACGCAACCAGCGGTAGAATAATCGCCCCAAGCGAAAAGATTATGATGCGTCGGTTTATTTGACCGTTCAATTCCATACACGCCCCACTCAGTTGGTTCGAACCCGTTCCAACAAGCCGGCCATTCTCATCCGTAATGTGCCGAGGTTGACGTCTGCACTTCCTGCCACCAGGAACATACCACCACGTACACGCAGCAGGTAAAACACGTTTCGAGCGTTTTCGATCAGGACTGTTCCTACGCACCCGAAAGAGACCTTCATCTGTTCCTGATCAAGGAACTTGTTCACTTCTGCGAACGCAGCGCCGCAGATAGCCGGATCCATTTCCGACTGCCACTGCGACTCCATCACCAAACCCTCAGAATTGATGTACATGGCTCCGCTGGTACCGGGGATTCTGAGCGCTTCCGACAAAAGTTCAAGCGGAGTCACTCGGGTTGACTGACCTTGCGACGGTGTTTCACTCGGTCGCGGCGTAGCTTGATCGGTCTGCACCACGACGGCGGCAACCGGGGTACCGAGTCGGTGTTCCTGCTCCTGAGGAATTCTTAGGGCAATATCGAGCAACTTGCGAACATGCTCATTTTGAGGATCATGCTGGGACAGTTTGCGAAGTAACTTGATTGCCGATTGGTAGTTCCCTTTGTAAAGGTGTATCTCCGCAAGCAGCAGGTCGATCGCCCGAGTGTTGCCCACGACTTGACGCGCCTTCTCTACCTCGGCCTCGGCCCAGTCATACAAGCCGCGA